>Ga0181525_10000874_pt1 | contig 26199 bp, 24 predicted proteins | sample PEATcosm2014_Bin_48_FD_121100 | JGI IMG/M metagenome (GOLD analysis project Ga0181525, IMG submission 121100) | Peatland microbial communities from MTU Mesocosm Facility, Houghton, MI, USA - PEATcosm2014_Bin06_10_metaG | ecosystem: Environmental > Terrestrial > Soil > Wetlands > Peat | place... | reverse complement strand
CTGCTCAAGCGCGGCGAGCTGATCGACCGCGACGCGCTGCTGCGAAAGCTCGTCTCGATCCAGTACAACCGCAACGACACCGCGCTCGGCCGCGGCACCTTCCGCGTCAAGGGCGAGACCCTCGAGGTCTTCCCCGCCTACGCCGAGACTGCCTACCGCGCGACGCTGTTCGGCGACGAAGTCGAGGTCCTCAGCGAGTTCGACCCGCTGACCGGCGAGCTGATCTCACCCGACCTCGAGCACATCGCGATCTGGCCGGCATCGCACTACAACGTCGCCGAGGGGATGCTCGAGCGCGCCGTCGCCGAGATCGGCGCCGAGCTGAACGAGCGCACAGCCCAGCTCGAGGCCGAGGGCAAGCTGCTCGAGTCCCACCGCCTGCGCCAGCGCACCCAATACGACATGGAGATGCTGCGCGAGGTCGGCTTCTGCTCGGGGATCGAGAACTACTCGCGGATCATCGACGGGCGCAAGCCCGGTGAGCGCCCCTACTGCCTGCTCGACTACTTCCCCAAGGACTTCGTCTGCTTCACCGACGAGTCCCACCAGACGATCCCGCAGATCGGCGGCATGTTCGAGGGCGACCGCAGCCGCAAGCAGACGCTCGTCGACTACGGCTTCCGCCTGCCGTCGGCGCTCGACAACCGCCCCCAGACCTTCGAGGAGTTCCTCTCGATGGCGCCGCGGATCGTCTTCGTCTCGGCAACCCCCGGAGAATTCGAGCGCACCCGTTCGGGCAAGGTCGTCGAGCAGATCGTCCGCCCAACCGGGATCGTCGATCCCCAGGTCGAGGTTCGCGCGACCCTCAACCAGATCGACGACCTGATGGGCGAGGTCCGCACCCGCGTCGATCGTGACGAGCGCGTCCTCGTCACCACGCTGACGAAGAAGATGGCCGAGGACCTCTCCGGCTACCTGCTCGAGCTCGGCTTCCGCACGCGCTACCTGCACTCCGAGATCGACACCCTCGAGCGGATCCAGATCATCCGTGGCCTGCGCCTGGGGGAGTACGACGTGCTCGTCGGCGTCAACCTGCTGCGCGAGGGCCTCGACCTGCCCGAGGTCTCGCTCGTCGCGATCCTCGATGCCGACAAGGAGGGCTTCCTGCGCGGTGAGACCTCGCTGATCCAGACGATCGGCCGCGCTGCCCGCCACGTCGACGGCACGGTGATCATGTACGCCGACCGCCAGACCGCGGCGATGGCGGCAGCGCTCGACGAGACGAACCGCCGCCGCGCGATCCAGGTCGCCTACAACGAGGAGCACGGAATCACTGCCGCCAGCATCGTCAAAGGGGTCTCCGACATCGGCGACTTCCTCAGCGCCGAGTCAAAGCAGCCGACGCGCCGCCGCCGCACCGCGACGAAGACCGCCGACCTCGCACCGCCCGAGCTCGAGCAGCTGGCCGTCGAGCTCGAGGAGGAGATGCTCGCCGCCGCCGAGGACCTGCGCTTCGAGTACGCCGCCCGCCTGCGCGACGAGCTCCGCGACCTACGGAGGACGCTGCGCGATTTGAGCACGACCGACGTCGTCCACTGACCGCGCCGGCAGAGCACGGATGCGCTTCCTGATCTACGGCGCGGGCGCGATCGGTGCCACGCTCGGAGCGAAGCTGCACGGCGCCGGCGAGGACGTCGTCCTGATCGCCCGCGGCAGGCACCTCGAGCTGCTCCAGGACCGCGGCCTGCGCTTCCAGACCCCCGCCGGCGAGGAGCTGCTCGCGATCCCGGCGGTCGGCTCGCCCGAGGAGCTGGCGATCGAAGCGAGCGACGTCGTGCTGTTGACAATGAAGAGCCAGGACACCGCCGGCGCGCTCGAGCGCCTCGCGGCGGTCGCCCCGCCCGGCGTCGCGATCGTCTGCGTCCAGAACGGCGTCGAGAACGAGCGACTCGCCCTGCGCCGCTTCGCCGAGGTCTACGGAGCGGTCCTCTACCTGCCGACCCAGCACCTCGAGCCGGGTCTCGTGCAGGCCTTCGCAGCCCCAATCCCCGGCGTGATCGACCTCGGCCGCTTCCCGTCCGGGCTCGACGAGCGCTCGCGGGCCCTCGCCGCCGCGCTCGACGCCGCCGGCTTCGCATCGCTCGGGCGGGCGGACATCATGCGCTGGAAGTACGCGAAGCTGCTGGGGAACCTTGGCAACGCGGTGGAGGTCCTTTTCGGGCCGCAGACGGCCAACGTCTGGGCCGAGCGCGCCCGCGCCGAGGGGGTCGCCTGTTACCGCGCGGCGGGGATCGAGTTCGCCGAGGACGACGAGGTCCGCGAGCGCCGCGGCGCGATGGGGACGCCCCAGGAGATCGAAGGGCAGTCGCATGCAAGCTCGTCGTGGCAGAGCCTCAAGCGCGGTAGCGCGACAGTCGAGACCGACTACCTGAACGGCGAGATCGTGCTGCTCGGCCGTCTGCACGGGATCCCGACGCCGGTCAACCAGGTGCTGGGGGAGACCTCGGCGCGAATGGTGCGCGCCGGCGCGCGGCCCGGATCAGCCGACCCGCGCGAGGTCGAGCAGGCGATCAGCTCCCTGGGTGGGTAGGCCTCGGCGCACGCGCCGAGGCCCGGGTTGGCGCATGCGCCAACCCGCGGATGGGCGCATGCGCCCATCCGAACAGCCATCGCCACTACTGCGTGGCGAGCGCCTCGAGGATGTCGACGCGCGCCGCGCGGCGTGCCGGCCAGGCCGCGGCGACAAGGCCTGCAACGCCGGCGAGCAGGAACAGGACGACAAGCGTCCCGACAGGGATCGAGAAGACGAAGCCCGAGCCCGACAGCGTGGCGGCGGTCAGGATCGCCGCGATGACGATCCCGAAGACGATTCCGAGGACGCCGCCGATCAGTGCCGTGATGACCGATTCGTAGCGGATCATCTGGCGCACCTGCCGGCGCGAGGTGCCGATCGCGCGCAGCATTCCGAGCTCGCGCCGGCGCTCGAAGATCGACAGGACGAGCGTGTTGACGATCCCGAACAGCGAGATGATCACCGACAGCGCGAGCAGCACGTAGATCAGCGTCAGCAGCGTGTCGACCTTCTTCGCCTGGCTCGCCTCGTACTGCGCCGCGGTCTGTGACTCGGCCTGCGGGAAGCGTGCTTTGAGGATGCGGTTGACCGCCGGCTGGATCTGTGAGTTCTGCGCCCCGGGCTTGTAGCTGACGAGGTCGATCCCGTCGCTGCGCTGTGAGAACGCGCTGCGCGCCAGCGACAGTGAGATCGCCATGCTCCCCAGGAGCCCTGTCTTGTCGCTGGCGATGCCGCGCACGATCAGCTTGATCCGACGCCCGGAGGGGGTCTGCACTGTCAGCGTCTTGACGACCGCGAGGTTGGTGCCCGAGACGTAGGCCTTGTTGAGGATCGTGCCGGTCGAGCCGAGCGCGGCAAGCGTCGCGTTCGAGCCGCGGTTCCATTGCAGGCGGTAGACCTTTGAGAAGCCGGCCGGCTCGATCGCCGTGATCGGTTGCGTGCCGAGGGCGGCCTTGTTGGCCCCGGAGAGCACTTTCCCTTCGGTATAGGCGACCTCCGTGACGTTCGCGATGCCGGGCAGCCGGCGGATCGCCGTCGGGATCGTCGCGGGAATCCCGACGTTGCCGGCCGCGTTGGGGTCGAGAACGACGAGGCTTCCGGTGAACGAGTAGTCGACGTCCTTGTTGATCGAGGCCTTCAGCCCGGCGGCGAAGATCGACACGAAGCTGACGAGGGTGACGCCGATCATCAGCGCCGCCGCCGTCACCGCTGTACGCCCAGGATGACGGATCGTGTTGTCCCCGGCGAGCCGGCCGGTGATCCCGCGCCAGTGCAGCGGCCGCGCGAGCAGCCGCGCGACGAGCACGACGAGTGCGTTGAAGGCGGCCTTGATCCGTGCCCGGATCTGGGGAACGCGCAGCGACAGACCGATCGCGACGATGATCAGGATCGTGACGAGCCCCGTGCCCGAGCCGGCGGCGAGGACGACCCGTATGACGAGCACCGCCAGGAGGATGACGAGCGCTGTGCGTCGCCTGCGGACCGAGCGCGACTTGCGCTCCAGCGGGACGCCTTCGCGCATCGCCGCGATCGGCGTGACGCGCGCGGCGCGCAGCGCCGGCGGCAGGCCCGCGAGCAGGGTGACGGCGGTGCCTGCCAGCAGCGAGACCCAGATCGTGCGCACCTCGAGCACGGTGCCGTTGTCGGGGAGGTTGGCGCCGAACGCCTTGAACAGCTGATCGAGCGCCGGTGCAAGACCGATACCCGCGAGCAGGCCGACCGCCGAGCCGGCGAGGCCGAGCATCGCCCCCTCGGCGACGACTGAGCGCACGATCTGTCCGCGCGTCGCCCCGAGCGTGCGCAGCAGGCCGAACTCGCGCGTGCGCTGGGCGACGGTGATCGAGAACGTGTTGAAGATGATGAAAGCGCCGACGAACAGCGCGACGTAGGCGAAGACCAGCAGGAACGTGCGCAGGAACGACAGGTCGCTCTCGAGGTTCGAGGTCTGGGTCGCCGCCTGCTGGGCCGCGGTGCGGACGTCGAGCGTCGCCGGCAGGACCGCGCGGATCCGCGCGCGCAGCGTCTTCGCGCTGACCGACGGCGTCGCGGCGACGACGAGCTCGTCCCAGCCGCCCGGCTCGTCGGCGATCCGCTGTGCCTGCGAGGGGATCAACAGCGCCACGCCGGCGCCGCCGAACGAGGCCGAGTTGACGTACGTGACGATCCCGGAGATCCGGTACGTGCCCGAGACGCTGCTGCCGGCGACGCGCAGGTTCTGGCCGACCTTCAAGCGGTAGCGCTGCGCGCTGGCCTGATCGATCGCGACGGTCGTAGCGCTGTTCGGCAGGCTGCCTCGGACAGGCGAGAAATTCTCGAAGCGCGCCGGCATCACCGAGCTCACCAGATTCGGCGCGAGCTTGTTCAGCCGCGTGTCGTGCGCGTCGAACAGCGCGACGCTCGAGAGGACCTCGCCGCTGGCCGCTGCGACGCCCGGGACGGCGCGCACCTTCGCCAGCGTCGCGTCGTTGATCGGCGCCGTTTGCACCGCGGCGTTGTTGCCGAGGCCCTGGTGGGGGACGATGACGACCGAGCGGTTGCGCTCGCCGGCCGAGAACAGCGCCGCGAACGAGTGGTTGATCGTGTCCGTGAGGATGTAGGTCCCCGACATCAGCGCAACGCCGAGCGCGACAGCGATCCCGGTCAGGGTTGCGCGGAGCTTGCGCGCGAAGAACCCGCGGACGACGACCGCGCGCATCAGCTCAGCGACTTCATCAGGTCAAGGACCCCGTCGTCGTCGAGCGCCTCGCCGTCGCGCACGATCCGCCCGTCCTTGAGCACGATCAGGCGGTCCGAGTAGGCAGCTGCATGTGCGTCATGGGTCACCATCACGACGGTCTGGTCGAGGTCATCGACCGCCCGGCGCAGCAGATCGAGCACCTCCCCCGACGCTGCCGAGTCGAGGTTCCCGGTCGGCTCGTCGGCGAACACGACGGCGGGACGCGAGACGAGCGCGCGGGCGACCGCGACCCGCTGCTGCTGGCCGCCGGAAAGCTGCGCCGGCCGGTGGTGCAGGCGATCGCCGATCCCGACCGCCTCGATCAGCTGCTCGAACCAGGCCTCGTCGACGCCGCGCCCGGCGATCGACAGCGGCAGCAGGATGTTCTCGCGCGCATCGAGGATCGGCAGCAGGTTGAACGTCTGGAAGATGAATCCGACGCGCTCGCGTCGCAGCAGCGTCAGCGCCTTGTCGTCGAGCCCCGCCAGGTCGATGCCGTCCAATGTGACGCTGCCGCTGGTCGGCCGGTCGAGCCCCGCAAGGATGTGCATCAGCGTCGACTTGCCCGAGCCGGACGGTCCCATGATCGCGGCGAAGCGCGCCGGCGAGAACTCGACGCTGACGCCGGCGAGCGCGTCGACCGCGACATCACCCTCGCCGTAGCGACGCGTCACCTCGTGCGCCGCGACGATCGCGCCCGGTGAATCCCCGGGGCGCTCAGACGCAGCGCCGTCGATTCCGCTCGACGAGGGGACGGTCATCAGCTCGACCCCCCGGCGTCTTGACCTTCGCGGGCGGCCTTGCGCCGAAGCCATACGCGCCTCAGGTACCTCACGAGCGCGGGAATCAAGAACATCGTTGGCTCCTCCGTTGTTGATCGAGCGACGGTTCGACTCCGACGATCACCACGGTAGCCGTCCGGCCGTCGGACGTCATCGGCGCAGGGGTCGAGCTTGCGGCTCTACCCGTGGGTGGAGGGGCCGCGCCGGCGTTACAACCGCCGGCCGATGACACGCCGCCCGCGGCGGCCTAACCTTGTGGCATAGGACGCTCAAGCCGCTGGTCGAGTGGTTCAGGCACGGCAACCTTGCCAACCACGAGCGCGACCGCGATCTCGCGTCCTCGGCAGAGGCGCGGGCGCTGCGTGGCCTGGGCGCGGTGGTGCTCGCCGCGTTCATCCTGAAGGCGTTCAGCACGGCGCCGGAGCCCGGGCTGCACGGACGCGGAGCATCAATCCTCGCCGCGAACGTCGGCTTCGTGCTGGTCGTCGCCGCCGGCATCTTCGCGACGACACGGCGATCGCGCCTGCGCGAGCTCGAGTTCTGGCCCTGCGCGCTGCTGGTTGCGATCACAGCGGCATCCGCCGCGCTCGAAGCGCTCCAGCCGGACGGCTCGTGGGAGACGGGGCCATACATCGTCGCGATCCTCGCCGCGCTGCGGTTCGGCCGCGTCTCGGGAGCGATCGCGCTGGCCGCGCTCGACGCCGCGCTCGTCGTCTTCGGTCGGAGCCTGCGTCTTGGCGCTACTCGCCCGACAGCTCGAGGAAGCGCTCGACCGACGCCTCCTGGTGGGCGAGGCGGTCGGCGAGGTGGTGTGCGTGGTCCTCGGTGCGCGCCAGGAAGTCCTCGAGGCAGCGTTCGGGGTCTTCGGTCAAGGGATAGACGTGCGAGACCTCCTGCTGGACGCAGGCGATCCCGAGCGGCGGCGCGCCGGCGGCGAGTGTGCGGGCGCTGCAGACAGCCGCGACGACGATCCCGCGCTCTGCGGCACGCAGCGCCACCGGCATCAGCAGCTGCGCCGGGAGATCAAAGCCACGGCCGCCGGTCTGCTCGACCTTGACCGGCGAGGCGGCAAGCTGCCGCAGCGGCTCCCACCAGATCGCGAGCACTGTGTCGGCGGCGCGCATCGCTTCACGCAGGATCCGCGCCTGCTCGCGGTATAGCTCCTCTGCATCGCGGCGGGTGGCGGCCTGCGCGAGGTCGAGATAGCAGGGGACGCGCAGCAGTTCGCTGGGGTCGAGCGCGTCACCGGCGCCGTGCTCCCCGAGCGCGACGTACGTCTGGATCGCCGACAGGTCGCGGCGGCCGTGGAAGATGATCGTCAGGTTGCGACAGAGCGCGAGCCCGCCGATCCGCATTGCGACGGCGGCGGAGGCGGACTGGTCGATCAGCGCCCGGCTCAGCAGCTCCTCAGCGGAGTTGCCACCCCCGATGGACGGGGCATCGCCATCCATGCGCTGCTCAGTCATCACGCACCTCGCTATTGCGGCTTCTGACCTGAAGCCCCGAGCTACCACCGTCTGACCAGTCGGAACGCTACCTGAGCAATCGGCCGGATGTCGCACTCCTTGAGGGCGAGGCGCGCTCGGGACGTTGACGCCACAGCCCTACGCGTGGCGAGCCCCCGCGCGTCTCGCCGCTGCCTGCTTCAGCCGTCGCTGCTGCCGCCGCGCGACGAGCGCGCCAGTACGACGATCCCCGCGATCAGCGCCACGACGCCGATCACGAACAGCGCCAGGAAGACGTGGCTCGTGGTGCCCACCTGGTGCTTGCTCTTGATCGTTGCGGCCGACAGGACATAGAGGACGTCGTCGAGGACGAACAGGATCGCGAGGTTGCGCCAGCGGAGCACCGCGGCATCGTAGCCGAGCCCGACACGAACATCTGTTCGTGTCGGTACAATTAGACATAACGTGGCGTCGTCGAATCAGATCGTCATCTCCGGCGCGCGGGAGCACAACCTCAAGAACGTCTCGCTGACGCTCCCGCGCGACTCGCTAGTGGTACTGACCGGCCTTTCGGGCTCGGGCAAGTCGTCCTTGGCGTTCGACACGATCTACGCCGAGGGACAGCGCCGCTACGTCGAGTCGCTGTCGGCCTACGCGCGCCAGTTCCTCGGCCAGATGGACAAGCCCGATGTTGACTCGATCGAGGGGCTCTCGCCGGCGATCTCGATCGACCAGAAGACGACCTCGCGCAACCCGCGCTCGACCGTCGGCACAGTGACCGAGATCTACGACTACCTGCGCCTGCTGTGGGCGCGGATCGGGATCCCGCACTGCCACGTCTGCGGCGCCAGGATCACCGGCCAGTCGATCGAGCAGATCGCCGACCAGGTCCTCGAGCTCGAGGAGGGGACGCGCTTCATGGTCCTCGCGCCGATCGTGCGCGGGCGCAAGGGCGAGTACGGCAAGCTGCTCGAGGATCTGCGCGTCGAGGGCTTCACGCGCGTCCTGATCGACGGTGAGATGAGCGGGCTCGAGGACTACGTCGAGCTCGACCGCAAGCTCAAGCACGACATCTCGGTCGTCGTCGACCGCCTCGTGATGCATCCCGACGTGCGTAAGCGCCTTGTCGATTCGATCGAGACAGCGTCGGCGCTCGCCGACGGGATCGTCTCGGTGCGGCTCGTTCCGCGCGACGGCGACCTGGAGAGCGAGGGCGAGACGCTCACCTTCTCGGAGAAGTTCGCCTGCCTGAAGTGCGGGACCTCGATGCCCGAGCTGGAGCCGCGGATCTTCTCGTTCAACGCACCACAGGGCGCCTGCGAGCGTTGCACGGGGCTCGGCTCGCAGCTCGAGATCGACCCCGAGCTCGTCGTCCCGAACCCCGACCTCTCGATCGCGCAGGGCGCGCTCGCACCGTGGGCGGGTAGCAGCTCGGGCTACTACGAGCAGATGACCGCGGGACTCGCCGAGCGCTTCGGCATCGATGTCGAGAAGCCGTGGCGCTCGCTCAGCGCGAACCAGCGCGAGGTCTTCCTCCATGGCACGGGCGGCGAGCGGATCGAGGTCAACTACCGCAACCGCTTCGGCCGCGAGCGGGCCTACGCGGCGCGCTTCGAAGGGATCATCCCCAACCTCGAGCGCCGCTACCGCGAGACCGACTCGGAATACGCGCGCGAGAAGATCGAGGAGTTCATGAGCGTGCGGCCGTGCCCCGCCTGCAACGGTGCGCGGTTGCGGCCCGAGTCGTTGGCGGTGCTCGTCGCCGGAACGGCGATCAACGAGTTCTGCGCGCTGTCGGCGCGCGGCGCTCTCGAATGGCTCGAAGCGGTCCAGCTGACGGAGACCGAGCGGCACATCGCGCGACTCGTGCTGCGCGAGATCGAGGAGCGTCTGCGCTTCCTCGAGAACGTCGGCATCGGCTATCTCTCGATGGACCGCGCGGCGGCGACGCTGTCGGGCGGCGAGGCGCAGCGGATCCGCCTGGCGACCCAGATCGGCTCGGCCCTCGTCGGTGTCCTCTACGTGCTCGACGAGCCGTCGATCGGCCTGCACCAGCGCGACAACGCAAAGCTCGTTGGCACGCTCGAGCGCCTGCGCGACCTCGGCAACACAGTCCTTGTCGTCGAGCACGACGAGCAGACGATGCGGGCCGCCGACCAGATCGTCGACCTCGGGCCTGGCGCCGGCGAGCACGGCGGGCGGATCGTCGCCCAGGGCAGCGCGCTCGAGGTCGAGCTCGTGCCGGAATCGCTGACCGGTCAGTTCCTGTCCGGCGCCGTGAAGATCGAAGTGCCGGCACGGCGACGCAAGCCGAGCGGTTACATCGACATCCGCGGCGCCAGCCAGCACAACCTTCGCGGAATCGACGTACGCATCCCGCTCGGGACGCTGACCTGCGTGACCGGCGTGTCCGGCTCGGGCAAGTCGACGCTCGTCAACGACGTGCTGCTGAAGGCAGTGTCGAATCGTCTGCACCGCACGCGCCAGCGACCGGGCGCGCACCGCGAGCTGAGCGGGCTTGACCAGCTCGACAAGATCGTCGCCGTCGACCAGTCGCCGATCGGGCGCACGCCGCGCTCCAACCCCGCGACCTACACCGGCCTGTTCGACGTGATCCGCGACCTCTTCTCGAAGACGACCGAAGCGCGGGCCCGCGGCTACAAGCCGGGACGCTTCTCGTTCAACGTCAAGGGCGGGCGCTGCGAGGTCTGCCGCGGCGACGGCCAGATCCGGATCGAGATGCATTTCCTGCCCGATGTCTACGTGCCGTGCGAGCAGTGCCACGGTCGCCGCTACAACCGCGAGACGCTCGAGGTCCGCTTCAAGGGCAAGACGATCGCCGACGTCCTCGACATGCCGATCGAGGAGGCGCTCGTCTTCTTCGAGCACATCCCCGCGATCCGCCGCCGCCTCGCGACGCTCGTCGACGTCGGTCTCGGCTACGTGCGCCTGGGCCAGCCGGCGACGACGCTGTCCGGCGGCGAGGCCCAGCGGGTCAAGCTCGCGACCGAGCTGTCGAAGATCGCGACCGGCCGCACGCTGTACGTCCTCGACGAGCCGACCACCGGCCTGCATTTTGCCGACGTCCAGCGGCTGCTCGAGGTCCTCCAGCGCCTCGTCGATTCGGGCAACTCCGTCGTCGTGATCGAGCACAACCTCGATGTGATCAAGTGCGCCGACCGCCTGATCGACCTCGGACCCGAAGGCGGCGATGGGGGAGGGCTCGTTATCGCCGCCGGCACGCCCGAGCAGGTCGCCGCGGTACCCGAGTCACATACCGGCCGCTTCCTCGAGCCGCTACTCGACGCGCCGCGACAGCGTCGACGCCGAAGCGCCGGCGCGAGCACTGAGAAGCAGGCCGCCGCGGCCTGACCGCGTGAGGGCGGGCCGGGGGTTGCCGAGCCTCTGGAGTGGCGCGCCGCTCGCTCGGCGCGCTGCGCGGGTCGCGCGGCTGTCGCTGAGTGATCCTGCCCGGCGACTCTATGCGAGCGCTGCTGCGCCAAGCAATCCCCGCTAACACCGCGGCTATGGCCGTCGCGCAGCCGCCGCCGCGAGCCTCGCTGCTAGAGCGCGCCGAGCCCCTCGTCGAACGCCGCCAGCTCCGCGGGGTCGATCGCGAAGGTGTGCTCCGTGTTTGGAAAGCGTCCTGCCCGCACATCGTCGGCGTACTCGCCGACCGCGGCGAGCATCTGTGCGTGCAGATCGGCGTACTGCTTCGCGAAGCGTGGTGCCCGCCGCCGGGCAGGGCTGCCAAGCAGGTCGTGCAGCACGAGCACCTGCCCGTCGGTGTCCGGCCCCGCCCCGATCCCGATCACCGGAATCGACAGGAACTGCGTCAGGCTGGCGGCGACTGCCGCTGGAATCGCTTCGAAGACGATCGCAAAACAGCCCGCGGCCTCGAGCGCACGCGCGGCGCGCGCGAGCTCGAGTGCACGATCCGCAGTGCGTCCCTGCGCGCGGCGCCCACCGAGCGCCACGCTGCTCTGCGGCGTCAGCCCGACGTGACCCATCACCGGGATCCCAGCGGCGACGATCGCGGCAACCCGTGATGCCTGCGACGGGCCGCCTCCCTCGAGCTTGACAGCATCGACGCCGGCCTCCTTGACGAAGCGCTGCGCGCTCAGAACCGCAAGCTCGTCCGAGGCCTCGTAGGAGCCGAACGGGAGGTCACCGACGAGCAGCGGCGTCTGCAGCCCTCGCCGCGTCGCGGTGGCGAGCATCAGCATCTCCTCGAGCGAGACAGCCACGGTCGAGTCGTAGCCGAGAACCACCTCGGCAGCGGAGTCGCCGACAAGGACGCAGTCGACCCCGGCCTGCTCGGCGACCAGCGCGCTCGGGTAGTCGTAGGCGGTGATCATCACGATCGGCTCGCCAAGGCGCTTCTTCTCCGCAAGCCGCGGCAGGGTCATCGGCAACCGATCGGGATCGACGGCAGCTTTTGGTTGCGTTGGCATCTCGTTCCTCCTAGGCGAGCAGGGTCGCGACGCGATCGTCGACGGCGATGATCTCGTTGTCTGAGTTGACGTGGACGACGCGGGGCCGGTACTGATCGAGCTCGGCCTCCGTGTACTGCGCGTATGAAATGACGATCACCGTGTCGCCGCGGTGCACGAGGCGCGCCGCGGCGCCGTTCAGCTTGATCTCGCCGGCGCCCCGCTCCCCGGCGATCGCGTAGGTCTCGAAGCGGGCGCCGTTGTCGACGTCGAGCACCGTTACCTGCTCGTTGGGCAGGATGTCGGCGGCCTCGAGCAGCTGCGGATCGACCGTGACCGAGCCCACGTAATGCAGGTCGCAGTCGGTGACCCGGCCGCGGTGGATCTTCGATTTGAGCATCGTGCGCTGCACGGTCTGCCTACCTCTCTGTGTCAGGTGTAGCGATGACGTTGTCGATCAGGCGCGCACGCCCGACCTTTGCTGCGACCGCGAGCAGCACGGGGCCAGCGATCGTCTCGACCGGGGCGAGTGTCTCGGGGTCGACGACAGCCAGATACTCGGGCTCGATCTCGTACTGCGCGAGCCGGCTACGCGCGGCCGCGGCGGCTGCGCTGCCGTCACGCTCACCCGCGGCGACCAGCGCAGCCGCCGTTTCGAGGGCGCGCGAGAGGCCGACCGCGTGCTCGCGGTCGGCCGCCGTGAGGTACACGTTGCGGCTCGAGCGCGCGAGACCATCGACCTCGCGCACCGTCGGGCAGACGGCGATTCGGGTCGGGAAGTTCAGGTCGGCCACGAGGCGCTTGATGACGAGCGCCTGCTGCGCATCCTTCTGGCCGAAATAGGCGACGTCGGGACCGACGATGTTGAGCAGCTTCGCCACCACCGTCGCGACGCCCTCGAAGTGCGCCGCGCCACGCACGGCGCCTTCGAGCGGCTCGCTCAGGCGCCGCACGACGATGCTTGTCGCGAACCCGTCGGGGTAGATCTCCGCGACCGCGGGCGCGAACACGATGTCGACGCCGGCTTGCTGGGCGAGCAGGCCGTCGGCCTCCGCGTCGCGCGGATATGCGGCGAGGTCCTCACCCGCGGCGAACTGGGTCGGGTTGACGAACAGCGACATGACGACGACGTCGCACTCCCTGCGAGCCGCGCCGATCAGCGACAGGTGACCCTCGTGCAAAGCGCCCATCGTCGGTACGAGACCGACGCTCTGGTCGGCTGCGCGTGTCCGCGCGAGCATCCCGCGGAGCTCGGCGATCGTGGCGACGGTTTTCATTCTGTTCGGTCCAGTTCCCGCTGGGATACCGGTCGCGACTTAGGTTCGGGTCGATGCGGCAGGTCCGTGTTCGACTGCGATCACGGCCATCTAAAGCGTAGCGCGTGGCGGGCGGCGCTTGGCAATACCATCGCGGGAAGTGAGCGCGACGGCAAGGCGCGAGGAGTTGAAAGAGCTGCTGATGGCGGCGCGCCAGTGCACGCGCTGCGCCGAGCTCGCCGCGACGCGTACATCGGTCGTCTTCGGCGCCGGCAATGCCGACGCCGAGCTGATGTTCGTCGGCGAGGCGCCGGGCGCCAACGAGGATCTCCAGGGCCTGCCGTTCGTCGGCGCCGCCGGCAAGCTGCTGGAGAAGCTGCTCGGCGAGATCGGGCTGAGCCGCGCCGAGGTCTTCATCGCGAACGTCCTCAAGTGTCGGCCGCCGGGCAATCGCGATCCCCAGCCCGGCGAGATCGAGAACTGCCGTCCCTACCTCGCGCGCCAGATCGAGCTGATCGAGCCGCGCGTGATCTGCACGCTCGGCAACTTCGCGACGAAGCTCCTGCGCGGCGATCCTGCCGGCATCACGCGCGTCCACGGCCAGCCCGAGGTGCGCACGATCGGCGAGCACACGGCGCGGCTGTACCCGCTGTTTCACCCCGCCGCGGCGCTTTACACGCCGAGCACGCTCGAGACGCTGCGCGAGGACTTCGTCCGCCTGCCCTCGATCCTCGCGCTGCCGGCGCCGCCGCGACCCCAGCCCGTTGTGTTGCCGGGCCCGGTGCCGGAGCCCGAACCGCCCGCCGCGCCGTCGGACGCGACGGGCACCGTTGAAGCCGGGCAGCTGGGGTTGTTCTGAGCACGCCGCCGCGCGTCTTCGAGACCGCCAGCGCAGCAGCGACCGAGGAGGTGGGCGCCGCCCTCGCGCTCGAGCTGCGCGACGGTGACGTCGTCTTCGTCGCCGGCGAGCTCGGTGCCGGCAAGACGACGCTCGTCCGCGGCGCCTCGCGCGCGCTCGGCGTCGATGTCGCCGTGACGAGTCCGACGTTCGCGATCGGACATCGCTACGCCGCCGGCAACGCGCTCGTCGTAGCGCACCTCGACCTCTATCGCCTGCGCAGCCTCGACGACGAGGATCCCGACCTGATTGCGCCCTACGTCGGCCCCGGCCGGATCGCGTTCGTCGAATGGCCCGAGCATGCCGGCGCGAGCCTCGGAGCGCCACGCCTCGCGATCGAGCTGCGCCACCTCGGCGGCGAGCGGCGGGCGATCGAGGTGCGCGGATGAAGATCCTCGGGCTCGACACCGCCACAAGCACGACGACGGTCGCTGTCCTCGGCGCCGGCGAAGCGCTCGAAGAGGCCGCGGACGCGCCGCCGCCGAGCTCGCGTGGCCGCCACGCGGAGCACGTCCTGACGCTCGCCGCCGGCGTCCTCGAACGTGCCGGCCTCGACTGGGGTGAGATCGACCTGCTCGCCGTTGGCGTCGGCCCGGGCGGCTACACCGGCCTGCGCATCGGTCTGGCGACCGCGCGCGGCCTGGCGCTCGCGCACGCGACGCCCCTGACCGGGGTCGGGACCCTGCGGGCGCTGGCCGAGCCGATCCGCGGAATCACAGCGCTCGCGCTGATCGATGCGCGTCGCGGTGAGCTGTTCAGCGCCGCCTACCTGGATGATGTGGAGGTGCTCGCACCATGCGTGATCGCCCCGACTCAGCTGCCCGGCCTGCTCGCGCAGGCTGGCGCGACAGCGGTCGGCGACGGCACCCACGCCCACCGCGACCTGCTCGAGAGTGCCGGACACACGGTTCCCGAGGAGGGCTCGGCGCTCCACCGCGTCAGCGCCGGCGCGATCTGCCGGATCGCCGCCCGCGGCGGCGGCGGTGCCGCCGAGCCGCTCTACCTGCGCCGCCCGGACGCAGAGCGCTCACTGCCGCTGGCGGCGCGATGAGCGCAGCACCCGCCCCGGTCGAGATCCGCACGCTCGCCTACAGCGATCTGCCCGACGTGCTGACGATCGAGCGCCGCGCGTTTCCGACACCGTGGTCGCTCGCGATGTTCGTGCTCGAGCTCTCGAAGTCGACGGGACTCTGCCTCGCGGCGCTGCGCGACGACACGCTTGTCGGCTATGTGGTCTGCGCGCGCTACGACCTCGACTGGCACGTGATGAACGTCGCCGTCGATCCCGATCATCGCCGCGAGGGGATCGCGTCGGCGCTGCTGGCCGAGCTCTACCGCATTGCCGGCGACACCGAGGCGCGCTTCACGCTCGAGGTGCGCGAGTCGAATCACGACGCGATCGGCCTCTATAGCCGCGACGGGTTTCGTATCGCGGGCAAGCGGCGGCGCTACTACCAGGACAACGGGGAGGACGCCCTGATCATGTGGCGCACACCCTCGACGCTACGTGGAAGCCTCGACGACGTCCCCGCGGCCGACCCCGTCGTCCACCATCGCCGGTGATCCTGGCGCTCGAGACGAGCTGCGATGACACCTGCGCGGCGCTCGTCGAGACAGGCGGGACGATCCGCGCGAACGTGATCTCCTCGCAGGAGGCGCACAACCGCTTTGGCGGCGTCGTTCCCGAGGTTGCGGCGCGCGCCCACATCGAGTTGATCGACCACGTCGTCGGTGAGGCGTTCGCGCGCGCCGGCGCCTCGATCGAGGATGTCGAGCTCGTTGCGGCAACCCGCGGGCCCGGCCTCGTCGGGGCGCTGCTTGTCGGCTTCTCGACCGCCAAGGCGATCGCCGCCGCGCGCCGGCTGCCGTTCGCTCCGGTCGACCATCTCGCCGGCCATGTCGCTGCGGCCTACCTCGCGCCGGCACACTTCGAGCCACCGTTCGTGGCGCTGATCGCCTCCGGCGGTCACACGCTGCTGCTGGCGCTTCGCGACCGCCACAGCCCGCCGCAGGTGCTCGCGCGAACGCTTGACGATGCCGCCGGCGAGGCCTTCGACAAGGGCGCGCGGATGCTCGGCCTCGGCTACCCCGGCGGCGCGGCGCTCGAGGCGCTCGCGAGCGACGGCGATCCGCAGGCCTATGACTTTCCGAGCGGTCGCAGCGAGGATTTCTCGTTCGCCGGCCTGAAGACGGCGCTGCTCTACAAGACGCGCGCGGTCGACGTCGAGGACGCGCAGGTCCGCGCCAACCTCGCGGCCTCCTACCAGCGCGCGATCGTCGAGGCGCTTGCGCGCCGCGCTGCTCGCGCGCTCGAGCAGACCGGCCTGCAGCGCCTGGCACTCGGCGGTGGCGTCGCCGCCAACGGCGTCCTGCGGGCCCGCCTCGAAGCGCTCGATGTCGAGCTCTACCTGCCGCCGCTCGCGCTCTGCACCGACAATGCCGCGATGATCGCCAGCGCCGCTCGAGACGTCGAGCCGATCGCCTATCCCGGATACCTCGGCCTTGACGTCTACGCGACCGGCGAGGGACCGCTGCGGTGAGCCAGATCGTGCTCTACGGGCGGCGTGGCTGCCACCTCTGCGACGACGCACGGGTGCTGCTCGAGCGCGTCCGTGCCGATGTCCCGTTCGAGCTCGTCGAGCGGGACATCGATCTCGACCAGCGGCTGCTGCGCCGTTTCCTCGAGCGGATCCCGGTCGTCACGCTCGACGGCGAGGAGCTTTTCGAGCTGACAGTCGACGAGCCGGCGTTGCGGGCGCGGCTGGCCGCAGGCGTCGATGATCTAGAGTCCGAGCCGATGAGCCTCGGCGAGCTCACCAGCCATGCGGACGGCGACGCACCACCGGGGGAGCGACTTCCACTCGGCATTGCCGCACGCCTGTCGCGCTATCTCCAGATCCTGACCCAGGCGCGCAAGATGGGTCGCGAGACGATCTCCTCGCAGGAGCTCGCCAGCTACACCCACGTCAACTCGACCCAGATCCGTCGCGACCTGTCGGGCTTCGGCAAGTTCGGCAAGCGTGGCGTCGGCTACAACGTCGACTCGCTCGTCGCGCAGATTCGCAAGATCCTCAGAACCGCCGGGCAGCACAATATCGCGCTGTTCGGCGCCGGCCACCTCGGCCGTGCGATCGCCTCCTCGGAGATCTTCGGTGACCACGGCTTCCGCGTCGTCGCGATCTTCGACCCCGACCCGAACAAGGTCGGTGAGTCGATCGGGTCGCTGACCGTGCGCCACAACGGCGAGCTGCGCGCCGTCGTCGACGAGCAGGAGATCGTCGTCGGGGTCCTCGCCGTGCCGACGCAGGCCGCCCAGAACCTCGCCGACGACCTCGTCGAAGCCGGCGTCAAGATCATCTTCAACTACTCCGAGGCCCTCCTGACAGTGCCGCCGGAGGTGACAGTCCACACCTCGAGTCCGGCCGTCGACCTGCTCTACGCGCTGTACTTCTACCTCGCTTGAGGATGCTCGATCTCGACCGCGCGGCGGAGACGTTCGCTGGCGCAAGCGACCTGACCGTGGGGTTGGAAGAGGAGTTCCAGATCCTGGATCCGGTTTCGCTCGACCTCGCCCCGCGCTTCGAGGAGCTGCGCGACAGCGCCAGCGAGCGCTCGCAGATCCTGCGCGAGCACATCACCGGTGAGCTGATCTCCTCGGAGATCGAGATCATCTCCGGCCGCGGCGCCGACCTCCGCGACGCGCTTGCCCGCCAGCGCGAGCTGCGGCGCGATCTGTTCGCCCATGCCGCGGCCCGCGGCGCCGCGCTCGGCGCGACCGGAACGCACCCGTGGGCCGACTATCGCGAGCAGCCGATCATCGACACCGACCACTACCGCCGCGTCGAGGACGGCCTCAAGTACGTCGCCTGGCGCAACAACACGTTCAGCCTCCATGTCCACGTCGGCGTGCGCGACGCCGACCGCGCGGTCCGTGTGTGTGACCGCCTGCGCCCTGTCCTGCCGCTGCTGCTGGCGATCTCGGCGAGCTCGCCGTTCCTCGACGGCCGCCTCGCCGGCCTGCATTCGACGCGCTCGCAGATCTTCACGCGGAGCTTCCCGCGCTGCGGTGTGCCTGACCCGTTCGGCGGCTGGGGGGCCTACCGCGAGTACGTCGACATGTTGGTCCGGACAAACTCGATCATCGAGTTCACTCAGGTCTGGTGGTCGGTCCGGCCCCACATCGCCTTCGGCACCGTCGAGGTGCGGATCTGCGACGCGCAGCCGACCGCCGCCGAGTCCGAAGCGCTCGCCGCGCTGATCGTCGCCTGCGTTGCGCAGGCGCTGCGCGACGTCGACGAGGGCGTGCCGTTCGCCGATCCCGCGCCGCACCTGATCGAGGAGAACATGTGGCGCGCGATCCGCCACGGCCTCGACGGCAAGATGATCGACTTCGACCGTCGGGAGGAGTATCCCTCGGCGCAGATCGCCGAGCGCTTGCTCGCCTGGACGGCGCCGGTGCGCCGGGAGCTCGAGATCGAGCCGGCGTTTCCCGAGCGCAACGGCGCCCAGCGCCAGCGCGCGATGATCGAGGCGGGGGCGAGCATGCAGGAGGTCTACGAGACGGTGGTCCGCGAGACCCGCGCCACCTACGCCGAGGAGGTAAGAGCATGAGCAACCCAACACCGGACGCCGCGCCCCAGGGTGAGCCGACCGAGGAAGAGCTGCGCGCGGCGCTCGAAGAGCAGATGCGCCACATCACCGCGGCCGACGTGATCGTGCAGACTGCAGTTTCGCTGGTCAACCTCGCCGGACGCCGGCTCGGCCTCGCCCCAGGGACCGAGGACGAGCGGGACCTCGGCCAGGTCCGCGACGCGATCGACGCCGTCCGTGCCCTGCTGCCGGTCCTCGAGCGGGGCGAGGGAACCGAGACGTTGGCTCCGCTGCGGGATGCGATATCCGCATTGCAGGTCGAGTACGCGAAGCTCGCCGCCGGTGCTCCCGCAGCGCCGGGCGGCGGCTCATCGGCCTCGGAGCCGCCGGCGAGCGGCGGCGAACCGTCGCCGCCGGCTGCCGACCCAGGCGGTCCCGGCCCCGCACAGAGCAGCGGGCGGCTCTGGGTTCCAGGGTCGAGCAGTCGGTAGCACGAACGCATTTATAGGTAGACTGCCGCCCGTCGACCTCGCCGGGTGGCCCGGGAAGCTGCCCGGTTTTGTCGTTGTGAGGCACGCGAACAGCGCGTGCGTGGAGCCAGTGGAGGAGTCCCCCCTTGAGTAACTTTCTAAGCCAGCACGGCGTGGTTGTCGCACTCGTTTGTGCTGCCTGTGCGGTCATCTACGGAGCGCTGACGACGCGCTCGCTGCTCGCGCTCTCGCCGGGTAACGAGCGAATGCAGGCGATCTCGGCTGCAGTTCAGGCCGGCGCCCGCGCCTACCTCAACCGCCAGTACACGACGATCGCCGGCGTCGGCGTGGTCCTGTTCGTGGCGCTGATCTTCGTCCAGAACATCGCCGTCGCTGCCGGCTTCGGCATCGGGGGAGTCCTCTCCGGCTCGGCCGGCTACATCGGCATGAACGTCTCGGTGCGCTCGAACGCGCGCGTCGCCGAGGCCGCCCGCGGCGGCGTCCCGCCGGCGCTGCGCGTCGCCTTCCAGGGCGGGGCGATCACCGGACTGCTTGTCGTCGGACTCGCCCTGATCGGCGTCTCCGGCTACTACGGTGCGCTCACGGCGATCTTCCACGACAGCCCGAAGACAGCTGTCAACGCGCTGATCGGGCTCGGCTTCGGTGGCTCGCTGATCTCCGTTTTCGCAAGGCTCGGCGGCGGCATCTTCACGAAGGCAGCTGACGTCGGCGCCGACCTCGTCGGCAAGGTCGAGGCCGGGATCCCCGAGGACGACCCGCGCAATCCCGCGGTGATCGCCGACAACGTCGGCGACAACGTGGGCGACTGCGCCGGGATGGCCGCTGACCTGTTCGAGACATACGCTGTCACCGCTGTCGCGGTGATGCTGCTCGGCGTCCTCAGCTTCGACCAGGCGACGCGCGCCGCGCTCTTCCCGCTCGTGCTCGGCGGCGTCGCGATCATCGCCTCGATTATCGGCACGTTCTTCGTTCGCTCGCGCGCCGGCAACGTCGAGCGCGCGCTCTACCAGGGCCTGATCGCCTCCGGCCTGATCGCCGCCGCCGCATTCGCGCCGGTCACCTACTGGCTGATGCACAAGGTCGTGCTGAAGGCCGGCCACACGCCGAGCTGGGTCCACCTCTACCTCTGCGCCCTGATCGGCATCGGCGTAACGGCGTTTCTGTTCGTGATCACCGACTACTACACCTCGACTCGCTTCTCACCGGTCAAGAAGACGGCGGCAGCGTCGGTCACCGGTCACGCGACGAACATCATCCAGGGCTTCGCCTCCGGCCTCCAGGCGACAGCACTGCCGGCAATCGTGCTGGTGCTCGGCATCCTCGGCTCGTGGAAGCTCGCCGGCGGTGGCACGATCGGCATCTACGGCATCGGCGTCGCGGTGATGGGCCAGCTCTCGCTGACCGGCCTGATCGTCGCCCTCGACGCCTTCGGGCCGATCACCGACAACGCCGGCGGCATCGCCGAGATGGCGGATCTGCCCGAGGACGTCCGCAACGTCACCGACCCGCTCGACGCCGTCGGCAACACGACGAAGGCGGTCACGAAGGGCTACGCGATCGGCTCCGCCGTGCTCGCTGCGGTCGTGCTGTTCGCCGGCTTCCGCGACGAGCTCGCCGAGCGCGGCTACCACTCCGCCTTCGCGATCAGCGACCCACCGGTCCTGATCGGCCTGCTGCTCGGGGGCATGATGGTCTGCCTGTTCGCCTCGATGGCGATCGAGGCGGTCGGTCGCGCCGGCGGCGCTGTCGTCGAGGAGGTGCGCCGCCAGTTCCGTGAGAAGCCCGGAATCATGGAGGGCACCGACGAGCCCGACTACGCGACCTGCGTCGACATCGTCACCAGGACGGCTCAGCGCGAGATGATCCTGCCCTCGCTGCTGCCGATCGTGATGACGCTGATCGTCGGCCTGATCGACATCGAAGCGCTCGGCGGTCTGCTGATCGGCGTGATCGTCGTCGGCTTCTTCTTCGCCGTCCTGATGACGGCCGGCGGCGGCGCCTGGGACAACGCGAAGAAGCTGATCGAGGACGGTGCTTTCGGCGGCAAGGGCTCTGACGCCCACGCCGCGGGAGTCACCGGCGATACCGTCGGCGACCCGTTCAAGGACACCGCCGGTCCCGCGATCAACCCGATGATCAAGGTCGCGAACATCGTCGCGATCCTGATAATTCCGCTGATCAAATAGGCGGGCCAAGACCCGTCGTGTGGCGCTAGCCGTGACACCAAGCCCAACGGTCTCGCTCGAGCATGGGGCACAGATGCCCCAGCTCGGGCTTGGGACCTGGCCGCTGTCGGACAGCGAGGCCGAGCAGGCTGTCGTTGACGGCGTCGCCGCCGGCTACAGGCTGTTTGACACCGCATACGCCTACGGCAACGAGCAGGGAGTCGGCAAGGGACTGCGTGCCTGCGGGCTGCCGCGCGAGGAGCTCTTCATCACGACAAAGCTGAACGGCGCCTGGCACGGCTACGAGGCTGCGCAGGAGGCCTGGGCCGACGGCGCCCGCCGCCTCGACGTCGACTACATCGATCTGCTGTTGATCCATTGGCCGCTGCCGGCACAGGACCGCTACGTCGATGCCTGGCGCGGGCTCGCGAAGCTGCTCGAGGACGCCAAGGTACGGGCGATCGGGACTTCCAACTTCAAGCCCGCCCAGCTCGATCGCCTGCTCGACGAGGTCGGCGTCGTCCCCGACGTCAACCAGATCCAGCTGAGCCCCTATACGACCCGCGACGCGGCGCGCGCCTATCACGCTGAGCAGGGCATCGTGACCCAGTCGTGGAGCCCGCTCGGCCTCGGCCGCGAGCTTTTGCGCGAGCCGGTGATCGTCGAGACAGCGCAACTTCACGGCAGGACACCGGCCCAGGTCGTGCTGCGCTGGCACATCGAGCTCGGACTCGCCGCCGTGCCGAAGACCCAGCAACCGGCGCGCATGGCTTCGAACATCGACCTGTTCGATTGGTCGCTGAGCGCCGCCGAGGTCCAGGCGATCTCGCAGCTGGACAAGGGTGAGGCGTTCGCCGACGACTCCGACGTGATCGGGCACTGACCGACCGCCCGAGCGCCCCGGCGCCACGCTGCGGCCGATCGCTCGCCGGCCTGCTCGACCGCACAGCGCCTCGGCCGAGTAGCATCCCGCGCCGATGTTCGTCCTGATCGTCGGAGCCGGCCGCGTCGGCTCAGCCGTCGCCAAGCGGGCGCTCGCGTCCGGCCACGAGGTGTCCGTCCTGGATGAGGACCCGCTCTCACATGAGCGCCTCGAGGATCCCGACGGGACCACCTGGGAGGAGGCCGGTGGCCTCTTCACCGTTGGCACCGCACTCGAGGTCGACGCGCTCGTCGAGGCCGGCGTTCAGCGCGCCGACGTCTTCATCGCCTCGACCGATGGCGACAACACGAACCTGACAGTCGCCCAGATCGTCCAGCGGCGCTTCGCCGTCGACAAGGTCGTCTGCCGCGTCATGGACCCGGCGCGCGCCGCCTGGTACGCCGAGCAGGGCCTGGATACGATCTCCCCGACTCGCCACGCGATCGAGATGTTCGAGCGGGCGCTCGGCATCGAAGACCACTGAGGGCTGGACGAATGTACGTGATCATCGTCGGCGCCGGCAAGGTCGGATTGAACCTCGCCCGTGAGCTGATCGACAAGGGCCACGAGGTCACGCTGCTCGAGGCCGACCGCCGCCGCTACCTCGTCGTTGAGCAGGAGCTCAGCCACGTCGTCCAGTACGGCGACGCAACCGAGCTGTGGGTCCTCGAGCGCGCCGGAGTCCAGCGCACCGACCTCGTGATCGCCGTCACCGGCGACGACGAGGACAACATGCTCGTCTGCCAGGTAGCGAAGGAGAAGTACGAGTGCGAGCGCGTCATCGCGCGCGTCAACAATCCGCGAAATCTCCAGCATTTCAAGCTCCTTGGCATCCAGCCAGTCGTTTCGGCGACCGACCTGATCCTGCGCCTGATCGAGCACGAGGTGCCCCGCTACGGTCTCGTCCACCTGCTCGCGCTGGAGGAGGAGCGCCTCGAGATCATCGAGCTCGAGGTCCAGGCAGGTGCTCCCGCGGCGGGACTCCACGTCTCCGATGTGGCCCTCCCGGAGGGCAGCCTGGTGATCTCGGTGCTCCGCGACGGGCGCGGTTTCGTGCCGACGGCGGAGACGGTCGTCGAGGCCGGCGACCAGGTCCTGCTGGTCCTCGACGCCGGGCTCGAGGACCAGATCACCCCGGTTTTCTCCTTCCTCCCCGAACCCGCGCCTTGAGCGCGTCGGCGGGCAGTCGTAAGCTGCCTGCATGCGAGCTCGTCGATTTTTGGTGGCGTCGGTGCTCTGCGCGGCCGTCGTTCTTCCGGCATCAGCACTTGCTGATTCGACTGGCACAGTCCCCGGCCTGCGCGCCCAGGTCAGCCGTCTGATCACCGCCGAGCTGGCCCGCGACACCGCAACCGTCTGCGCGATCGTCGGCACGCCGATGGACACCACGATCCACGGCAGTACCTGCGAGCAGCGCTGGGGCAAGTCGATCAGCCACTACCTGCGACACGGCGGGCGCTCGCAGCTCCACGCCGATGCGAGCGCGGTGGCGAGTGCCACGGTCAGCTCGAGCGGCACCTACGCCTCGATCACGCTGCCCCATCCGCTGCTGGGCGGCGACTCGAACTTCAGCTGGTACGACAACTGCTGGATGCTCGAGAAGTGACCTCGGGGCAGCAGTGCTCCCCCGACGTGCACGATTGAGCCGAACGCCGGGGTGTCACGGCCCGGCTCGCCGCTGCGTCTGAGCAGCGACCGCAATCGCCCGAGCGCTCTCAGCGCGGCAGCTGGCCGAGATCGTCCTCGACTACGGTCGAGTCGACATCCGCCGGCGGCCGCCTGCCCCGCCCCGGAGCGAACCGTCCCGTCGCACTGGCGAAGCTGATCACGCGGTTGGCGTAGCGATGCGACAGCCAGCGCCGCGTCAGCGCCCGCGTCAGCGGGAACAGCAGAATGATGCCGACGGCATCGGTGACGAAGCCTGGGACCGCGAGCATCACCGCACCGAGCAGCCCGAGCGCGCCATCGATCGCCGCTGCTCCCGGCGCCCGTCGCTCGGACACGGCAAGCGAGACCCGCGCGACCGCCGCCCGCGCCTGGATCCGCAGCAGCTGCGAGCCGAGCACCGAGGTCCCGAGCAGCACGACGACGGCGAGTAGCCAGCCGATCGCGTGTCCCACCTCGATGAAGGCGAACAACTCGGCGGCCACGATCACTAACAGGACGAGCGCGAACAAGGCACTGAGCCTACGTGGTTGGGCGTGCCGTCGAGCGCCGCGCCAACGGCGTCTCAGCGCTGCAGGGCCGCAACCAGCTGCTGATCTGTGCCGGCCTACGGGTCACCCGTGTAACGCTCCGGGCGTTCGGAGGACTGAAGGGTGCAGCGCTATCCCTCACCCCGAAGGAGATCCCCCGTATGAGGTCATTGATTCGTTTGATCGCCGCCTCGGCGACGCTCGCCTGCGTATTCGGCGCGAGCGCAGCGGCAGCCAGCGCAGACCCGGACTTCGCGCCCGGTTTTGGTGGCGGGCTCGACCGCACTGTGTTCGTCCAGACCGACAACCTCGCCGGCAACCAGATCGTCGCCTACGATCGCAGCGCCAACGGCACGCTGACCCAGGCCGGCGTCTATGACACCGGCGGCCTCGGCGGCCAGCTGACCGGCTCTGTCGTCGACCACACCGCTTCGCAGGGCTCGCTCGTCTACGACCGCTCCCAGGGCGTGCTCTACGCCGTCAACGCCGGCAGCAACACTGTCTCGGTGTTCGCCGTGCGCGGCGACCGCCTCCTGCTCACACAGGTGATCAGCTCTGGTGGCAGCTTCCCCGCGAGCATCGCCGTCGAGCGCAACCTCGTCTACGTCCTGAATGCCGAAGGCGCGGGCTCGGTTCAGGGCTACTACTCGCTGTTCGGCCATCTGGTCGCGCTGCCCGGCTCGAACCGCTCACTCGGTCTCACGCCGGTCACCGGACCAAACCAGTTCGTCAGCACACCCGGTCAGGTCGCGTTCGCGCCGGGCGGTCACCAGCTGATCGTCACAACGAAGGCGAACGGCAGCGACATCGACGTTTTCCGCGTCGGAGCGCTCGGCGAACTGTCACCCACCCCGGTCGTCAACTCCGAGCCTGGGGCGGTGCCGTTCGCGATCACTTTCGATCCGACTGGCGACCTGGTCATCGCTGAGGCCGGCACCGATGCGCTCGCCAGCTTCACGCTCAATCCGAGCGGGACGCTTGCGCCCCTGGCTACCGCCGGGACTGGCGCCGCAGCGACCTGCTGGGTCGCCCCGGCGGGCGGGCTCCTGTATGCCTCGAATGCCGGCAGTGCCACAGTGAGCGCGTTCCAGCCAGGCTCAGCTGGTTCGCTCGCCCTGCTCGGCGCGACGCAAACTGACGGCGGCACAGTTGACGCCTCCGCCTCGAGCGATGGACGCGATCTCTACGTGCAGACCGGTCTCGCCGGCATCGTCGACGAGTTCTCGATCGGCAGCGGCGGCGCGCTCACAGAAGTCGGCTCGGTCACCGTTCCCGGTGCCGTCGGTGGCGAGGGAATCGTCGCCTCTTAGAACCCGAAGCCAAGCAGGCTGCGGCGTCTCGTTTAGGAAGGCGTCGTAGCCTGCGCGGCGCCTCATGAGCGGTCTCCTACTCAATCTCCATGTCCCCCCCGGCCCCCCACGATGCGGGCGATCCTAGCCTTGCCGCTGGGGATCAGCCATCGCCGCCACAACCGGCGAGAAGCTGCGGACGACGCCGAGTTGCTGACGCGCTTTCGCAGCGGAGACGAACAGGCATTCGTTGCGCTTGTCGCCCGTCACCACGCCGCGATGCTCCGCCTCGCTGGGACTTTCGTTCCGAGTGGAGCGGTTGCCGAGGAGGTGGTGCAGGAGACCTGGATCGCTGCTCTGCGTGGAATCGACAAGTTCGCCGGCCGCTGTTCGTTCAAGACATGGCTCTTCGCGATCCTTGTTAATCGCGCCCGGAGCGCGGGCGTGCGTGAGCACCGCAGTCTCCCGTTGGACGACGCCGCGCCCGCGGTCGACGCTGCGCGCT
>Ga0181525_10000871_pt1 | contig 26244 bp, 25 predicted proteins | sample PEATcosm2014_Bin_48_FD_121100 | JGI IMG/M metagenome (GOLD analysis project Ga0181525, IMG submission 121100) | Peatland microbial communities from MTU Mesocosm Facility, Houghton, MI, USA - PEATcosm2014_Bin06_10_metaG | ecosystem: Environmental > Terrestrial > Soil > Wetlands > Peat | place... | reverse complement strand
GGCAGCACCGGAACCGTCGTCGCAGGGCGCGCCACGCAACTCGCCTGCGAAGCCTTGCGTGAGGAGATCCTGCGTTTTGCCGCCGAGTACGGCGGCGGTCCGCCAACGGCGTGGTCGCTGAGTGCCGGCGCCGTGGTCCGCGCCGGACGCCGCGTCGGGCTTACCGAAATCGCGGCGGCCGCGCGGGCCAAGGGAAAAAGCCTCGCCGCCACCGGGAAGTGGAACGGGACGCCGCGCTCGGTTGCGTTCAACGTCCAGGCCTTTCGGATCGCCGTAAGCAAGCGCACCGGCGCGATCAAGATTCTGCGCAGCATTCACGCCGCAGACGCGGGCCGCGTGATCAATCCGATGCAGTGCCGCGGCCAGATCGAAGGCGGCGTGGCCCAATCGCTCGGCGCCGCGCTTTACGAGGAAATGGTGATCGACGACAATGGTCGCGTCATCAATCCGACGTTTCGCAACTATCACCTGCCGCAGTTCGGCGACGTTCCGCGGACCGAGGTATTCTTTGCCGACACTTCGGATTCCACCGGCCCATTCGGCGCCAAGTCGATGAGCGAAAGCCCTTACAATCCGATCAATGCCGCGATGGGAAACGCGCTGGCCGACGCGACCGGAATCCGATTTTGCGCGACCCCGTTCAAGCCCGATCGCATTTTCCGCGCCATAGTGGATAAATTCGGCACCGGCGTCTGACGACGTCTTCGCGGAGTCCGCCGAAAGGTCTTGCGCCGTGGACGCCAAACTACCACCGCTTGATCATGACGCCTTTCTGCGACGTTCTTTCGATGTTGCGCGACGCGCTCGCGGGCACGGCAACCATCCCTTCGGCGCCATATTGGTGAGCGCGGCCGGCGAAGTGCTGATCGAGGCCGAGAACGGATATCTGCCGGATCGCGATATGACGGGCCATGCCGAACGCGTCCTCGCCACCCAGGCGTCGAAGCAATTTCGCCCGCAAGCGCTCGCCGGCTGTACGCTCTACACCTCCGCCGAACCTTGCGCGATGTGTGCCGGCGCCATCTATTGGGCCGGGATCGGACGCGTGGTATTCGGCCTCGCCGAGCGCCGGCTAAAGACGATCACCGGTAATCACGCCGAGAACCCGACCCTCGATCTGCCATGCCGCACGGTCTTTGCGGCCGGCCAGCGTCCTGTCGAGGTTATCGGGCCGCTCCTGGAAGACGAAGCGGCGGCGCTGCATGACGGCGTGTGGCAAGGCGAATGAGCCACACATGACGCCGAACGATTATTGAGTAACGGGCGGGCGGCGTGCCGCCTACTCGGCCACGATATGCCGACCCACCCATTCCGCCATGTGCGCAAACATGTCGCCGGTCTTCGATAGATCGGGCGAATGCCCGGCGTGGCGGTCCATCTCGATGTAATGCAGATCGATCTCGCCGCCGGCTTTGCGGTAATTGGCGACGAAACGCTGCGGCTCGTTGCCGGGGAACTCCGACTCCGCGTCCTTGTAATCGTGCAGCAAGTCGCCGCGGCCCTGGAACCAGATCGCCGGCGGAGTTTGCACCTTCTCGCCCCGCTCAAGCGCCAGCATCGGATTGCCCTCAGCCATATTGGCTTCCGAGCGCCAATAGGAATCCTGCCGCGCTATGATCGACTTCGGCCATTCCGGCGGATTGACGCCCGCCAGCGCGCGTTTGGCGTGGCGGTAGCGGCCGAGCGGATTGATCACCGGCCACGACATCACGACGGCGCGCACGCTGGCGTCCTGCGGCGCGGAGCCTGCCGGCAGCGCGATTGCGGCATAGCGCGGATCGTGCGGGCGCATGGCGACCAGCATCGCCAAATGGCCGCCGCTCGATTGGCCGGAGAGCCCGATCAGCTCGGGCCGCGTCTTGAGATCGCGGGCGTGCGCCTTGGCCCAGCGCACCGCATAATTCACGTCCTGCGCCGAGGCCGGATAAGGATCGGTATCGCCGGAGCGGAAATCGAGCGCAATCGACACGATGCCGTGCGATGCCATGAACTCGTGGCGCAGATGCTCGGTCTTGCGATCGGACAGGCACCAGGCGCCGCCATGGACCTCAACCAGCGCCGGGAACGGCCCCTGCCCGCGCGGCCTGAACAGCCGCGCCAATAGCGGCTTATCACCGTGGCGAAGATATTCGACGTCGTCGGTATCGTATGCGGTGGTCTTGTCCAGAACGGCGGTGGTCATCGCGAATTTCCTACCTGTCAGTGGGGCGCTATTGCTTCGGCGGCGGCGGCACGCCGGCGCCGCTCGGCGGTGGCGCGCCCGGAGCCGGGCCGCGCGGATCGTCCCTGTTTGCCATGCATTTCTTCATAAAGGAGGCGCGCGCCGCGCCTTGCAGTTTCTGGTCGTCAGCGCCGAATTTGCACGTCTCCATTTTTTGTTTCGCGCTGACCGCGAACGACGGCGTGCTCGGCAGCACGGCGATCAGCATTGCGGAGAGGAACACGTAGCGATGCATGGTTATTTCCCCCTTGGGCTAACGATGTTCATATTAGCACCGTTCACCGGGTCGCCACCGCCAAAATTGACGCTATAAAGCAGCATGAATTCGCCACCCCGCATCAGCCCCGTCCTGGCCCGGATCAAGCCCGGCCTCATCGGAACCGCGGAAATCGTCGTCGGCCCCGAGCACACGGCGCCATTCGTCGGCTCGGGCCGCATCGCGGTTCTGGCGACGCCGGTGATGATCAATGTGATCGAGGCCGCGGCCTTGGCGGCGGTCGAGCATCTTCTGCCGGCCGGCCATCAGAGCCTCGGCATCAAGCTCGACGTCAGCCATATCGCGGCGACGCCGATCGGCTTGCGCGTCACCGCAACGGCCGAAGTGGTCCATGTCGAGGGGCGCACCATCACCTTCCGGGTGGAAGCGCGCGACGAGTTCGAGCCGATCGGCCGCGGCACCCATGAGCGCGTGGTCGTCAGTCTGGACCGTTTCGACGAAAGGGTGCAGCGCAAGGTGCGCGGCGCGCAGTAACGGCGCGGCGCGAGGAACTACCGCCGGCCGGAGAACCAGCCGATTCCGAACAGCACGACGGCGGCAACGGCGGCGGCGTAGGCATGCAGGTGATGGATGTGGGTGGAGCCTTCGGCATAGCCCGGCATGAATGTCGGCAATTCACCGGCCGGCATGACGAAATACATCACGGCGGCGACCACGCAGATAATGGCGAGCAGATAAGCGATCATCTTCATAGGGCATTTTTCCTCAATCTGTAGCGGCGGGCGAATGCATGCTGGGGCCTCGTTAGCATGGCACCGTGAGCGTTGGCGAGATAGATGAGATCCGATATCGCAATCGAGTGCGACTTTCGTAGCACAGCCGGCCCGCGGAGCCAGCGGCTGGTCATTTCGGGCATCGGTAAAGGATCGATTTGTAATTGCCGTCGCGATCGACCGATTCGATCGTATTGTCGGGGCGCGGCGTGAAAGTGATATCGCCCATCAGCGGCCCGCCGGCGAAGTTGCACTGGACATGCACGAAAAAGCCGTCGCCGTCTTTTTTCGTATCGAGGATGGTGCACACCCCGACGTTGGAGACGATCTCCTGTGGTGAAATCTTGACCTTCGCCACCTCGGCATCGGTGCCGTCACCCTTGCAGGCGACATTTTGGGTATAATTTCCGGTCAGCGGAAAGTTGTCATCCGCGATCGCCGCGGATGAGATCAGCACCGCGACGAGCGCGGCCGGCAGGCCCGCGGCGAACCGATGAATGGATTTGAACACGCGCCTCTCAGCCGATTGTCCGGCGCCCCTATCGCGAAGCGGCACCGGAGCCGAAGCCCCGAGTATCCTATTTAGCGAAAGTTTAGCCGTCGGCCAATATCGCTTTCGTGCAAACGCAGTGCCTGGAACAACAAAGCCGCGCTATTCGCCGCGGAAACCGCTGCTGATGACGCGCACCCGCGCCGCCGACCATTGCTTCGGCCCGTCCAAGGTGCCGCGGTAAGCGGCGCGCAGGCAATCGACATCCCCATTATCCGTGAATTGCCCGTTCTGATTGTCGAACAGCCATTGGTGGCAGACATTGCTATCGTCCGGCATATACAGGATCGAGCCGGTATAGATTTCGCCATCGTTCAGCGCAGCCACGCCGGCCACTTTCTTGTGCTTGGCGATGATGAACTTGTCAGCACCGAACGCACTGAGTGCGAGCACCGCTCCGATCGTAAGCACGACCGTGACTTGGCGCGACCCGTTGCCGGCACGCAGGCCGGTTTTTACACGGCTGGCAGAGCGCTTCATTCTCGCGGCCCCTCAGGCGGCATGGCCAGGATACACGACCGCGGAACGCCGTGCGCGCGGCGGCAGCCGACATGGCTAAGGGATCGCTAACGCCGCACGGTTCGGCGCACAGCAAAGCGGCGCCCGATTGGGGGGGCGCCGCCTGCAATTGTCCTCGTCGTATTCAGTGCGCGGTGAGACCGGAGGAATCTTCCTCCACGACCGGTTCGGGGACGTCGACGGGCTTCGCCGCCGTCTCCTCCCACACGATCGCCTCGGGCATACGCACGAGCGCGTGCTTAAGCACCTCATCCATGCGTGAGACCGGAATGATATCGAGCCCGCTTTTGATGCTGTCGTTGATCTCGACAAGATCCTTGGCGTTCTCTTCCGGAATGACCACGGTTTTGATCCCGCCGCGGTGTGCGGCTAGGAGCTTCTCCTTCAAGCCCCCGATCGGCAGGACGCGGCCGCGTAAAGTGATCTCACCGGTCATGGCGACATCGCGGCGCACCGGAATACCGGTCATCACCGAAACGATCGCGGTGACCATGGCGACGCCCGCGGACGGTCCATCCTTCGGCGTGGCGCCTTCCGGCACATGCACGTGGATGTCGCGTTTGTCGAACCACGGCGGCTCGATGCCGAAGGCGACCGCACGCATGCGGACATAGGAGGCCGCCGCCGAGATCGACTCCTTCATTACGTCGCGCAGGTTGCCGGTAACGGTCATCTTGCCCTTGCCGGGCATCATGGCCGATTCGATCGTCAGCAGCTCACCGCCCACATCGGTCCAAGCAAGGCCGGTGACCACGCCGACTTGATCCACGTCCTCGACCTCGCCATAGCGGTACTTCGGCACGCCGAGGTAGTCGGGCAGCACCTTATCGGTGACTTGCACCGACTGCTTCTTCGAGATCGTCAGCTCCTTCACCGCCTTGCGGATCAGCGTCGACAATTCGCGTTCCAGATTGCGGACGCCGGCTTCCCGCGTATAGCGGCGAATGAGCGTGAGCAACGCCTCGTCGTCAATCGACCATTCTTTCGGATCGAGGCCATGCTTGACGATCGCGTGCGGGATCAAATGCTTGCGCGCGATCTCGACCTTCTCGTCCTCGGTGTAGCCGGCGATCCGAATAATCTCCATGCGGTCCATCAGGGGCGGCGGAATATTCAGCGTATTCGCCGTGGTGATGAACATCACGTTGGAGAGATCGTAATCGACCTCGAGATAGTGGTCGTTGAACGCGTGGTTCTGCTCGGGATCCAGCACTTCGAGCAATGCCGACGACGGATCGCCGCGGAAATCGGCGCCCATTTTGTCGACCTCGTCGAGCAGGAACAGCGGGTTCGAGGTCTTCGCCTTGCGCATCGACTGGATGACCTTGCCCGGCATCGAGCCGATATAGGTCCGCCGATGGCCGCGAATCTCGGCTTCGTCACGCACGCCGCCGAGCGACACCCGGACGAATTCGCGCCCGGTCGCCTTGGCGATCGACTTGCCGAGCGAGGTCTTGCCCACGCCTGGAGGACCGACTAGGCACAGAATGGGCCCGGTCAGCTTATTGGCGCGCTGCTGCACGGCGAGGTATTCGACGATGCGCTCTTTGACCTTCTCGAGGCCGAAATGATCGGCATCGAGGATCTGTTCGGCGAGGGTGAGATCCTTTTTGATCTTGGACTTCTTGTTCCACGGGATCGAGAGCAGCCAGTCGAGATAGTTGCGCACGACGGTGGCTTCCGCCGACATCGGCGACATCTGCCGCAGCTTCTTGATCTCGTGTTGCGCCTTTTCGCGCGCCTCTTTCGAGAGCTTGGTGCGCTTGATCTTGTCTTCGAGTTCGGCGAGCTCGTCCTTGCCGTCTTCGTCGCCCAGCTCTTTCTGGATCGCCTTCATCTGCTCATTGAGGTAGTACTCGCGCTGCGTCTTCTCCATCTGACGCTTGACCCGGGTGCGGATGCGCTTCTCGACCTGCAGTACCGAGATCTCGCTCTCCATCAGGCCGAGCACCTTTTCCAGCCGCTCGGTGACGACAGGCGTTTCCAAAATCAACTGCTTGTCGGGAATCTTGACCGCGAGGTGCGAAGCCACCGTGTCGGCAAGTTTGGCGTAGTCTTCGATCTGCTGGACCACGCCGACGACTTCCGGCGACACCTTCTTGTTGAGCTTTACATAGCCTTCGAATTCATTGACGACCGAGCGCGCCAGCGCTTCGGCCTCGACCTGATCGCCCGCGGAATCCGCAATGACCACCGCCTCCGCCTCGAAATAATCCTCGCGATCGGTGTATTGCTTGACCTGCGCGCGCGCGGCGCCTTCGACCAGCACCTTCACGGTGCCATCGGGCAGCTTCAAAAGTTGAAGCACGCTGGCGAGCGTGCCGACGCTGAAGATGGAATCCGTCGCCGGATCGTCATCGGACGCGTTCTTCTGTGTCGCGAGCAGGATGAACGTGTCCGAGCGCATCACTTCTTCGAGCGCCTTGATGGACTTCTCGCGGCCGACGAACAGCGGGACGATCATGTGCGGGAAGACAACGATGTCCCGCAGAGGTAGCACCGGATAGGCTCGGCTTTCGCCGGCCGTCAGGAGCGGCTTTGGCTTGGCGGCACTTGTCATGGCCCCACTTCCTTATTGTTGTGCACCTCCATCATGACCCGCAGGATGCGCTGCCACGACGGATTGCCGGTTTCCGGGAAGGGGCCGACGGACGCCGATCGTCCGCACCCGAAGGGCGAGTACGAGACCCTGCCCGGTTAGTCCACACGATTCCTCGTACGCTCTTTTCGTTCGCACACTATAGGTGGCGTTCGACTGCCAGCGTGTCAAGAAAGGCCCGTTTTTCAGGCAATAAGACACTTCGCGGAGGCGGGGCGAGAAGCCGCGCGCCGAATCGCGGGTGGCGCCAGCGCCCACTCGTCAGGCGCTCGCCCCGCCGGTCTCGGAAGCGCGATCGGACCGGTCGGCGTAGATATAGAGCGGCCTGGCGCTGCCTTCGACGACTTCGCGCGAGATCACGACCTCCTCGACGCCTTCGAGGCTCGGCAAATCGAACATGGTGTCGAGTAGGATTTGTTCCATGATGGAGCGCAAGCCCCGCGCGCCGGTCTTACGGTCGATCGCCTTGCGCGCAATCGCCGACAGCGCCTCGTCGGCGAGCGTGAGGTCGACCGTCTCCATCTCGAACATGCGCTGGTATTGTTTTACCAGCGCATTCTTCGGCTCGGTGAGGATGCGCTTGAGCGACGGCTCGTCGAGGTCCTCCAACGTGGCGACCACGGGAAGCCGGCCGACGAATTCCGGGATCAGACCGTATTTCAACAAATCCTCGGGCTCGACCTCGCGGAAAATCTCGCCTTGCTTGCGATCTTCGGGCGCCATCACCCTGGCGCCGAACCCGATCGAGGTGGAGCGGCCACGCGACGAAATGATCTTTTCGAGGCCGGCGAAAGCGCCACCGCACACGAACAGAATGTTCGTGGTGTCGACTTGAAGGAACTCCTGCTGCGGATGCTTGCGGCCGCCCTGCGGCGGCACGCTGGCGATCGTGCCTTCCATGATCTTCAGGAGCGCCTGCTGCACGCCCTCACCCGAGACGTCGCGGGTGATCGAGGGATTGTCGGACTTGCGCGAAATCTTGTCGATTTCGTCGATATAGACGATGCCGCGCTGCGCCCGCTCGACATTGTAGTCGGCCGACTGCAACAGCTTGAGAATGATGTTCTCGACGTCCTCGCCGACATAGCCGGCTTCCGTCAGCGTGGTCGCGTCCGCCATCGTGAACGGCACGTCGAGGATACGCGCCAGGGTCTGGGCGAGCAGCGTCTTGCCGGAGCCGGTCGGGCCGATCAGCAAGATATTCGACTTCGCCAGCTCGACATCGTTGTGCTTACTCTGATGATTGAGCCGCTTGTAGTGATTGTGGACCGCGACCGAGAGCACTTTCTTGGCGTGATCCTGACCGATGACGTAGTCGTCCAGAACCTTGCGGATTTCTCGCGGCGTCGGAATGCCGTCGCGCGACTTCACCAGCGAGGATTTGTTCTCCTCGCGGATGATGTCCATGCACAATTCGACGCATTCGTCGCAAATGAAGACGGTCGGGCCGGCGATGAGCTTGCGCACCTCGTGCTGGCTCTTGCCGCAGAACGAGCAGTAAAGCGTGTTCTTGGAGTCGCCGCCGCCAACCTTGCTCATTCCATTCTCCGTCTTCGCGAGGGCAGCACTTCAACTGATCAGTCTACGAAGCACTGCGCTAACATTTCGTAGCATCACCCGCGGTCTGCGCTTCAAACCTGGGGCCAACCTGACCCCCCGGTACTACAGCACAAGCTGACATGCTAACGGCGTGCCAACCAAGAATCCATTAACGATAACACGACTTTGGGCCTGTGTGTTTTCTCGATCACACCGCCAATATAACACTTGACCCTGCCCGGAACCCCGCTTTGGGGCGACGAATCAGCCGATTTGATGGCAGCGGGCTCGCCGTTTTAACTCACCCCTTTCAGGGCCGGGATAGGGTCGGACTTCAGGCTCGGTTCCTCCGGCCGCTTTTCGATCACCTTGTCGATGAGACCGAAATCCTTGGCCATTTCGGAGGTCAGGAACATATCGCGTTCCAGCGCGTCCTCGATTTTCTTCAGAGGTTGACCGGTGTGCTTGACGTAGATTTCGTTCAAACGCCGCTTGAGGTTCAGGATTTCCTGCGCGTGGAGCATGATATCTGTCGCCTGACCTTGGAACCCGCCGGACGGCTGGTGAACCATGATGCGGGCGTTCGGCAGCGCAAAGCGCATGTCCTTGGCGCCCGCGGCGAGCAGTAGCGAACCCATCGATGCCGCCTGCCCTGTGCACAGCGTGGATACCGCGGGGCGGACGAACTGCATCGTGTCATAAATCGCCAGCCCCGAGGTCACGACCCCGCCCGGCGAATTGATGTACATCGAGACTTCTTTCTTGGGATTCTCAGCCTCAAGGAACAGAAGCTGGGCGACGATCAGCGAGGCCACGTTGTCCTCGATCGGACCGGTAATGAAGATGATCCGCTCCTTGAGAAGCCGCGAATAGATGTCATAGGCCCGCTCCCCGCGGTTGGTCTGTTCGACCACCATGGGGACGAGATAGTTCATGTATGTGTCCGTCGGATCGCGCATGGCTCACCCTTTTGGAGTCACTCTCGTTGGAGTCACTTAGTCACTAGCCCAGGTTCACTCGCACGTCGTCGTCGGCACTTGTCACTTCGGCAGAACACGTTGACAGAGCACTTTGGCAGACCACCCGGACACCCGGCGAAAGACCGCCCGCCTAATCTGTCTTGAGTCGGGCGCCTTGTCGAAGCCGGCTCGCCGGATAGCCTCGTTTGCCAGCCTGATTATTTGCCAGCCAGATTACCGGCAGCCCTGTTACCGAAAAACCCTGTCGCCGGGTACCCTTGGCAGCTAGCACAGATATGCGCGCAAATCCCGAGAGCAAGACCTAGGACCAGCCCGTGGCCGGTGCAAGCCGCCTCAATCCTCGTCTTCCTTGAACAGTTCTTCCCGCGACACCTGCTTATCAGTGACCTCGACGAGCTCAAGCAGGAAATCGATGACCTTGTCCTCGAAGATCGGTGCGCGCAGCGCGGCAATGGCGGCGGGATTGTTGCGATAATAGTCCCAGATCTGCTGCTCCCGGCCGGGCATCATCCGGGCTTGCGAAACCACGGCTTGGCTGAGTTGCTCGTCGGTCACCTTGATGCCGTTTTTGTCGCCGATTTCCGCAATCACCAGACCAAGTCGGACCCGGCGCTGGGCGATCGCGAGGTAATCGGCGCGGGCCTTTTCCTCGGTCGTTCCCTCGTCGGCGAAGGTGCGGTTCTGCTGCTTGAGGTCATTTTCGATCGTCGACCAGACGTTCTTGAATTCCTCTTCGACGAGGGTCGGAGGCGGCTCGAATTTGTGCAGCGAATCGAGTTGATCGAGAAGCGCGCGCTTGACCTTCTGGCGGGAAGCGCCGGCGTGCTCGCGCTCGATGCGCTCGCGCACCGCATCGCGAAGCTTCGTGAGCGATTCCAATCCGAGCGTCTTGGCGAAATCGTCGTCGATCGTAACCGAACCGGGCGCTTCCACGGTCTTTGCCGTCACCGCGAAAGTCGCCGCTTTGCCCGCCACGGCGGGCGATGGATAACTTTCGGGGAAATTGACGTCGATGGTCCGGCTTTCGCCGGCTTTGATGCCGACGAGCTGATCCTCGAAGCCCGGAATGAATTGGCCGGAGCCCAGCACAATCGGTACATCCTCGCCGGACCCGCCCTCGAACGGTTCGCCGTTCATCGTGCCTTGGAAAGACACGGTGACGCGGTCGCCTTCCTCGGCGCCCTCGGACTTGGCGGCGAAGGGCCGGTTCTGCTCGGCGAGCGTTTGCAGCGATTGATCGATCTCTTCGTCGCTGACGGGCGCCGTCAGCCGATCAAGCTTTATCGTCTTGAAATCGGCCAGCGCGATCGGCGGCACGATCTCCATTTCGACCGTGTAAGCGAGGTCCGATTTGCCCTCGATGACGCCCTCGACCGCGCCTTCCTCCGACGGCAGAACCACCTTGGGCTCGGTGGCAAGCTTGAAACCGTGGTCGGTGATGATCTTGCTGTTGGCCTCGCGCACGGCGGCCTCGATGACCTCCGCCATGGCGGATTTGCCGTAGAGGCGTTTGAGATGCGCGACCGGCACCTTGCCGGGCCGGAAGCCACGGAGCTGAACGCGGCCCTTGAGATCGTCGAGCCGCTCTTTGACCTTCGCTTCGAGGTCGGTTGCGGGAACGACAACGCGGTATTCCCGTTTGAGACCCGCAGTAGAGGTTTCGGTCACCTGCATCGGCACTACTCTGTCACGGCCAATTGTCGCGCCCAAAATCGAGCGCATCCGGGGCCAAGTTTTGGAAAACCGCCCAAGTGGTGCGGGCGGAGGGACTCGAACCCCCACGACTTTCGTCACGGGAACCTAAATCCCGCGCGTCTACCAATTCCGCCACGCCCGCGACACGCAGGGCGGCCCGGTGGCGCGGCTTATATCACGCGAGCGCCGCGGCACACCACAAAAATAGCCCGCATTTTTGCGCCCGCTTGCAACGGTTAAGCGCTGCCATCACGGTGAAATGCCAACTGATCCGAGGCGGTACGATTCGCAACATCCTCTTGCCGCTATCGCGCCGCCGGCTTTTGGCCGGTGCAGTCGCGACCTTCGCCGCGCCCTCTGCCTTGCGCGGGCAAGCTGCGTCGCCATCCGGCGACGTACGCGTGCTGCGAGCGCAGCCGGCCGGCTATGACGGCATCGTGCCAGGCCCGATGCTGCACGTCACACGCGGCGAAGAAGTCCATATCCGGCTCTTCAACGCGTTATCCGAACCCACGGCGCTGCATTGGCACGGCGTTAGGCTTGCCAACGCCATGGATGGCGTACCGCCGCTGACCCAGGCGCCGGTGGCGCCGGGCGAAAGCTTCGACTATCGCTTCGCCGCGCCGGACGCCGGCACGTATTGGTACCATCCGCCGCGGCCTGCGCCGGACGGCCGCTACGGCGTCCTGATCGTAAATGAGGCCGAGCCGGTCGACGTCGATCATGACCAAACGCTGGTATTCGACAATGCGCGCGCCGACGCGGCAGCGGGTTCCGCGCCGTTCACGGTCAACAGCAATTCGAGTTTCGACATTCGCGCTCGGCAAAACGAACGGCTGCGGCTGCGGCTGCTCAACGCGTCCAGCAATCGAGTTCTCGACTTGCGCGTGGAGGGCCTTCGCACCTTCGTGATGGCGACAGATGGCGAACCGGCCCAGCCATTTGCGGCGCGCGACGGTCGCCTGTCGCTCGGACCGGGCAACCGGATCGATCTGTTCGTCGATTGCACGCTCGCACCCGGCTCGAGCGCTCCAATCGCACTAGAGCATCCCGGCGCCGGCGCCATCTCCATCGCCCGCATTGCCTGCGAAGCCGGGGCGCCGGCCCGGCCGGCGCCCCGCGATCATCCGCAGCCGCTGCCGCCCAATGCGCTGCCCGAACGCATGGATTTTGCCGCCGCCTTCCATCTCGATACGGCCGCGGGGCGCATCGGGGGGCAAGGCGGCGGTCAGAGTAGCCAGCCCCTCTTCACCGTCGCGCGTGGCCGGACCGTCATGCTTGGGCTTTCCAATCTGACTTCAGAAACCGTCGCCATGCATCTACATGGACACAGCTTTCGCCTTCTCGACAGCCTTGACGACGGCTGGAAGCCGTTCTGGCTCGATACGATGCCCATTGAGCCGCAGACAACGCCTCGGATCGGATTCGTCGCCGACAATCCGGGCAAATGGCTGATCGAAGGTCTCGCCGCGGACGGCAGTCCGGGCGCGTGGTTCGAAGTGACCTGATCTCAGGTCAGCAGGGCGCGATAGACGGCAGGCAGCATGTCCGGCAGGTCCTCCGAGATCAATCCAGGCCCAAAGGCCGCGGCGGCCTCGCCGTGAAGCCAGACCGCGGCAGAAGCGGCCTCAAAAGCCGGCATGCCCTGGGCGAGGAGGCCGACGGCGATGCCCGCCAGCACGTCGCCGGCGCCGGCGGTGGCCAGGTAGGCCGGCGCATTGGCGGCAATCGAGGCGCGGCCGTCGGGGCTTGCCACCACAGTGTCGGGGCCTTTCAGCAAGATCGTCGCGTCCGTGATTTGCGCGGCCAGACGCGCCCTTTCAAGTTTCGATCCCGCTTTAGTATGTTCGTCCAACGCCCCGAAATAACGTGAAAATTCACCCTCGTGGGGTGTCATGATTGTGGCTTTGTGCCGCCGCGCCTTGAGCGCCTGGGCAAGCCGCTTCGGCGTCTTGGCAAAGCTCGTGATCGCGTCGGCATCGAGTACGACCGCGCGCTCGCCGTCGAGCGCCGCCAGAACCAGTTCCCACGTCTCTTCATCCACGCCGATGCCGGGACCGATCGCCAGTGCGTTCAAGCGACGGTCGGCGAGGAACGCGGTGAGCTGGGCCGTGCCATCGACGGGCCGGACCATCACCGCCAGACTAGCCACCGCATTCACCGCAAGCGCCTCGCGCGGGCTCACGATCGTTACCAGTCCGGCGCCGGCGCGCAACGCGCCGCGTGCCGCAAGCCTGGCCGCCCCTGTCGACCACGACGGGCCGGACGCCACGACCGCATGGCCGCGATTGTATTTGTTGCCTTGGTGCTGCGGCGCTGGAAACTTGGCGCGCCACAGCGCCGGGATGTTCTCGAACGTGTTGGGCGAAATCTTACCGAGTACCGCCGCCGGTATGCCTATATCGGCGACCGTGATCGCACCACAATGAAGCCGGCCGGGCACCAGGAGGTGCGCCGGTTTCTTACGGAAGAACGTGACCGTCGCCGCAGCCTTCACGGCGGCGCCCATCACCTCGCCCGACGTGCCGTTGATGCCGCTCGGCAGGTCCACGGCGAGCACGGGCATGCTGTGCGCACTTGATTGCGCGTTCATGGCTTCGATCATTGCCAGCGACAGCCCCTCGACCGGCCGGTCGAGCCCCGCGCCGTAGAGGGCGTCGACGACGATGTCGGCGTCCGTCAGCCCGTCCGGCTGCGCCGCGGCAACCGGCCCGGTCCATCTTTTGGCTGCGAGCGCTGCATCGCCGTGCAGCCGAGCCGCCTCGCCCGCGAGCAACACCTGCACGCGAAAGCCCCGCTCGGCGAGAAGCCGGGCAGCGACAAAGCCGTCTCCACCGTTATTGCCGGGTCCCGCTACCACCACGACGCGGCTGCCGGGCGGCTTCAGGGCCATAAGTGTCTCGGCAACCGCTTTGCCGGCGTTCTCCATGAGATCCACGCCAGCCGTGCCGCCGGCGATCGTCATCCGGTCAGCTTCGGCCATTTCATTATTGGTGAGGACCTCAGACATCCGCGCCTTACAATAACGAATGCAGTGTCCCGCGAACATCGTGCCACGACGTCAGGATTTGCGTCCGCGAGGGCGACGATTAGTTTATGGGCAGCATGCTCAGTTTAGTGGCGAAGCCACGTCGAAGGGCTTCTCAGACACCATGCAAGCCCACCATAGCAAACTGATTCCATTACGGTTTTAGGCCCTAAACCGCCTTGGCACGGGACCTGCTAACCAAGCGTCGGTTCCCGTGACGATTCCGCTTGTCCTGGAGCCGGGAGACGAGACGCGATGAAAAAAATCGAGGCGATCATAAAGCCGTTCAAGCTCGACGAGGTTAAGGAGGCGCTCCAGGAAGTGGGTCTTCAGGGTATTACGGTCACCGAAGCCAAAGGGTTCGGGCGCCAGAAAGGCCACACCGAACTCTACCGCGGAGCCGAGTACGTCGTCGATTTTCTGCCGAAGGTAAAAATCGAGATTGTGCTGGGTGACGACATGGTCGAGAAAGCCATCGAGGCGATCCGTCGCGCCGCCCAAACCGGACGTATCGGTGACGGGAAAATTTTCGTCTCAAATATTGAAGAAGCAATCCGGATCAGGACGGGGGAATCCGGAGTAGACGCCATCTGAATTGCTGGTCCGATCGCTTACGCGGCCGGTCGTAAGTGACAATTGAGCCAGTGCGCCGAGGCATCACGAGGCATCCAACAACATCACGAAAGGTACGCATACCATGACGACGCCAAAGAATGTCATGAAGATGATCAAGGACGGCGACGTGAAGTACGCCGACTTCCGCTTCACCGATCCGCGCGGCAAGTGGCAGCACGTCACTTTTGATATCAGTCAAATCGAGGAGGAAACGTTCGCCGAAGGCATGATGTTCGACGGCTCGTCGATCGCCGGCTGGAAGGCGATCAATGAATCCGACATGTGCCTGATGCCCGATCCGTCTTCCGCATGCATCGATCCGTTCTTCGCCGAGACCACGCTTGTCTTGATCTGCGACGTACTCGAGCCGACGACCGGCGAGCCGTACAATCGCGATCCGCGCGGCATCGCCAAAAAGGCCGAGGGCATGGTCAAATCCATGGGCATCGGCGACACCATCTATTTCGGCCCCGAGGCGGAATTTTTCGTATTCGACGACGTGCGCTATAGCGCCACCCCGTACAATACCGGCTTCAAGCTCGACTCCATCGAACTGCCGTCCAATTCGGACATGGATTACGAAGGCGGCAATCTCGGGCATCGCGTCGGCACCAAGAAGGGCTACTTCCCGGTGCCGCCGCAGGACTCCGCGCAAGACATGCGCTCCGAAATGCTTGCCTCGATGGCGCGTATGGGCTGCGTGGTGGAGAAGCATCACCACGAGGTGGCCTCCGCGCAGCATGAACTAGGGCTCAAATTCTCGCCGCTGACGGTGATGGCCGATCGGCTGATCATCTACAAATATTGCATCCAGCAGGTCGCACAGGTGTACGGCAAAACCGCGACCTTCATGCCGAAGCCGGTCTATGGCGACAACGGCTCGGGCATGCACTGCCATCAATCGATCTGGAAAAGCGGCAAGCCGGTCTTCGCCGGCAACAAATATGCCGATCTTTCGGAAACCTGCCTGCAATACATCGCCGGCATCATCAAGCACGCCAAGGCCATCAACGCCTTCACCAATCCGACGACCAACTCGTACAAGCGGCTGGTTCCGGGCTTCGAGGCGCCGGTGCTGCTGGCCTATTCGGCGCGCAACCGATCGGCGTCGTGCCGCATCCCGTACACGACAAATCCCAAGGCCAAGCGCGTCGAGGTGCGTTTCCCCGATCCACTCGCCAATCCGTATCTCGCCTTCGCAGCGATGCTCATGGCCGGCCTCGACGGCATCAAAAACAAGCTCGATCCGGGCGAGGCAATCGACAAGGATCTGTACGATCTGCCGCCGAAGGAGCTGAAAAAGATCCCGACCGTGTGCGGATCGCTGCGGCAGGCGCTCGATGAGCTCAACAAGGATCGCGGATTTCTCAAGGCCGGCGGCGTGTTCGATGACGATTTCATCGACAGCTATGTCGACCTGAAGATGAGCGAAGTCATCCGCTTTGAGCACACGCCGCATCCGGTCGAGTTCGACATGTACTACTCGTCGTAAGCGTTCGCGTAAGTATCCTCCCTGCGTCGCAGCAGCGATGCAAACTTAAGGGCGCCGTCGGCGCCCTTTCTTTTTTACCGCGGGTAGCGGAGCGAACTGGTTTGCGTCACCGGGCAAGAATCGGAACCGACAGCGCCGGCCGAACTGTGGGCATTACGGCCGACCGAACGTCGGTCCGGCGTTCAGCCGGCAGTTCCGCGGCGCCGGTGACCATGTCTTCATCCGGTTCGACCCGATTGCGGCCATTCGCCTTGGCGCGATAGAGCACGGCGTCGGCGCGCGCGATCAGCACGTCGATCGAGGCGTTCGGCAAGCCGCAGGCGACGCCGACGCTCACGGTCGCCGGGATCTGCGGGCTATCGGGCGTAAGCGTGGCCGCCTCAAAGGCCGAGCGAACACGCTCGGCGGCGATGCAGGCATCGGGGAGCTTGCCGGACAGGATCGCAATGAATTCCTCACCGCCGATGCGGCCGATGATATCGTCGGCGCGCATCGTCTTGCGCACCACCTTGGCGAACAGACTCAACATGGCGTCGCCCATCTTGTGGCCGAACTGGTCGTTGATGGATTTGAAGTGGTCGAGGTCGAACGCGAGCAGACTGACCGGCGCCTGCTTCGCCCGGCTGTTGGTCATCAGGGCTCCGGCGGCCTCGAAAAATCCACGGCGGTTGAGAAGCCCGGTCAACGCGTCGGTCTCAGCCGCCGTCTTGTAGCGATTGACGGTGCGGTCCTTCGCCAAGACCAGCACAATGAACGCCGCGCCGACCACATAAAGCACCACCTCGATGGCGAATACCGCGATCCAGCCGGTGGCCGGACTGTGCACGCCGAGACTGGCCAGCGCCACCGGACAGAGAAAGATGGCGCCATGCAGCATCGGCACAAACAGCGCGGGCCAGCGCCGGATCAGCAATTTGCGCCGCTCGCGTCCGAGTTCGGCGGCGATCAGGAATGTGTAGGAGGCGACGATGATTGAGCTCAAAATGATACGGGCGGCCGGCGACTGGGCAAATGCCGGCACCAGGCATGCGGCGGCAAGCCACACGACGGCGCCCAAACACATGGCGCCCCAACGGACGCGCCGGCCGCGGAAGAGGCGCGCGGCGGTCCAGATCATGCCGACGGCAATGAACAGGAGAAGGTCGGGCGTGCCTTCCGGCAACGGCGGCGAGACTGCGCCGCCGAGATTCCACAGGACGCCGGAACACCCGCCGATCAGATAGGCCGCGCCCCACCAGGCCAGCGCCTCAATACGCTCCTGCATCCAAGCGAACAGCAAGAACAGACCGAGCAACCCGGTCACGCAGGTGGCGATGACAAAGAGTGTTCCTATGTCGAGCGACGTCGATGCCTCAGCCAGGCGCGCAAACATCTCCGGAAGACTCCTCACCAATAAGTACAATTACCTATCAGAGATTCGTTTGCCGATCGTTTGAGCTATGCCGCGGCTTTTCTCGAAAAAACATTTGAAAATTGTCAGTAAGCGGCCCGCCAGCGCCGTCCGATCGATTGCGGTCCCAGGCCGGCGCGATCCGGCCCGATGATCGGCACGATCGAAGGCGCGCCGACTTGCGCATCGCCATCACCGGGAATTTCCGTTTCGACCCGATTGCGTCCCAGTTCCTTGGCGCGGTACAGCGCCCGATCGACGATCGCGAGGAGTTCGGTTACGGTGGCGCGCGGATCGGTGCCAAGCATTACGCCGACGCTCACGCTCGGCGACAATCGCTCATCGCCGAAGTGCGTCGCCGCCGCGGCAAAATTACGCCGCACGCGATCGGCGATAGCGTAAGCCTCGTCGAGGTCGCCGACCGGAATGCAGGAAGCAAACTCTTCGCCACCGATGCGGGCGAACAGGATATCGGCGCCGAGCGTGCCGGCCGCCACGCCGGCAAAGCTTTGCAGCACCGCGTCGCCGGTGGCATGGCCGAAACGGTCGTTGATCTGCTTGAAATGATCGAGATCGAACAGCAAGACCGCCAACGGTTCGCGATCGGCCCCCAACTGGCTCACGAGGCGCGCGGAGCCGTCGAGAAAGGCGCGGCGGTTGGGGACGCCGCTTAAGGGATCGACCAGCGAATTGATCTTGTGCTTGAGCTCGGTGCGTTCCTTGGTCATGTTGAGTTGCAGGAACGCCATGACGACGGTGAAGAGCAACGTCCCGAACGTGACCAGCGTAAACGACACGCCTTGCATCAGCGAGCCGTTCGGCAAATTGGGCGACAACAGCGTCGCCGGCACGCGCGCCAAAAGCACGGCCGAATAGGTGAGCAACACGATCACCGACGGCCAGCGCGACATCAGCGGCTCGTCGCGGCCGCGCCACAGTTCCTCGGCCGCGCGCAACGCCAGCACGGCAAGCATGGTCGAAACTGCGATGACCTCGAGATCGGCATTGGCGGCAAATACCGGAACGCGGCACAGCACAAGCCAGATCGCCGGCGCAACCGCCAAAAGCCACGCATGGATTTTGCGCCCGTCAAAGACCCGCGCGCCGGTCCAGGTCAGGCCGTAGCCGAGCAACACCAAAGCGTTGGCGATGTCGTTGCTGACAAAATCCGGCGCTGCCCCGTAGGAGCTCGCAAGCCCAAGGCCGCTGGCATTGACGATGTGCGCCGCGCCCCACCACATCGGAGCGCGGATGCTGCGATTTTGCAGCCCGGCAAAGACCAATAACGCTCCGAGCAGCGCGGTGATGAAAACCGTCACCACCGAAAGCGTTTGAACATCGAGATGCATACGCCACCAGATACTGACGGCGGCACACTAGGCGGCAAGCCTTCCGCACGCGTTACCGCCGCGCGGGAAGGCGAGATTACTGTTGCCGCGCGGTAAATCGGAGGAATGCGATTTTATGCACCGCGCGCAAGACAGCATGGAATCCCCACGCGTCACATGCAGTTGAGTTCTGCGTGACGCGCGCTTCCCAAATGGGTTGCCGCCCCCTAGATTGTGGCAATCGACAGGAGTTTTCGATGGCCCAGACTGCAGATCTCGCCGTAGAACTCGACATCGCCCGAGACACCACAGAGCCTTCCACAATCGAAGCGACGCTCAACTACATCGTCGATGACGGCGCCAAGGTCTTCAGCATCGTCGCCAGTCCAGGCGGCAGCGATGGGCGCTACGGCGGCACGCCCGACCCGCGCCGCATGGTCATCAACAACGGTCGCCTGCATGCGAAGGACTTTGTGCTGGATCGCGACGGCTTCCGCTTCGTGCGGCACGATACCAAGGTCGGCGATTTTTACGACGAGGCTGAAATCAAGCGCGTTTACTATCCGGAAATGGAGGCCCTGATCAAAGCCGAGAGCGGCGCCATGCGCGTTGTCGTATTCGACCATACGCTGCGCACCGCGGACGACGAGCAGCGCGAGTCGAAGAAAATCCGCGAAGTGGTGCGCCGCGTGCACAATGACTATACTGAATGGTCGGCGCCGCAGCGCGTGCGCGATATCCTGCCGGACGAGGCCGAGGAGCTGCTCAAGCGCCGCTTCGCCATCGTCCAGGTGTGGCGGCCGATCCGCCATCCGGTGGAGACCTTTCCACTCGCGATGGCCGACGCCCGCACGCTGTCGCCGGACGACATGATCATTTCGGAGCGGCGTGCCCCCGGCCGGATCGGTCAGACCTACGCGATCAGGTACAACCCGGCGCACAAATGGTACTGGTTCCCGCGCATGCGCCGCGAGGAAGCATACGTATTCAAGGTGTTCGATTCGGCGAAAGACGGCCGCGCCCGCTGGACCGCGCACACCGCGTTCGAGGATCCGACCACGCCGCCGCACGCGCGGCCACGCGAGAGCATCGAAATCCGCACGCTGGCGTTTTTCTGATCGAGCGTCATTCCGGATCCGCGGGCTTTGCCCGCGTCCCGGATAACGATTACCGCTTCGAGAACTGGAAGCTTCTGCGCGCTTTGGCGCGGCCATACTTCTTGCGCTCGACCACGCGCGAGTCGCGGGTGAGGAAGCCGCCGCGCTTGAGCACGGGGCGCAGATCGGGCTCATGCCGCATCAAGGCCTTGGAAATACCGTGACGAACCGCGCCGGCCTGACCCGATAGTCCGCCACCGGAGACCGTGCACACCACGTCGAATTGACCTTGGCGGTTCGCGGCGACCAGCGGCTGCTGGATCAGCATGCGCAGCACCGGGCGGGCGAAATAGGTTTCCACCGGCCGTGTATTGATGACGATCTTGCCGGCACCCATCTTGATCCAAACCCGCGCCACCGCGTCCTTGCGCTTGCCGGTGGCGTAGGCGCGGCCCTGCTTGTCGAGCTTCTGCACGTATTTGGGCGGCTGCGGTGCTGCCGCAGGCTTCAGCGAAGACAGCTCTTCGAGCGTCTGCATCGTCTCGGCCATCACGCGGTCCTCTTATTCTTGCGATTCATCGCGGCAATATCGATCGTTTCGGGCTGCTGAGCGGCGTGTGGATGCTCGGCGTGCGGGTAAACGCGCAGATTGCCGAGTTGGATGCGTCCGAGCGGCCCGCGCGGCAACATGCGCTCGATCGCCTTCTCGACGATGCGCTCGGGAAATTTGCCGGCCAAGATCGATTTAGCCGTGCGTTCCTTGATCCCGCCGATATAGCCGGTGTGCTTGTAATAGATCTTCTGCTCGACCTTGCGGCCGGTCAGCACCGCCTTGGCGGCGTTGATCACGATGACGTTGTCGCCGCAGTCGACATGCGGCGTGAAGGTCGGTTTGTGCTTGCCGCGCAGCCGCATCGCCACGAGCGAGGCGAGCCGGCCGACGATCAGCCCTTCGGCGTCGATCATCACCCATTTCTTCTCGACATCGGCGGGTTTTGCCGAAAACGTTTTCATATTCATTCATCCGTTCGGGAGCGGTGGCCGACGAGCCGGCGCCGCGCGGGTATTTACCTGCGGCTTCTCGTCTGGTCAATCGCCTTACAGATTATTTCGTATTCCCAACACTTTATGTCGGAGGTATTTTATTACCTCTAGCTCGCTTTGGCCGGGATGGAATAGGTCGAGGTGACGTGGGCGACAAGCTCGTCCTCGCCGTCGGAACGGATGCCGACTTCACCAACCGCCAGCCGTTTGCCGAGCTTAATCAGCCGTGCCTCAGCGAGGAGATCTCGCGCCGCGGGCTTTTTGAGGAAATTGATGTTCAGATTGGTCGTCACCGCCAGAGGCACCCAGCCGACCGCGGAAAGAACCGCGACATACATTGAGAAGTCGCCAAGCGACATCATGGTCGTGCCCGAAAGTGTCCCACCCGGCCGTAGCGAGTTTTGCGTAAAGGGATAGCGCAACCGGCAGCCGCCGTACCAAATCTCCTCGATCTCGTAATTGCCCATGGCATGGGACGCTTCCGGAAATTCGCGGCGCAGGAGGTCCACCAGCTCCTTGCGCGTCAGTTTCGGGGCCGCCATCTCTTTTTTCCCGCTCATGTTAGTTTTCCCCCGGGGCTCGTAGAGTCGGATACAATGGACGCAGTATCGCAAAACCGGCAAAACCGAGGGTAGGCCCGAAAAACGGGATAGGCCAAATGAACGCTCAAACCGCCACCGCCAAAGCCGCCGCCATCTCGCCGGAACTCATCCTACTCCGGGACGATGTCGACAACATCGCGATCCTCACCCTAAACCGGCCCGCGGCGCGCAACAGTCTTTCCGAGGCGCTGTTGGAGGCGCTCGGCGATGCGTTCACTGCGATCGCCCACGAAGGGTCGGTGCGCGCGGTGGTGCTGGCCGCCAATGGTCCGGCCTTTTCCGCCGGTCACGATCTCAAGGAGCTCAATGCGCGCCGCTCGGATCCCGATCGCGGCCGGGTCTATTTCAAGCACATTATGGGACTGTGCAGCGGCGTGATGCAGCAGATCGTGACGCTGCCGCAACCGGTCATCGCCTGCGTCGGCGCCACCGCGACCGCCGCAGGCTGCCAGCTCGTCGCGAGCTGCGATCTCGCGGTCGCCTCGAGCGCCGCGAAATTCGCAACACCCGGCGTCAATATCGGCCTGTTCTGCTCGACTCCCATGGTCGCGCTGTCGCGCAATGTATCGCGCAAGGCGGCGATGGAAATGCTGCTCACTGGCGATCTCATCTCGGCCGAAGAAGCCTGGCGCATCGGCCTCGTCAATCGCGTGGTTGGGCCCGGACAGGAGCGCGCCGAGGCGCTGAAATTCGCGGAGAAGATTGCCGCGAAGTCGACGCTCACGGTCAAGATCGGCAAGGAGGCGTTCTATCGCCAAGCCGAAATGCCGCTTGCCGAGGCTTACAAGTACGCGTCCGACGTGATGGTCGAGAACATGTTGGCGCGCGACGCCGAGGAAGGCATTAGCGCCTTCATCGAGAAGCGCGACCCGACGTGGGAAGACCGCTGAGGTCAGAACGCGCGCGATGAATCACGATTCCTATCCGGACAGTTATATTCGCGGCATTCTCAATACCGTGAAAACAATCGCCATGGTCGGCGCCTCGGAGAAGGAGAATCGTCCGAGCTACTTTGCTTTCAAGTATCTCCTGGAACGCGGCTACCACATGATTCCGGTTAATCCCGGCCACGCCGGCGGGACGATGCTTGGACAGAAGATCTTCGCGAAGCTCGCCGACATCCCCGAACCGATCGATATGGTCGATATTTTTCGCGGCTCACAGTACGCGCTGGCCATCGTGCAAGAAGCCCTGGCGCTGAAAACGCGGCCGCAGGTGATCTGGATGCAGCTTGGCGTGCGTAACGACGAAGCCGCCGCGTTGGCCGAGGCCAATGGATTGAAGGTGGTGATGAACCGGTGCCCGAAGATCGAATACGGGCGCCTGTCCTCGGAAATTGCCTGGATGGGCGTGAACACTCGTACGCTCAGTTCGAAGAAAGCGACAATTGGCGGTATTCAGCGCATGTCGCTTAATCGCTCCAGTGGCCCAGGCGGCGCGACGGCGGCGGCCGATCGCGTGCAGCGTGAAAAAGACGGCCACTAATATTTATTACCTATCGACCTTTCTGCCGCCTTCTGCGTTTAATGCATTGACAATTGTTACTTGGCGTCAGTGGGAACAAGCCATGAAAGTTTGTGCGGTAACGCTGCTTACGCTGTTTTTCCTGACGCCCGCGCCGGCCGTGGTCATGGCCGATTCCCAGCAGGACCAGGACGCTTGCTTCGGGGATGCACAGATGATCTGCGGACAATTCATCCCGGATCGCGAACGCGTCGCGCAGTGCCTGATGGCTAACCGTAACCGTGTTACGGCCAAGTGCCGCGAAGCGCTGAAACACTTCAAGTAGGTTGGTGCGACGTCTCGGCGAGTCGGTGCGACAGCATAAGTTTCTGCCGACGCCGCATCCGACGCCACAGATGTTGGCGGCGGCCGAGCATTAGCGCAACGGCTGTGCCGCGCCTTGACGGCCCCCGCCGGTCCTATAAACCGGGTCCAACGTTTTCCTCGCATCGGATCGGGCCACAGCCATGAGTGAACGCATCCCCGGCTTTTCCACGCTCGCCATTCATGCCGGCGCGCAACCCGATCCGACGACCGGCGCGCGCGCGACGCCGATCTATCAGACCACATCCTACGTGTTCGAGAGCGTCGATCACGCCGCCTCGCTGTTCGGCCTGCAAACATTCGGCAACATCTATACGCGTATCGGCAACCCGACCACCGCGGTGCTCGAAGAGCGCGTCGCGGCGCTCGAAGGCGGCACCGCGGGACTTGCAGTGGCGTCCGGCCACGCCGCGCAGGTTTTGGTGTTCCATTGCCTGCTGCAGCCCGGCGACGAATTCGTGGCGTCAAAAAAACTCTATGGCGGCTCGATCAACCAGTTCAATCACGCATTCAAGAATTTCGGCTGGAACGTCGTCTGGGCCGATCCCGATGATATTTCCTCGTTCGAGCGCGCCGTCAGTCCGAAGACGAAGGCGATCTTCACCGAGTCGATCGCCAATCCCGGCGGCGTCATCACCGACATGGAAGCGGTTTCACAGATCGCCCGCCGCGCCGGTGTGCCCTATATCGTCGACAATACGCTCGCCACGCCGTATCTGTGCAAGCCGTTCGAGCACGGCGCCGACATCGTCGTGCATTCGATGACCAAATTTCTCGGCGGCCACGGCAATTCGATCGGCGGCGTGATCGTCGACGGTGGCAAGTTCAACTGGTCGCGCGAGCGGCGCTATCCGATGCTGTGCGAGCCGCGGCCGGAATATCACGGCATCGTGCTGCACGAAACATTCGGCAATTTCGCCTTCGCCATCGCCTGCCGGGTGCTTGGCTTGCGCGATATCGGTGCGGCGCTGTCGCCATTCAACTCATTCCTTTTTCTCACCGGTATCGAGACGCTGCCGCTACGCATGCAGCGGCATTGCGACAACGCGCAGACAGTCGCGGAATGGGTTGCCGCGCATCCCAAAGTCGCGTGGGTGAGCTATCCGGGCCTGCCGGGCGACCGCTATCACAACCTCGCCAAGAAATACTGCCCGAAGGGCGCCGGCGCGGTGTTCACGTTCGGCCTCAAGGGCGGTTACGACGCCGGCGTGAAACTCGTCTCCAACGTGAAACTGTTCTCGCACCTTGCCAATATCGGCGACACCCGCTCGCTGATCATTCATCCGGCTTCGACCACGCACCGCCAGCTCAGCGACACGCAGAAAGTCCAAGCCGGCGCCGGGCCGGACGTGGTGCGGCTGTCGATTGGGATCGAGGACAAGGAAGACATCATCGCCGATTTGGAGCAGGCGTTGGCGGATTAACGGCCGTCATGCTCCGCAAAGGCGGACCATCCAGTAAGCGCCGCGCTCTCAGTTCCTGGTCCGAGCGATTCCTGTTGCGTCACGAATAACTGGATCATCCGCCTTCGCGGACGATGACGGCGAAAGGCGCGGTGCGCGTTCCACGACAGGGGCAGCGTGCAGTGTCGCCACTGTCAGCACCACCATCGCCACGGCTTGGTGCATCAGCGCCAGCTCGATCGGCACGACCATGACCAGCGTGAGAATGCCGAGCGCCGCCTGAAGCGTCACGGCGGCAACGAGGACGACGGCCCCGGCAACGACGGGTCCCCTCTTCAGGCTGTTCGCCACATCGAAGGCGTGAGCGATCGCGACGAACCATATCGCATAGGCGAGCATGCGATGATCGAACTGCACGGTGAGCGAGTTCTCGAAGAAATTCCGCCACAGCGGGACGTCGAAGAAGAGCCGCGAGGCGTCCGGCACCAGTGCGCCGTCGATCAGCGGCCAGGTATTATAAATGTGTCCGGCGCGTAGTCCCGCGACCAACGCGCCGAGATAGATTTGCGCCAGAACGAGCACGAGAAGTCCGCCGGCACCGAGTCTGATCCGGGCCGGTACTGGCGTTGCCGGCTGGCCGTCCAATCGTTGCGCCGTCCAGAGCAGGGCGACATAGATCACGCAGGCGAGCACGAGATGCGTCGCCAGGCGATATTGCGAAACTTCAACGCGATCGGCCAAGCCGGACGCGACCATCCACCAGCCGACTACGCCTTGCAGCGCACCGAGCCCAAAAATCACCGACAGACGCGTGCGCAATCCCGGTCCGATCCAGCCGTGCCACAAGAACCACAGAAACGGCAACAGGAACGCCGCGCCGATGGTCCGGCCGACGAGCCGATGTGTCCATTCCCACCAATAGATCGTCTTGAACGCGTCGAGACTCATGCCGCGATTGAGTTCACGGTATTGCGGAATGGCCTGATACTTTTGGAACTCGGTCTGCCACTGCGTTTCATCGAGCGGCGGCAGCGTGCCCATGACGGGTTGCCACTCCGTGATCGACAAACCCGATTCCGTGAGCCGCGTCGCGCCGCCGACCAGCACCACGGCCAGGACCAGCGCGGCTACGGCGTAAAGCCAGAGCCGGATGGCGCGCCCATGTCGGTCTGAGAGCGAAGCCGTTATCATTGATCGCCTGGCGGTCGCTTGTCTGGGGTGCGCGGACCATATAGTGCTGCCGCTGCCCTCGCAACCGAAGTCGTGCCGCGATGCCAATTCGCCTGCGCAAGTTCATCGGCACCGTCATGCTGCTCGTGCTGGTT
>Ga0181525_10000870_pt1 | contig 26258 bp, 17 predicted proteins | sample PEATcosm2014_Bin_48_FD_121100 | JGI IMG/M metagenome (GOLD analysis project Ga0181525, IMG submission 121100) | Peatland microbial communities from MTU Mesocosm Facility, Houghton, MI, USA - PEATcosm2014_Bin06_10_metaG | ecosystem: Environmental > Terrestrial > Soil > Wetlands > Peat | place... | reverse complement strand
GATTTCTGAGGATCAGCCCACAGCAGTTCATCACCGACAAGCGCTCGAATGGCTCGTTGCGTTGTCACGTAATCCCCGATTGATCCCCACTCGCCTCTTAGCAGAAACAGTAGGTTCAAAATTGCGGCCAGTGATAGATGAGCGAACGTACCCTCAGACGACCCAGGGATCGCCTGTTCAAGTCTCTTACTCGCAGTTTTCAAAATAGCTTGATATACAGTCTGTCTTGCATCTTCTGGTGGGTTCATTTTGCAGACTCCTTATCTGCCGCATCCGCCAGTAGGCGATCCACCGTGGCGCTTTGCGCTCGGTTGGCGAAGTCGGAGCAACGTCCGACTCGCTCTTGATGCTTGAATCATCATACGGGACCGCGGCGAATTCGCCCAGCATTTCCCCATGGGGGGCAAGAACGTGAAAGGGCCTGCTTACAACAACTCAACAACTGGCAGTCAACTTCCTTGTTTGCCCGTTATTGATCCTCGGTATTATTCTGCCCCTTAGCTGTCCAAGTTGAAACTCTGAACGAATCAAGGAGAAATCATGTTCAAAATCAGTGCGCTTGCTTTCGCAGTTCTCGTAGCTGGCCTTTTATGCTCTGCACCTGTGGCGCAAGCTCAGGTTGCCATCGGTGTAAACATCGGACCGGCTCCCGCGTGTCCTTACGGATACTTCGACTATGCTCCATATGACTGTGCTCCTTACGGCTACTACGGGCCGGATTGGTTTGCTGGCGGGCTGTTTATTGGAGCAGGCCCGTGGTTTCACGGCCCTCACGGCTTTTACGGACATGTCGATAACCGGTTCGATCCTCATCACGGTTACGCTGGACCGTTGCCGGAGCGCGGGGCGCAGCGCTTCAACCACTTCCAGGCCAACGAGGCGCGAGATGGGCGAGGCAACGTAGGCGAAGCTGGCCATGAAGGGAAGGCTGAGCACGCGCTCCCCGGATATCGGGGTGGTGGCCATGCTGGTGGACATGCCGGCGGGCGCCACTAGAGCGCAATCCGGGGTACGCGATTCGAGTTACGGTTTAAACGATCCGGTCTAAGCGAGAGACGAGATAAGGAGCGGGTTGCGTCTTATCTCGTCTGCACTCCGAGCTATTGGGAATGGATGGAATGGACCTCTCTGGGCGGCTGCCGCATCGACACGGACCCTGATGCTGGCAGTCGAGTTTAGTCTCCTATGTTTTCCTCGTCATCCCATTCGTACCCACATGAGCTACACGTACAGATTTTTGCGTAGACAGCAATGGGATCGCTCAGCGACGATGAAGCATTGGTCAATGGCGTATTGAGTTCGCGGCAGGTGACGTCTGCGGAGTAGCACTTTAGGCAGCGCAGTTTTTGGCTTTCTTCCTCTTCCTTCACAACAGCCTCGGGGAGTTTATGTAAGACCGCGTCTGGCTCTTGGTTTTCGAGCGAGTGAGGCGCTAAGTCTTTGAAGCTAAGTGAAAGACCTAGTTCATTCACTTCCCCCTCATCATGACCTAGCCAGTGCGCAACTTCATGCCAAACGACTTGTTTCACTTCGGCGGACAGATTTCCCGTTGAACACCGCAGAATCGGACCTTTAAAAACGAATATCAAATCGGGAGCAGTTTGCACTAAGTTGTGTTGCCGCTTGGTCCTGCTTACTCCGCTGTAGCACCCCAACAGCTCAGTGCCCCGAGGCCAATTCCTTCTCTTCGACATTTCCGCGAACATCTCCTCGGGTGGCTCATCGGCTACCTGAATGCCGGGAAAATCTGGTAGCTTTCTGATCTCCTCGGGCAGTGTGCTGTATGCCCACTCCGCGATCTGCTCGAAACTGGCACTGTTTGGGGCTTCAGTCATGGGCTATGCTGTCGGCCATATTGTATCCCTGAATGTTCGCAAATCTGGCTTAACATCGCGATTGCACTCCCCGACACGTCAATGAGCGCAATCGCCCTGATTACGTCAGGGCGGACAACCTCGACAGCGGCATCGGAATCTGGAATGGTAGGCTTTTCCCGGAAGATCAAAATCGCGAGTGTGGTGCAATGCGAAGACATCTGACCCAGGCTCTCATCGTCGTGACCTACCTTACAGTCGTCGCATACGCACAGTGCGCAAACGATGATCGGTCTGATGAGCACGGAGGGATCCTCGTCACCAACTTCATTGTCACTGGGACGACTGCCCTCAGTTCAACCGAGATCGCGCGACTTGAGGGACACTTCGTCGGCTCCTGTTTTAACGATGACTCGAAGGAGATGGGAGATCGGCTTCGTGAGGAGTTTCAGGATCGTGGGTATTTTGCTGTTGAAGTGAAGAGCCTGGGTTTCAAGCCGGGGGATCCGCTGGGAATTCCAAAGCCGGTGACTGTGGAAGCCGAAGTGGCGGAGGGTCCGAAGTACAAGGTTACGGAGATCACGTTTCTGGAAAATCATTCGTTCAGCTCGAAGAGGCTACGCGATGCGTTCCCGTTGAAAAACGGCGCTGTGTTCGATCGGAGCAAAGTCGCCAGCGGGCTTGACAGCCTGCAGAAGCTCTACGCTTCCATCGGCTTTCTGGACTCCTACTATATTCCCGACACGGAACCTTCCTCGACTGGAACCATAGCTCTCAAAGTAACGGTGAACGAAGGACCACAGTACCACATGGGAAAGCTTGAAATTCTAGCCGAGAAAGACATGGAGGCAAGACTTCGGGCTGAGTGGAAAATGGCCGAGGGATCGATATACGACTCAAGGTACATCAAGAAGTTTGTCGAAAAGAATCAAGGCCTGTTGCCCGATGGATTTACCGCGGGAAATGTGCGACAAGTATTCCACTGTCCTGAGGCTCTCGTTGAGGTATCGATGATAATTGACCCGCGGGAAGGCACGTCTGAGTTGCCCGTGACAAGAATTCCCTGCGAATCTCACCACGACCAATCGAAGTGATCCCCTTGGCAGGAAAGCGTATTGCACAGTCACAATGCGGCGGCGGGTTGCCTGCTCGGGTCGGTATAATCGCCGTCGTTTTGCTCCACAACCCGCTTCCGGTGCGGTACTTGATCCTCGCTCCCATCGTCAACCTGATTCTTGCTGGTTTGTTTATCGTGTGGGAGAATTCTCAAAAAAGAGTGACGCCTGTTCACCAGAGTTGGGACAAAATACCCACACGGTGCGACTTTGGGTGTGGCGAGGGGTTACAGATCAACGACACCATTGAGCTGGACCCAAGCCTTCATGTACCGAAAAAACCCGTTGGGTCAATGTTTCAATGCTTCTGGTTTGCGGAAAAGAGAGCCATTGAACACTTATTGGAGAACGGTCGTTCGAGTAGCGATTTTCGTACTGGTTGGACGGGGAATGTGCGATTTGTGGGCGCAGGAGAACACCGGGGGCGCCTCAGTCCTGCATCTTCGGCATTCTGTGACCACCTCGAAAACCGGCTTTCCGCAGTTTCTCTACATGTATCACGCGCTGGACGGGGCGAAGTCCACGGGGGAAGCACGGGCACTGTCGGGCAACATCTCGCTTGAGAACCACAGTCCGAATTTCAGTGAAGTCCTGTGGCTGTTGGCCTATTGGGAGGAAAAGTGCCCGGTAAATGACCAGAGTTTGAGAAGGGCGAATTTTATTTGGAGCGACATTCTGAAAAACCCTTCGCAGTCGCTTTCCAACTTTCGTGTGGACCTTCAGTTCCCCCATCCCTTACCGATGACAGGCTGCGTAGGCTTCGTCTTCGGCGGAGGGCCGCTATTTGCAGGCGAGGTCACGATGACGGCCGATCTAGACCTGACATACGAATCGTCGAGCGCAGACGCGAACACGGTGGTCGATCTGTCGGGAGAATATTGTTTTGGCCAAAATTGGGGATGCCAGAATGCGACGACCGACGACGAAAAAGGATTCGCGGTCCCGATCGCGATGCAGGCTGGGCATTTGGTAGAGCTGTTTGGAAACATTAGCGACAGTACGTTTGATGGGACAGAGAATTTCGGGCCACTTCCGACGGGCAAAGCGTGGGGTGCTACCAACGATTTTTACTTGCTTCCGGGAGGGTGCGGGAAATTCGGGGATAACCTAAACAGCCAGGGCTTCCCGAATCCGGTTTCGCTCGTGACGCTGCACAGTTGGCTTCCCGACAACGCTCTGCATCTCGAAGGCGTACCCCTGGATTATAAGATTCCGTCGGGAGAAACGGGCAAGGCAACGCTTCAGAAGCGGGTCAAGAGAATTTTCTCTGTTCCTGTGACTGTGAATCCGGGAGATTGCATGGTTGTGATCTACGGCAGGAGTGGCGACGGAGCGACCGACAACGAAACTCAAGTAAAAGCTGTGTTGGAGCCGTAAGGAATTCGGGCGAGACGCATTGAGCTTTCATTGGTGAGAAAAATCTTTAGAACCCTCTCGACACGTGCGCCGGCGCCGAGCATCGGGGGAAGAGGATTACGCTCAAAACCCCAGCTGACGGGCAAAGAGACGGCGCAAGCTTGTGACCTCGCCCTGGTTACAACAATTAGCGCTGCAGCAAGAGACGAGGAAAGACTTTTTATGGCTATTGCAGCTTCGCGTACTCTGCTCTGGCTTGCTTCAGGATGGGGATGTCGGGGTCGGCGTCTTTCCAGAGGGTGAGGAAATCTTTGTAGGCAGTCTTCGCTTTGGCGCTATCGCCGGCGATCTGAAACGCGAACCGCCAGGCCAAAGGGGATTTCGTTGCCTGGCGGTCCGCGGTTCCTCCGGCGTTGGGCTCCGCCTTCAGCCCCGGGGCAGGTTGGCGAGCACTAAAAACGCTCTTTTGGCGCTTGAAACTGTGGTCCTCGCACGGGTTCGGTGAGAGGACTATAATAGTGTCATCATGACCAGCCCTAATGATGTAGTTTTGTCAGTTGCGGAAATCTGTGCTCAGGTGAAACACCTCGGATACTCAGCTTCCAAGCAGGTTCGCCTCTATGGCGAAGAATATGAAGTGGTTTCAGACCCGTTTCCGGAAGCGGATGGCATCGCAGTTCAGGTAACCTCGAAGAAAAACATGCAGGTTCGTGTGCTCCAGATTCCCGCCACTGTTCTTCAGAGTGTGCGGAGTAGAGGCAACTGACCCGGGCCTGACCGCAGTCCCACTCAGGGACATTCGCCCGGTCCGATTGGCGGAACAACCCCTACTCAAAAAATTGATGCCCGACAATCAAAATATTCATCCAACCAAAAGCGTACCTAATTGACGGTTCGTTGGGTTCAGCTTAGAATTCTATTTAGAATTGCATATTGAATGGCCAGTTTCAGCAACCCTCGTCTGATGTGCGTGTGTGCATGTTGTTGTTGTGCATGTGTGTGCTCTGGCGCGGGTAAGATGCTGACGTAAAAATTTAACAATACAGCACTTATAGCCCACCGCCAGAGAGCATCTGGCGGTGGGTTTTTTCTTTTTGGGCTGAATCGTGGTGGCTGGAATCGCTGGACCGAATCTTATGACGGAAACCGTAAAGGAAACCAAAGCGCAAAAAGCCGAACGCCTGAAGCGTGCCTTGAATCCCTGGGAGGGTCTGGCCGAGATTCGGCGGTTTGCCCGAGAAGGCTTCGACTCCATTCCGCCGGAGTGGATTGGAACGTACTTCCGCTGGTGGGGCGTCTACACCCAGGGCGACGGCGCGGGCGTGGTTGGAGGCAAAGACGGGCAGGGAAAGGCTCTGCCGTTCTTCATGCTGCGGATTCGCATTCCCGGCGGCCTGTTGCGTTCCGACCAACTGCGCACCATCGCCGATCTCACCCGCCGCTACGCCCGGGGCACCGCCGATCTTACGGTCCGGCAAAATATTCAATTGCACTGGGTCACCGTCGAAGCTCTTCCTGAAGTGCTTGAACAACTGTGGCGCGTCGGTCTCAACAGCACGGGGTCTTGCGGCGACGTAACCCGGAACATCACCGGCTGCCCGGTGGCCGGCGTTGACGCAGATGAAATCTGCGATGCTACTCCGCTGGCTCTCGAAGCCGATCGCATGCTGGCGGGCAACGCCGAGTTCTATAACCTGCCGCGCAAGTTCAAGATTTCTATCACAGGATGCCGTGTCTGGTGCCCCTACCCGGAGATTAACGATATCGGCCTCACTGCCATCGAGCGCGTGGTTCAAGGAAAATCTGAGATTGGTTTCTCCTTGCGCGTGGGCGGCGGTCTCTCCACCGAACCCTACCTGGGTGCGCGGCTCAATGCCTTTGTGCGCTGGAATCAGGTTCTGCCGGTGATCAAAGGTGTCGCCGAATTGTTTCGAGACTCCGACCAGTTGCGCGAACATCGCGAGCGTGCGCGACTCAAGTTCCTCTTCTTGCGGCATGGCTGGACGGCGCAGGCCTTCCAGGAAGAACTCGAGCGCCGCGTCGGATTTCAACTCGACCCCGCGGAAGCTGAGCAGCCGCCCGCAGATGTCTACCGCGATCACATCGGGATCCATCCGCAAAAGCAGCGCGGCTTTTGCTATGTGGGGTCCGCCGTCCTCCGCGGCCGGATCACGCCCGAACAAATGCACGCCGCGGCCGACCTGGCCGACCGCTTCGCCGGCGGAGAGTTGCGCACCACCAACATGCAGAACCTGCTGATCGTCAACGTTCCCCACCTGCACGCCGACGATCTCGCGAAAGAATTGGCCGCGATTGGTTTGCCGGTGGGCGGCTCGCCGTTCTGGCGCGGCGCCATCGCCTGCAGCGGCACCGAGTTTTGCAAGCTCGCCATCACCGAGACCAAGAGCTTCTCTCGCTGGCTGGTCGAGGAGTTGGAAGAGCGCTTGCCCGGCTTTGATCAGCATCTGAAGCTGCACGTTACCGGTTGCCCCAACAGTTGCGGACAGCACTGGATCGCCGACATCGGCATCGAAGGCAAAAAGCTCAAGATCGATGGCCGCATGGTGGATGCTTATTACTTCTGCCTCGGCGGTGCACTCGGCCTGAATCAGTCGATCGCGAGGGCGGTCGGCTATCGCTGCCCCGCCACCGAGGTTCCGGAGGCGATCGAACGGCTGCTGCGGGGCTATATCGCCGATAGCAAGCCGGGCGAGAATCTCCGGCATTTCTTTTCCCGGCATAGCGACACCGAGCTGCGCAACCTGCTGGCGGGAGAGTTCGTCGAGCCGGTGGCCCGCGATCTGCCCGAAGGACGCGTGCCCAGTGGCGTGGAGGGATAGAGGTAAGGGTTCAATCAGAAGAGGCGAATCAATGAGCAGCCTGTTTCCAATGTTTATGAAACTCGAGGGCAAACGATGCCTGGTCGTCGGCGCCGGCAGGATCGGCGAACCTAAAATCGCCAGCCTCATCCCCACCGGCGCGCGCCTTCACGTGATTGCGCTCGAGGCCAGTCAAAAAGTGCACGCCTGGGCCCAGGCCGGCGAGATCGTCCTCGAACTCCGCGCCTTTGCGAACGAAGATCTCGCGGCGACGTTTCTGGCCGTGGTCGCCACCGCCTCGCGCGAGCTCAACGCATCGATTTACAACCAGGCCCAGGGCCGGGGAGTGCTTTGCAATGTGGTCGACGACCCGGCGTACTGCGACTTCTACTATCCAGCCGTAGTCCGCCGGGGGGATTTACAAATTGCTATCTCCACCAACGGGCAGAGTCCCTCCCTGTCGCAGAGGCTTCGGCAGCAGCTCGAGCGTCAGTTCGGTCCCGCCTACGCCTCCTGGCTCGCAGAGCTGGGCGAAACCCGGAAGCTTGTTCTCGCCAGCAATCTTCCCCCGCAACGCAAGCGCGAGCTGCTGCTTTCGCTCGCCAGCAGGGAAGCTCTGCAAGCCGCATTAGCCGAGCAGTCCATCAACGAAGAGTCCGGCACAAATGAAGCCCCCACCGAAGAAGAATTTGAAGAAGAGCTTGCAACCCAAGGGTTCGCCACTTACCCACGGAGGGAAACTGCATGAACGGCAAAGTCTACCTGGTGGGGGCAGGTCCGGGCGATCCCGAGTTGCTCACCGTGAAGGCTCACCGCCTGCTGCGGATCGCCGACGCGGTGTTGCATGACGACCTCGTCCCGCCCGAGATTCTGACGCTGATCCCATCCACCGCCCAGATCCACAATGTGGGCAAGCGCTGCGGAAAAAAGACCATGCGGCAGGAAGAGATTAATTTCCTGATGGTGACGCTGGCCGCTTCGGGACTGCAAGTGGTACGCCTGAAGAGCGGAGACCCGCTGATCTTCGGCCGCGCCGGAGAAGAGATCGAAGCCCTGCGTCGAGCCGGAGCCGCGTATGAAATCGTCCCCGGCGTCACCTCCGCTCTCGGCGCCGCGGCCGCCGCCGGCATCCCCCTGACTCATCGCGAAACGAGTTCGACGCTGGTGCTTACCACCGGGCATCATGCTGGAAATCGTGCTGCTGGAAATCGTGCCGGAGATCGCGGCTCAGAACCTTCCACCGACGATTGGAGTCAGTTCGCCGCCACGGAATCGACGCTCGTCGTGTACATGCCCGGTCACGACTACGCCGGGATTGCCACTCGCCTCACCGCCGCCGGATTCTCCGGGGAAATTCCCTGCGCCATCCTTTCCCGGGCGACAACGACGGCGCAGCAGACCTATCGCACAACTGTTTCAGATCTCTATCGAGCCCCTCGCCTCCCGGCTCCGACGCTTTTGGTCGTGGGTGAGGTCGTGCGGTTCGCCGACGGCGATTGGCTGCAAAAATCTGCAAATCTTCCCGCGTTGCAGCGGGAATGGGAGCCCGGGCCGGAGCCAGGTGTCTTTCTGGCAGCCGATGAATTAAGACCAATCGAGGAGCCGCTGGCATGAAAGAGGAAATGACGGAAGTGCAGATCGCAGCCGAAGGCTGGAGGCCTGAACGGGTTCTCCGCTGGGCCTTCGAGAGTTTCGGCGACGCCGTCGCCATCTCCTCCGCCTTCGGCGCTGAAGGGATGGTCTTGATCGATATCGCATCCCGCGCGAGCCGGAATTTTCGCGTCTTCACCCTCGACACCGAATTCCTGTTCCCCGAAACCTACAACCTGATGGATCAGGTGGAGCAAAGATATGGCATCGCGATTGAAAGAATCTATTCCCTGGTCTCGCCCGAGAAGCAAGAACAGCTTCACGGCGCCGAACTATGGAAGCGTAGTCCCGATCAATGCTGCAATCTGCGGAAGGTTGAGCCCTTGCAGCGCAAACTGAGCGAACTGCAGGCGTGGGTGACCAGTATCCGGCGCGACCAGACTGCGGAGCGCGCGGATGCTCCCAAAGTCGGATGGGATGCGAAGTTTGGGCTGGTCAAAATCAACCCCATCGCCGACTGGACTTCAGAACAAGTCTGGCACTACATACGCCAGCACCAGGTTCCCTACAACGTGTTGCACGAGAGCAACTACCCGAGCATCGGTTGCATGCATTGCACTCGTGCTGTGCTGCCCGGCGAAGATCCAAGGGCGGGGCGCTGGTCCGGCTCCGAGAAGACCGAGTGCGGACTGCATATCATCAAGCCGCTGGATTCAGCGCCTGGGGCAGATGCATAGGTTTCGTCTGGAGAAGGCGCGCAAAATCATCGCGGCTTTTTGGCCGCCGCGGGAATGCAATTTTAAAATCGACGCGCGACCAAAAGCAGCCTCAACGGGCTGGGGCCAAACTCATCAGGAACGTGCATCCGACTTCTTCAAATAGTCTGAGAGTTGTTTTACCACCGCGAGAAACGATTTTGTGGCCACCGAGAGCGTGCGGTCGCGCCGGTAAGCAACTCCGAGTTCGCGCCACAATTCGGTCCCTTCCAGTTCGACCAGCTTCACCCGCCCCGCCGCTACTTCATCGCGGGCAAAGGATCCGCTGATCAGAGAAATACCCAGGTCGGCCGCCACAAAACTCTTGATCATGCCGATGCTGGGCAACTCCATCCGCACCTTCAGCTCCGTGTTGTACTCGCGAAACAGCTTATCGAGCAGCCTTCGCGTGTGTCCGGTCTTCGGCAGCAGCAGAGGATACTTCACCACCTCGCTCACGTGCGCCGATTTTAGCTTCGCCAAGGGATTTTTCGGACTCACCATCAGCATCAACCGGTCGCGGTAAATCGCCTGCACCTTCAGGCTGGGAGACTGCACCGGCAGGCTCAACACCCCGATATCCAGCGACCCGTTCTCCAGCTTCTCTACAATCTTGTAGGTGAAGTTGCGATAGATGCTGATTTGAACATCCGGGAAACGCCGGCAGTACTCGCCAAAGACCTCCGGCAGGACGTAGAGGCAGGTCGCTTCATTGGCGCCGACCACGAGCGTGCCGCGAGGCGTATGTCCGTGGTCGGCTACGGCCACCAGCGATTCATCCCGCAGCTTCTTCATACGCAACGCGTATTCGTGAAACACCTGCCCGGCCGGAGTCAGCTTCACCGTCTTGCCGGAGCGGTCCAGCAAACGATCGCCGTACTCCTGCTCGAGCTGGCGAATCTGCGCGCTCACCGCCGACTGTGAGCGGAAAACTTTCTCTCCCGCGCGGGAGAAGCTGCCCTGCCGGGCAACTTCCAGGAATGTAATCAGCTGATCGAAGTCCATAGCTTATTCGGTTCGTCGAAGATTATAGCGGACTTCTCGCCCGCGGACTTCTTGCCTCTCCATAATGACAGACCGCACTCCGGCAGTAGCGCAGTTTGCCGGATTTTGTCTCGTTGCTCTCTAGCCTCTCTGGGGGCGTCATCCCGAAGACCCGCGCTTTCACCAGCGTGGTGAGGGACTCGCATGCCCAACTGCCTTAGAGTCAAATTGCACCACCCACCCCGCATTCCCTTAGCGGGAACACCACTGGTTTTTCCCCTGGCCAGCTTCTACCTATCTTCGAGATCAGCAGTGGATTGGGAATCCGATGGCGAAGACAATGCTCGGGTGAGATGGAATCCTGCGGCGCACGAAGGTTGTGTCGACCCGGTTCCGCGGGCGAGCCCGCACCTATTCTCCGGAGACGCGCTCTACAACCTGGGGGGCTCGAAGAGGCGCGGGCCGCCAACTGCGCGCTCTCCAGATCGTTCCCGACGACGCCCGCGTTCTCGGCAAATTAGGTTTAACCGAAGTTCGGTTGGGCTTCGGAAAAACCGGTCTGGCGCGGCTGGCCATCGAGGGTCCGCACGCCGTTTCCATCCTGCGCGCCGAGAGCATTCGCGCGCATAGGAAGCAGCGGAAGGCGGCCGGGAAAATTGTCGATCGGGGACTGCAGATATTTCTCCCGGATCAACCATTGCTTGAAGCTAGGGCGGAATGAGAGCCGGAAACGGCTCCCGCGGGTCAACCTACGGTTCACTGCACCACAGGTCTTTCCGAGGTCAAAAGTTTGTCGCGCCCATAACTCCGGGCTTCCTGCGATGCCAGCCGGGAAAGAATCGATGCCCAGCTCTCCTCAATCGAGCAGGGAGGAGCGAGCGGTTCGACTCGAAGCAACGGCAGACTCTCGCCGGCCAGCAACTCGGCGGCTCGCGGGCTGCCCGTGAGTTGCACGTGCCGGAGCAGAATTCGGCGCAGCCATTGCTCTTCCTGCGCCGCCAGAGTGGAATACTGCACCGAGTCGCGGTTCAGTTGCTGGCGGTTGGTGCGCCCGTCGAGGCTCTTGTCATCGACGTCGCTGCACAACAGATACGCCAGGCCGCCAGTCATTCCCGCTCCCAGGTTCGCGCCCGCCGGACCGAGGATCAACACCACCCCGGCAGTCATGTATTCGCATCCGTGGCGCCCAACGCCCTCCACCACCGCCAGAGCGCCGCTGTTGCGCACGGCGAAGCGCTCGCCCGCCCGTCCAGCGACATACAACTCGCCCGAGGTGGCGCCGTAGAGCACGGTATTTCCCACCAGAACATCGCCCCGTTCCGAGGCTTCGGCTTTTGCGGTGACCGCAATGCTGCCGCCGCACAAACCCTTGCCCACATAGTCGTTGGCCTCCCCGGTCAGCCGGAAGTTCACCCCGGAAATCAGGAACGCTCCAAAGCTCTGGCCCGCGGAGCCCTCGAACTCACAGTCGACGCCGCTCCCCTCCAGGCTGGGCAATCCAAACGAAGGTCCGATGCGGCGCAGAATTTCACCGCTGAGATGCGCTCCCACCGCGCGATCCTCGTTGGTGATCGCAAAGCTATAGGAGCGCATGGAGAGCGATTCCAGATCGTTCACCACGCGATTCAATTCCACGTGCAGTGCGCTACTGTCTTCGTGGGGACAGAAGAACTGGTCCGGGGCGTTCAGGATGGGCTGCAACAGGGCCGCAACGCTGGCTTCCGCCTCGGGTGATCGTGCCTCTAACCGCCCAACCGCGCCCAGGATTTCATCGATCGACTTTGCGCCTATCCGGGCCAGTAGATCGCGGACGTCGGCCGCCAGCGCCCGGAAGAAGGTCTCAACCATCTCCGGGTTTCCGCTGAAGCGGGCGCGCAATTTCTCATCCTGGGTTGCGATGCCCACCGGACAAGTGTTCAGATGGCATTGTCGCGCCATCACGCAACCGATCGCGAGCAGGGCAGAGGTTCCAAAGCCAAATTCTTCCGCGCCCAGCATGGCCGCGACCACGACATCGCGCGCAAACTTCAGGCCGCCGTCCACCCGCAATCGAACCCTCGCCCTCATCCCCGCGCGCACCAGCGCGGTGTGCGCATCTCGCAGCCCAACTTCCCAGGGCAATCCCGTATTCTTGATCGAGGTAAGCGGGGAGGCTCCCGTACCGCCGTCGTGACCGGCGATCGTGATCACGTCCGCCCCCGCTTTCGCCACACCGGTGGCAATCACACCCACGCCGGAGCTCGAAACCAGCTTCACGCCGATACGCGCATTCGGATTCACCGCTCGCAGATCGTAGATCAACTGCGCTAAATCTTCGATGCTGTAAATGTCATGGTGCGGCGGCGGAGAAATGAGCGAGGTTCCAGGTATCGCGTGGCGCAACCGCGCGATGTAAGGCGACACCTTCGCGGAAGGCAGTTGCCCGCCCTCGCCCGGTTTCGACCCTTGCGCCATCTTGATCTCGATTTCGTCGGCATGCACCAGGTATTCCGCGGTCACGCCAAAGCGCGCCGAAGCCACCTGCTTCACCCGGTTATTGGCCTCGGGCCGCTCGTAATAAATATTGGGATCTTCGCCGCCCTCGCCGGTATTGCTGCGTCCACCCAGGCGGTTCATGGCCACCGCCAGAGTCTGGTGCGCCTCGGGCGAAATCGCCCCCAGCGACATCGCCTGCGTACTGAAGCGGCTGAGCAGGCTTGCCTCACTCTCCACGTCGTCCAGGGACAACGACGACGACAACGACTGCGCCGAAGCAGGACGAATTTCCAGCAAATCCCGCACCGCAACATTCTTTCTGTCTTCCGACAGCGCCGCCAAAGCCGTCCGATTCTCCTCGCTCGGCGACTTGATATAGCGATGCATGCGGCGCACGAATTCCGGAGAATTTGCGTGCTGCTCCCCGTTGTGCCGGAAGCGATACAACCCCGCGTCGCGGAACTCCGCCGCCGCAGACCCGAACCCCGCGCTGTGACGCGAGATGGAGTCCTGCAACAGGTCGTGCAGGGTTTTGCCGCTGAGGGTGTGCCCGGCGTCCGCAAAGAATTCGCCGCAGACCGCGGGGTCGAGTCCGACGGTTTCGAACAGTTGGCTGTTGCGATAACTGCTGATGGTCGAGATGCCCATCCGCGCCAAGACCTTGCCGAGACCTTTTTCGAGCGCGGCCCGGTAGCGCGCCGGGCCGTTCGCCTTAGCCTCGGCCGGAACGCTCGCATGCGCATCGGGCACGCGATCGCCGGTCGCGCGCGCGGCCAGATTCATCGCCAGATAGGGATGGACGGCGCTGGCCCCTGCCGCTACCAGCAAAGCCAAATGATGCGTATCGCTCACCTGCCCGGTTTCCACGATCAATGGAATGTTCCACGCCCCGGCTTCGGTCATGGTTTGCCAGGCGGCCGAAACCGCCAGCAGCGCGGGCAAAGCCGCGCGCGTGTCGCTCACCCCGCGGTCGGTCAAAACGATGGCTGCGGCGACGGAGGCCGCCCTTCTGGCTTCGTGGCGAATCCTGGTCAAAGCCTCAAGCCCAACATCGACGCCGCCCGCGGCTGCAAAAGTAAAGTCAATGGAATGCACCCGCGACAAGGTCTCGGAAATCGTGCTCATTTGTCCCGCATCGAGCAGCGGAGAGCTCAATTTCGTACTCTCCCCCAGATAGACGTCCAACGACATCACCTGGCTCTCGCGCAAGGGATCGATCGGAGGATTGGTCACCTGGGCAAAGCGCTGCTTGCAGTAATCCCAAATCGGACGCGGCAAACTCGACAGAAATGCCGGGGGGGCATCGTCGCCCATGCTCCACAGCGGTTCTTGGCCGAGTTCGACAAGCGGCTGAAACAGCATGCGGTACTGATCTTCGGTCCAGCCGTAGGCCGCCATCAACCGGTGCGCATCCTGTTCACTTGAACCGGCTTCGTGTTCGGCGGGGATCAGCTTCGGCGCGGGCCGCTTTTGCTCGGCGCGCAACAGCCGGGAAACTTCGTTTGGACGGAAGAAGGTTCCGCTGGCCGCGTCCGCAACCAGCATCTCGCCCGGCCCCAGACGCTGCCGCTCCACCACCTGCTTGTCCGAAAGATCGGTGATGCCGACTTCCGATCCTACGATGAGCAATCCATCCGAAGTCAGGGTGTAGCGCATGGGACGCAGGCCGTTGCGGTCGAGCTTCGCGCCAATCCATTCGCCGTCGGTGAAAATTAAAGCGGCCGGCCCGTCCCAGGGCTCTTGCTCAAGGGCGCTATGGGCTAGAAATTCCCGCAAACCAGGGTCGAGATGTTCGTCGTGCTCCCAGGCCGGAGGCACCAGCCGCAACACCGACTCGGCCGTGCTGAAACCACAACGCACGTGAGCCTCAAGCGCGTTATCGAAACTCGCGGAGTCGCTCATTCCCGGCTGCAGCAATCGCGCATCTCGGGAGAGCTCAAGCTGGCGGCGCATACCCTCTGACCGCGCCTGGAACCAGCGGCGATTGCTGCTGATGGTATTGATCTCGCCGTTGTGCGCCACAAAGCGAAAGGGCTGCGCCAGCGACCAGCTGGGCTGCGTGTTGGTCGAATAGCGCTGGTGAAAAAGTACAAACGCGCTTTCGAACTCAGGATCGCTCAGATCAGGATAGAACGGGGCTAACTGCTCCGGAGTCAGCAGTCCCTTGTAAACGATGGTCCTCGCCGACAGCGAGCAGTAATAGACCGAATCGGAGTGCGTCTCAAGTTCCTGCCGCAACCGGAATAACTTCGACTCGAAGCCGGAAGACGCTAGCTCGCTCGACTTGCGATCGGAATATTTGTGGCTGGAAGGCTTGCGGCCGGAAGGCGTCTCTTGCCGCGGACCGATGAAGCATTGCCGCACCACCGGCAGGGAATCGAGCGAGCGCGGTCCCAGGATCGAGGGATTGGTCGGCACCTTGCGCCAGCCGAGAAAGCTAAGGTCGAACTTCGCCGCCCTCGCCCGGACCGCCTCCACCGCCAGCTCTTCTTGGCCACGCTGAAGAAACACCATGCCCACGCCGAACTCGTCGGGCAATTCGATCCCGTCAGCGCGAGCCACTTTGCGGAAGAAAGTTTTCGGAAGCCCCACCAGCAGCCCAGCTCCATCGCCGCTGCGGCCATCCGCGTCGACCCCGCCTCGATGCGCCAGGCGCGCCAGAGCCACCAGCCCGCGCTCCACCATCGCATGCGAACCAGGTCCGCCGAGTTGCGCAATGAAGCCTACGCCGCAGGCATCATGGTCCTTCGCGAATGTTAGGCGACTCTCCCCCACTCTAATTGTCTAACCCGAAACGCCCTCCCAAGTACAATCGTGAATTTCGATCTGTCGCATGGATTTTTCTGCTGACCGCATCCCTCGATTTCAGCCGCTCGGGCCACCATCCTTGTATCCTGAAACCTCGTATTTTCCTCCTGTTAAGATGGGACGTCGTTGTCTCCATCATCACCGGAATGGTCACCTTATCCCACATTCAATCTGCCCTGGCACGGATCCGGCAGTCGATCTACATCTCTCCGTGCACCCGCTCGGAAACCTTCTCCGAGCTCACCGGCAACTCGGTTTATCTCAAGTTAGAAAACCGCCAGCGCACGGGCGCCTACAAAGAACGTGGGGCGTTGAACAAGCTTTTGAGTCTTTCCCCCGAAGAGCGCTCCCTGGGAGTGATTGCAGCCTCGGCCGGGAATCACGCGCAGGCCGTTGCCTACCATGCCGCGAATTTGGGCGTCCGCGCGAAAATCGTCATGCCTCTGACCACTCCCTTGATCAAAGTTTCAGCCACCCGCGGCTACGGCGCCGACGTCGTTCTGCACGGAGCGAATTACGACGAGGCCTTCGGCGAAGCCATGCGCATCAGTGCCCAGGATCGCCTGACCTTCGTTCACGCCTTCGATGACGATGCCGTCATTGCCGGGCAGGGAACCCTCGGCCTTGAATTGCTGGAACAGCATCCCGACCTCGATGCTGTCATCGTGCCCATCGGCGGCGGAGGTTTGATCAGCGGCATCGCCTGCGCCTTGAAAGAAACCAATCCGCGCATCCAGGTCTTCGGCGTCCAGCCCGCGCGCTTGCCTTCACTGCGGGCCGCGCTGGCGGAAGGAAAGCCGGTGACCTTGCCCTCGGCCGTAACCATCGCGGATGGAATCGCCGTGCGGCGCACCGGTGAGCGCACTTTGCCGCTGATTCAGAAATATGTCGACGATGTCGTTACCGTGGAAGAGGAAGAGATCGCAAACGCGGTGTTGTTGCTGCTGGAGAGAGAAAAGATTCTGGCCGAAGGGGCCGGAGCCGCGGCCCTGGCCGCTTTAATCAATCGCCGCATTCCGCACCTGCCATCGCTGAAACCCGATTCGCTCAAGGAAAAACCTTCCGGCAGCAAGGTCGCCGTAATCGTCAGTGGCGGAAACATCGACGTCACCTTACTTGCGCGCATCATCGAACGCGGACTGGTAAAGGATGGCCGCCTGGTTCGACTCCGCGTCCACCTTCCCGATTATCCCGGAGCCTTGCACCGGGTCACCGGCATTCTCGCCGAACACCGCGCCAACATCGTTGAGACTTCCTACGACCGCGCCTACCACAACGTGAATCTGGGCGACACCGCCATCGACATCACCATGGAGACCCGCGGCCCCGATCATATCGCGGAGCTGATCGCCGCCCTCGCCGCCAACGGCTATACCCAGGAAAGAATTCTGTAATGTAGGGAGGCGGCGATGCCGGGAGAGTAAGCACCGACAATGTGGGGACAGCCGCATCGGCTGACTGGCCGAGCGAAGCTCGACCGGGCTCGGCGGTTTCGCACGCAGGACCCGGAAGGCTAGGGATGAGAATTGCCCGCCGGCAAACCTTCGCCTGGGCTGTGCTTGTGCGACAACCGCCGGTGAATATCGGGCCAAAACTCTTTTACCACCAGGGTCAAGGTGTCGTAGCCGAGCTGCGTTCCCCACACTTTGGCGGTATTGTCCAGCGTGCGATCGGAGGCGGTGAATACATAGGTCGGCGTGCCGGTTGCGCTGTAACGAACCGTGGTGAACGATTTGGGATGGTAGGTGTTCGTAGAAACCGCCGCAGCCACCATGCCGCCGACGATCTCGGAAAAATTGAATTGCGGATGACCCGAGTCGGTTCGGGTCACAAAACTTCGACTGATCGCATAACTGGTGCGATGCACGAACCCGCCATGTCCCAACTGGAAATACCTCGGGTCCTGATGAAGCAACGATGGAAAAACCGCACCCACCATGAAATTTTCGATGGTCCCATCAGCGAACGCGGCCCCGAATCGCTTGGCATAACCTTCCGCTCCTTGCCCATAGCCCGGTTCGCTGTTTTCCGCCTGGCTGATGCCTGATAGGAATCCGTACCAGGGAATCTGTATGTAGTCGAACGAACTCCGGAGTACGACCCTGAATTTCTGGCCACTGGTGAGCGGCGGCACCTTGCCTGCACCCTCGAGCGTCAGAAAGTTGGGCAGCGCAAAGAACAAGCGGTCATTCGAAGTTCCTCCGACCTTGCCCTGGCCGGTTGAACCTTCGTTACCCGAAGCTTGCGCCTCTTTATTATTATTCTTCTCGGTTGGAGCTGGCGCGGTCTGCCCTGGAGTGCCCGATGTCTGACTGGAAGAGGCCGGAGGTTCAGCTTTCGGAGGCTCAGTTTGCGCCGAGGATGGAAAAGACAGACAACCAAGAAACATCAGAGCCGCGAACGGCCGCATCACGCACTGTATCGACAAGCATTTCTCCCCAGAAGAATCCCACAGCCGTTCGGGAACGATCTTCAGATTCTGCGTTTCGCAACGATCTTTCTATTCTATATTCTAGCAGTCAGATGCCGCCGCCCGGAGAAAGACCCCTGGCTTTACATTCGTTTACAAACCCTGTTCCTCAGAAATGAAAACCGATCTCCGCGGTCAGGGTGCGTGGTGTCACATAGTGCGTGCCGCTAAACGTCGAAAGAAAGTTGTACAGCGCATAATTGTTGGCCAGGTTAATGGCGGTCAATTGCAGGCTCACTTTGTACTTATCGCCGTGCAGGATGTTGTCGTGCCCGAGCGACAGGTCGAACAGATTGCGGTGCGCAATGCGCGGCGGATTGTGGTCATCGTTCTCGGTATTCGGCGCAGGCACCTGGATGAGCGTGGAGCCGAACGAGGATGCGGGGCAGTTGTAAGGCAGCGGAGTGTTCGGCGTGGCGCGGATGCCATTGCAAGTGAACCCCGCTTCGGTCTCCTGATCGGCGGAAAGCGGGACGCCACCAACGTTGGCCGCGACCATGCTGACGTTCGGCGCCCCGGCCTCGACCACCGATCCCGGGCAATCGTTGTAAGGCGTGTTCAAACCGAAACACGGCGTCGCTCCCGCGACCAAGCCGCTGTCGTAGCGCCAGTTGAAGCCCAGCCACGGACCCTTTTTCCAGGGCTGATACTGGAGGTGAGTGGTCTGGTTGAATTTTTCGTCGTGGTCAATGCGGAAGGGAAGTCCGGCCGCGGCACCCGCGGCGGTTGCCGCGGTTGCGCCCGCGCCTCCAATCTGCGGCTGAAAGAATCGCGCGGCCACGCTGGAAAACACCATCAACGCCGAAAAACCGTGGATTTCGGGCACGCTCACGCGTCCGGCATATCCGGGAATTTTCGAATTATGCCATTCGATGGGGAAAGTGATCGGTGTATTGCCGAGCACGCTGAAGTCGTACCCGTTATGCGTGTACTTGCTGATCCACTCGCCGGAAAATACCAGGTATTTTCCGAACGCCTGCTCCATGCCGGCATGAAACTCGTTGCGAAAGCCGGGACTCAGCGGATTGGTTGCGGTTGAGGCGCAGAGCAACAGCGGATTCAAAACCGCATTGCCGCAACCGGTGCTCGAAAGAATAAGATTTTCGTTGAACGGAGATTCCAAGGTGCGAGCGTAGGAGACGCGCAGAATTGTGTTGGTCTTCTTCATGTTGTAGGCAATGCCCACTCGCGGCTCGGCTTGCCGTGCAGTCGTGATCCCGTTGTAGAGGTCGCCGCGCAAGCCAAGGTTCATCGACCAGTTGCCCTTGGTAACGATATCTCGAACATAAAGCGCAAGCTCTTTTACATCCGTATGCCCGGTGAAGTCGTAGTATCGTCCACCGCGGGTCAAATCATAAGGTGCCAAAATGGGATTGAAATTCGGGTAAAGCGCGGGATCGGGATCAATCGAATTCGGCGATCCAGGCGCGTTCACGTTCGTCCGAACGTTCGCCTGGTAGGCGCCGGTGCATTGCGATGGGTTAGTGATTCCCGCCGCGGGCGCGCCCACATAGGGCAGCGGATTCACTGAATTCGCGGCCACCGCCGTGATGCAGGGCGCGTTGAATGTCGGATCGACAATCCCCAGCATGTCGTTTTCGTTGAGAAATGTTTGATCGTAAGTGACGCCCACCTTGACGTTGTTGATTCCCTTGACATAGGAAATGTCGGATCGAATTCCCGCGTTCGTCAGCGTTCGGTGCTGCCCCACCGACTGCCTCTGCAGGCTCGGCGGACCCAGGTCGGCAAACGGATCGTCGCTCGCATAGTAGTGATAATCGTCACGCCGTACAAATGCGCCCAGGGTGAAGACGGCATTCGCATTCACCACGTGCGTCCACGAGGGAGCAATGTTGAAGGTCCCAATCTTCGATCGCTGATCGGCCGGTCCCACGCCCTCTCCGTTGGGGCCAATACCGTCAAAAACTGCCATTTGCGGCTCGATTCCATCCAGTCCGCCCCACGGCGTGGCATTCTCGCCATCGAGAGAGTTCGGAGTCTGAAACCAGCTCCGGCTGTAACCGAAGTTCAAATGGATGGAATCGGCGGTGGTGAACTGATAGTCGACGCGATCAAAGAAATTCTCTTCGTTGCCCTTATCGTGCAGCACGGTGAATTCCGGCGGATCCAGATACCGGCCTGAATTCAATCCATTGGCGGAAACAAAGTTTCCCCAGTTCTTCCCCCCGTAGGCAAGGTCGACCGCCACGTTCGCCGTGCCGAACGATCCGTAAGACGTGATCACGCTGCCGTGCGGAGTGGTCACACCCTGGCCGGAGCGCGTGGTGGCCACGATCACCACACTGGTTTTGCCGCCATACTCCGCCGGGGGCGCTCCCGAGATCACTTCCATCGATTGCACCGAATCGAGCGGAATCTGATTCGAGAACACTTTGCTTTGCTGGTCCGTAATCGGCTGCCCATCCACCGAGAACGAGTTCTCCGCGTGGTCGCCCAGCCCGTGGAATAACCCGTTCGAATCCGCCGCGATTCCGGGCGTCGACAGCGTAACCTCCGAACTCAGCGAGGAGGTCGAACTCTCCAGGGGAATCTTTTCGAACGAATTCCTGTCGATATCGGAATGGAAGGTCGAATCGTTTTCCACCAGGTCACCCGCTGCCTCGACCGTTACCGACGTGGAAGAACCCGAAACTTGCAGGGTGACGTTAACCGCGACCGACACCACCGACCGCACTTCCACATCCTGCGCGGTTTGATTGAACCCCGCCGCCGTAACCGTCATGTGATAGGGATTGAATGGCACGTTTGGAAAATTAAACTTCCCGCCGCTGTCGGAAGTGGTGGACCGGTCGAAGTGGCTGACCGGGTTATGAATTTCAATGGTTGCGTTGGGCACGACGGCCTCGGTAGGGTCTAAAACGGTGCCGCTGATCGAGCCCGAATTCCCTCCGGATTGCGCACAAGCAAAACTGCCGGCGAGAACGAACGGCACGGCAAGAACGGCGACGCTCAACTGCCTGGATAAGATCACCACGATGCCCTCCTGCAGGAAATGAAAAGATTAAAGATAGGGATCTACCGGCTTGTAACGCCGGAATTAGGCTCTCGAACTACGGGAATCCCTAGACTGCAGGAGGACCACGGATGCCAAGATCAAGCACAGCGATCCAGGCCTTAGCGATGACTTTCTCTTCTTGCAGCCAGCCCACGGCGGCAAAAACCGGCCGGGCATGGCTCGAACTAGCCACCGGACTGGCGCTGTGCGCCACAGCGCAGATGGAGCAGGAGACTGACTCGGCTTGACCAGGATGGTGATGGGTAGACTCCGCTGCCACCGTCCACAGCATGACGGATAAGCAGACCCACCCCAACCATCGGCTAGCAAACCGCATAAGTTCCCGCCTGGCTCTTGGCTTCCACTTCAACCTTTGAGGGGCCCATGCCGCTCGGACGAATGAGTCACCTACTAGATTCTTTTAAGCTTATAACGGTTGCATCGCGCAAGCAACGTCGGTCAAGTTACTATGGGACGAGGTTGACCGGACGCCACCCCGGTTCCGTCGCCCGGCAGCCATCCAACTTCAACCGCGAGGAAGTCTATGTCAGAACCATCGTACGAAGAACTCAAAGCCCGCTTGTCCCAGTTGGAGAAAGAAGTCGAGACCAAAAAGCGCAGCGGTGACCTCATTTTCAAAGTAGGCGAAAAAGGTGGCGTAAGCGTCTATGGCCTTGGCCGCTTCCCGGTCACGCTGTACTATGAGCAATGGAATCGCCTGCTCGGCGCCGCCGCCGACATCAAGACATTCATGGAAGAGAACAAATCAAAATTGAAGCTCAAAGAGCAAGGCTGACAAGTCAGGCTGGCCCCAGGCTGGTCTCGATTTGAATTTGTCTCGAAAGCGCGCCGCTTGCGCCGCGCCGCAACGTGCTGAAGTCTGAAGCCCGCCGCCCGCGCCTTGCGCTATAATAAAAACACTGTGCCCAAATACTCCATCGTCGTCCCGCTCCACAACGAGCAGGAGAATGTCACCGACCTCTACGACCGCCTCAAGGCGGTGATGGAGACCGCCGGTGAGAGCTTCGAAATCGTGCTGGTCGATGATGGCTCAAGCGACCACACCTTCGCCATGCTGCGCGAGATCGCCGCCGTCGATAGCCGCGTGACGGTCGTCAAACTCCGCCGCAATTTCGGCCAGACCGCCGGGCTGGCCGCGGGTTTCGATCACGCCCGCGGCGAGTACATCATCGCCATGGATGGCGATCTGCAACACGATCCCTCCGATATTCCTGTCTTTCTCGAAAAAATCGCCGCCGGCTACGATATCGTCAGCGGCTGGCGAAAGGTTCGCGTCGATAACTTCTGGATGCGCCGCATCCCCTCCCGCATGGCCAACTGGATCATGGCCAAGCTCAGCGGCGTCGACATTCACGATTTCGGCACCACCTTCAAAGCCTATCGCCGCGAAATCCTCGAGCAGGTTCCTCTTTACGGCGAACTCCACCGCTTCATTCCAGCGCTCGCGTCTTGGTATGGCGCCTCCATCTGCGAAGTGCCCATCCGCAACGTGAACCGCGAACGCGGTTCCTCGCACTACGGCATCTCCCGCACCTTTCGTGTCGTCTTCGATCTCATCACCATTCGATTCCTGCTGCGTTATCTTTCCCGCCCCCTGCATTTCTTCGGAACCTTCGGCCTGCTCAGCTTGTTAGGCGGCAGCGCCATAGTCGCCTGGCTGGGCGTCGAAAAATTCCTTCGCCAGGTACCTGTCATGGCCGCTCACGGTCCGCTCATGATGCTCTCCCTGGGCCTGCTGCTGGGCGGATTGAACCTGTTGGCTATCGGTTTGCTCGGCGAAATGCAAGTCCGCCACTACCACGAACCCCGTCACCGCGCCCCCTACTCGGTCGACCGCGTCCTGCGCTCGCAGAACGAAGAACACAGCGTGTCGGATTAAGAGAGCGGAGTATAAAGAGCCAAAGACTCGACGTAAGAATCACGAAGCAAGCACATCAACTACCGCATACGCCCGCAACCCGCCATCTTCGGGTCGTGAGTAATATCACCTGGTTTCGCCAATTGAATCTGGCATACTTCCAAAGATGCTGGCACCAAACGACGTTTCCTCGCTCGTTAGCGAAAAACTGACGGGCATCGCAGACGCCGCACTTCTCGCCAGAATCCTAGAACTGTTGGTTGTCCCATATCCTGTCGAGCGAGACTGGGATTACGGTCGTGTCGCCGAAAGATTCACCCGCTGGACGGTGTTAGAACATCCGCCTTCAAACACGGGGATTGCGTATTGTCCGCAAGGTTTCGGCCCCAGTGACCCTTGGGGTCTCATCTTCTTGTCGGGCGAACGTATGGGGATTGGAATGGGCTCGGCTTGGTTTTCGACATTGGAGTCGGCCATGCGGGATAGTATGGCGTGGAACGGCTCTACCCAGAGAAGTACAAGGTTCCTTGACGACTACTGGCGAAACATCCCGGTTACAGTCACTGACCAGCGGTCAAAACGTGCTAACGCCTGGTCTATAAAAGTTAGGAAAATCCTCGCCGACAGCCGATTCGTTGCTCCCTACTTACTGCAGCCTCGCGTACTCGGCTTTGGCCTCTTTCATGGTGGGGATGTCGGGGTCGGCGTCTTTCCAGAGGGTGAGGAAGTCGTTATATGCGGCTCTAGCTTTGGCGGTGTCGCCCGACATCGCATACGCACGACCGATTTGCAGATGAGCCAGCGATCCGGTTACAAAGTTCAGGACGAGGCCCCCGTGATCGAGTAGCTTCTGGAACTCGGCAGCTGCGGCAGCGCCGTTGTGTCCCAGCAGGTAGGCTTGGCCGCGAACATACGCAGGGTACAAGGCTCCGGTGAAAGTGGGGGCGCCGATGCTGCCTCCTAGTTCATACGGAGCCACTGGCTCCAACAAAGCGACGGCTTTAGCGGAGATTAGCTCGGGCGTCTTCGCAGCCAGTGGTGAGGTGATCGCAGCTTCGGCACGAATCACCGGGAGCCAAATATCCTGGACAAGCGTGTCATCTGGGAATCCCTTCGCCAAACCATCGGCGATCTTCTCTGATCTCTCGAAATCTCCCGAGCGCGCCAGTATCAGGGCTGCCACGGTTTCCGTGTCACGGTTAGTGGCCAACGCCAATCCGGCATCTGCACCGGCCCTCGCCGCACTGGTCTTTCCGGTCTCCGCATCCCGCAGAGCGGCGTTCAACTGCCAAGCGGCGGCGGTTTCCTTCTGATCGTTGCGCTTGGCGAAATCGCTTGCTTTTCGCGACAATTCTCGCGCCTTGGCGAGCCGGCCGAAAAACGCCTCGGTATCGGATTGCGATGAGAGAAACAAGTCCTCAGCCCCTGGCTTTCCGGCAGACCACCGCACTTGCGCGGCCATTTCATCGACATCATGTTCCAGAAAAGCGATTGCATATCGACTAGCACGAAGAGCGCTATCCTCCGGGAACCGGGCAGACGCCTGCCCGTAAGCGGTCTTGGCTTGGCCCAGTCGATCGAGCGCACCGTACTGAGAGACAATATTGGCCCAAGCGGCTCGATCTTCAGGAGTGAGTTGAAGGTCGGCACTTTCTTCGGCGAGGGCCTTCTCCCACTGGCCAACCGCTCCGTACAAAACAGCCAGGTAACCATGGGCTATTCCGTCTGAGGGATAGTTTTTCGCCCAGAGAAGACATGTCTGGATTGCCTGTTGCAGATCGCCCTTTCGAGCTTCGAAGTATCGCACTGTTATGATAAATCTCTCACGTTCGCTTGCGTTTCCACGGAGATCGTAGGCCTTTTGCAGGGGCTCGGCGGCGAGACCGTTCTCTCCCAGGTTCACGTAGTCAATCCCGAGATCGCTGTAGGCCAATGCGAAATTGGGATCAAGCTTGATGGCCTGTTGGTAGAAGTTTATGCTTGGTTGGTCCGTCTGCTTTTTCGCAAGACTGTAGGCCTTGAGCGCATCGAGAGAGGCCGTGGTGGCCTGCGGGAGCGATACCTCGAATTTCTGCACCGTCGCCAGCGATTCACCCAGTTCTCCGCGGAGCTTCGATGCTGTCTCGCCCAACGTGTCCAGCACTTTTTCCTTGCTTGCCGCTGTCGCCTGTTCCTGCGCCAGCGTGTCGCCGCTCTGGCAATCCACCGCTTTCAGCCCCAGCACGTATTCGTTGCCTAGGCCTGCAATCGATCCGGCAATGTAAGCCCTGCTGCCCGCACGCTGGCAAAGCTCGCGGGCGATTTCGGGCGTAAGCTTGGTATCCGCTGCACGCGTCATCAGCTTCAACGTCTTTGCGACCTTGTTGTCGGAGACCACATTTAGAAATGGCGACTGGTTCAAGGAAAGGCTCAGCGCGGTCTTGAGCGTGTCGTCAAACACCGGGTCGCCGGTTTTGTTGTCGAAGTCGGCGAGAACGACAGTGTCTTTGTCGGTCAGGCGGTTGGCCCGGTGCGAACGGTAGTAGAGTCCACTCGCGATCAATGCGAACACTACGAGAGCCGAGGAAACCACGATCTTCCAGAGGTTCTTCTTCTTGGTTATAGGAACCTCAGCCACGTTTACCGCGCCTGAGGATGGTGGTACGACGATATTAGTCGAGGCTGATGCCGGATCTGATTGCGCCGTAGCACCGTGGGTCCCGCTCTCCTGCACCTTGGGTACTGCGCCAGAACTGGCGGCTGGCACCCGTCCCGTCTCCGTGTCCCGCTTCAGCCGTCGCAGGTCCGTCCGCATATCGGCTGCATTCTGGTAGCGCAGATTGCGATCTTTCTCCAGAGCCTTGGAGATGATCCGCTCCAACTCGGCCGGAATGTCGCGATTGAAGCGAATCGCCGGAGGCGGATCGGAGTCGAGGATGGCTTTGAAGATCAGCGCGGCAGTCTCGCCATAAAACGGCAACGACCCAGTCGCCATCTCGTATAAGACCGCGCCGAACGAAAACAGATCGGTTCTCGCGTCCAGTTCCTTGCCCTTGGCTTGCTCGGGCGACATATAGGCTACGGTTCCCAGCGTAGAACCGGGGCTGGTGAGATGATCCGCGTCCACCGAGCCCGTTTGCGTGTTAAGAAACCCAATGTTGCTGGAGGAACTGGCTGCGACCATGACCTTCGCCAATC
>Ga0181525_10000869_pt1 | contig 26295 bp, 22 predicted proteins | sample PEATcosm2014_Bin_48_FD_121100 | JGI IMG/M metagenome (GOLD analysis project Ga0181525, IMG submission 121100) | Peatland microbial communities from MTU Mesocosm Facility, Houghton, MI, USA - PEATcosm2014_Bin06_10_metaG | ecosystem: Environmental > Terrestrial > Soil > Wetlands > Peat | place... | reverse complement strand
GGGCTGGTCCTTGCCGCGATCGGCGCCTTCATCATCGACAAGAAGTTCGTCAACGCCTCGGCGTTCGCGCTTGCCGGCGCCGTGCTGACCTTCTTCGGCTTCATGCACGGTGACGCGCTCGGCATCGCGATGACGCCCACTGTTGCGATTGCCTATCTGATCGTGGCGGTCTTCCTGTTTGGGCTCAGCCGCAGTCCGGCGTCAGCGTTCGATCGCTCGGCCCCGCACGAGGCGATACCCGAACCCGCCGAGTAACGGGTCGACGCCGCGGAGTAGCAACACGCGGATCAGTTGACGACGACAAACAAGGCCAGCGCCGACATCTTCGGCGCTGGTTTTTTATTGCCTCTTTCACTGCCTTACGGAACAGTTTCCGTCCGGCATCGCGCAACGGGAAACCGCGCCGAGCCGACACGGAACGCCGCTTCGATCAGTCTTTCTGGAACAACTTATCCGTCGCGGTGATAAGGCCCGTGTCGGGATGCGCCGAGCAATACTCGCCGAGTTTCTTGGCGTTTTCGACGAACAGATCGGTGTCGATCACCGGCGGGTCATCCTCATCCTTGTAGTAGCCGTCCAGCCACGACAAGATTATTCCGATGTCTTCCTTGCTCGCGGACTGGAACCTTTGGCAGGTCCACGTCGAAAGGTCGATGTCCGCCGCCGACACCGGAGCGCTCCACATCAGAAAAGCCGCGGCCATCGTCGCTACAGCGGTCTTCATCGAAATCCCTCCGAGGTCGCCGACGGAATTTGCCCGCTTTGTTTTGCTGAGTAAAGATGCGGCGGCGGGGCGCGGACGGCGGAAATTTGAAAAACCGCTACTCCTCGAAATGCAGGTTCGCCGCCTTGACGATGCCGGTGAACTTGACGATGTCGGCCTCGATCATGCGTTTGAAATCGTCCGGCGCGCCGCCGCCCGGCATGACCGCCATGGCCTTAAGCCTCTCCGACACGTTGGGATCGCGGATCGCGGCATCGAGGGCCCGTTCGAGCGCGGCGACGACCGCCGTCGGGACGGCCGCCGGCACGAATATGCCGCTCCACAATTGAACATCGACGCCGGGATATCCTGCCTCGGCCATGCTTGGTGTATCCGGCAATTCCGCCGACCGCGCGGCGCCGGTGACGGCCAGCGCCCTCACCTTGGCGGCCTTGACTTGCGGCACCGCCGGCGGCGGATCGACGATCGCCATCATGGCCTGGCCCTCCATGACGCTGAGGATCATTTCATTGCTGCTCTTGTATGGAATCATAACGCCGGGCATGCCGGATTTCAGTTTCAACTGTTCCATCGCGATCGTGAAGGCCGGCGATGTGCTCGGATAGTTGGCTTTGCCGGGGTTCTGTTTAGCTTGCGTGACCAGCTCCTTGACGTTCTTGGCGGGGTTGTCAGCTCCGACCACCAGAACCAGCGGAAAGCTTCCGATCAGCGCGAGCGGCGTGAACGTCTCGGTCGGACGATATTTTAGATCGGAATAGATCGCGGCGGCGATCGACATCGCGCCGCTCGCACCGACGAGCAGCGTGTAGCCGTCGGCCGGCTGATTGGCGACGTATTCGGCGGCAAGCCGTCCACCGGCGCCAGGCTTATTCTCTACCACCACCGCCTGGCCCAAAATTTCGCCGGCCTTCGCGGCGACGAGCCGGGCGAAAATATCGTTGCCGCCGCCGGCGGCGAAACCGACAATCATGCGGATCGGCCGGTTCGGGTAATCGCTCTGGGCGTGCGCCGGCGCCGCCAGCGCCGTCAGCATAACGAGCACCGCCGGCGCTAACCGCCGCGACGCAGCTGTGAAACGAGCGGCACTCATGGGGCTTCCTCCAGTCCTTATTCCGCCGGACGCAGGCAACGCTCGGCGGCTTATGGCCTTGCGTAGCACAGCCGGGACGGCCGCGCCCATCGGTTCACCACCTCATCCATTCCTCCAATGCCGTCGTCACCGCCGCCGGCTGTTCCAGCGTCGACAGATGCCCACTGTCGGCGATGGTGACGAGACGCGATCCGGGAATGCCGGCGGCCATCTCGCGCGCGAGTTCCGGCGGCGTCGCCACGTCGCCGTCGCCGACCAGCACCAGCGTCGGGCATGCTATCGCGCTAAGCAAAGACCGAGAATCCGGCCGGCTCAAAATCGCCTGTTGCTGGCGCAGATAAGCCTCGGCGCCGGTCTCTTCCGCCATCGTGCGAACGAGAAGGTGCAGCGCTGCGTCATCGCGACGTCTTCGATGCACATAGACGGGAAAGGCCAGGTCGGGAATCTCCGCGTAACGGCCGGCCCGGGTCATCGCCGTGAGGGCATGGCGCCGTTCCGTCTGCTCGGGCGTGTCGGCGCGCGCTCCGGTGTCGAGCAGCGCCAGCCGCGTCACCCGCCCGGCCGCCTGGCGCATGATTTCAAAGCAGATATAGCCGCCCATCGATAGCCCCGCGAGCGCGAAACGCGGCGGGGCTGTGGCCAAAATCCGCCGCGCAATCGCGGCCATGCTGTCATCGCGCGTATGGTCGGCCACCGTGACCGGCCCGAACCGCCACAGCGCTGGAATTTGCGCGGCATAAAGCCGTGCCGAACAGGTCAGCCCGGGAACGAGGACAATCGGCGTGGATTCTATCGGCGAGGCGTCGATACCCTGGTCTGCCACGGGGTCAGGCATCGGTGTTCCTTTGGGCTTGAAATGAAAGAAAAGTGACTGATCTGTGTAACTTAGCGCGGATCCGGCGGCCGTTGCAGGTTGACTTTCGCGCGTTCGATCCTATGTTCCGCGCAGCGATAGCCAGCCAGATTCGACCGTTCTGCGCGCTTTACTGGCGCCATCGATCAAACTCCGCAGACGGTCATGACATGAGGGTTTATGTCGTTTTCTCATCTCGGCTTGTCCGATAAAGTTCTCGCGGCCGTCGCGGCGACCGGTTACAAAACTCCCACACCCATTCAAGATCAGGCCATCCCCCACGTGCTCGCCCGGCGCGACGTGTTGGGCATCGCGCAGACCGGCACCGGCAAGACGGCGGCCTTCGTATTGCCGATGCTGACCATGCTGGAGCAAGGCCGGGCTCGCGCGCGGATGCCGCGCACGCTTATCTTAGAGCCCACCCGCGAGCTCGCGGCGCAGGTCGAAGAGAGCTTCACCAAATACGGCGCCAAGCAGAAACTCAACGTCGCGCTCATCATCGGCGGCGTATCGTTCGACGATCAGGATTCAAAGTTGATGCGCGGTGTCGACGTGCTGATCGCGACGCCGGGGCGGCTCCTCGATCATTTCGAGCGCGGCCGGCTGCTGCTTAACGGCGTCGAACTCCTGGTCATCGACGAGGCCGACCGCATGCTCGACATGGGCTTCATCCCGGACATCGAGCGCATCTGCAAGCTCGTCCCGTTCACCCGCCAGACCCTGTTCTTCACCGCGACCATGCCGCCGGAAATACGGCGCATCACCGAGCAGTTCCTGAGCAATCCCGTTCGTGTCGAGGTTTCCCGCCCGGCCTCCACCGTCGCCGGCACGACCCAGCTGTTGGCCAAGTCCGGCCGCGAGCCCTTTGACAAGCGCGACACCCTGCGTCGCCTGATCCGCTCGGCCGAGGGCTTAAAGAACGCCATCATTTTTTGTAATCGCAAGCGCGACGTGGCGACGCTGCATCGCTCGCTGCTGCGCCACGGATTTTCGGTACAGGCGCTGCATGGCGACATGGACCAGTCCGCGCGCACGGCGGCGCTCGAGCAATTCCGCAAGGGCGAAGTCACGCTCCTGGTCGCTTCCGATGTCGCCGCCCGCGGCCTCGATATTCCCGATGTCAGCCACATCTACAATTTCGATGTTCCGATCCACGCCGACGATTATGTGCACCGTATCGGCCGCACCGGCCGCGCCGGACGCACCGGCACGGCCATCAGCATTGTCGCCGGATCCAACGACGCCAAAGCCGTGGCCGCGATCGAAAAACTCATCGGACAACCGATCCCCTGGATGGGCGCTCCGCCGGCCGCGGCTTCCGAACCGGCACCGCCCGTGACTCCGCGGCAGCACGAGCGCGAACAACCCCGTCGCGGACGATCGGAAACGCCACGCCAGCCGCAGCGGGGCGCGGCTCCAGTCGCGCGCATCGACGGCGCAAGACCACAGCGACCACCGCAGCCCGCTCGGCATCGCGCTGAGGATAGCGATTCGTCGGGCGATGCCTCGCACTTGCCCGCCTTCCTGTTGCGCCCGGTGCCGCTCAAGGCCTGATTGCCTGTTTCCCACTTAATATTTCGGCTGAGCGAAAGCGTTTGGCGAAGCAAGCCCTCGGGCCAGGGAAAACCTTGCTTATTCGTTTACCGGTCCTTCACCGCTATATCCTAGTTTTTCGAGCAATCGCGGCGGTTGTGCCGTCGTCATTGGCTTGAGAATTCCCGAGTATCGATTGGAGGCGATTTATGTCCGTGCCCCGAGAAGAGCACGAAAGGAGCCTTGCCTTCGCCGAAATTGCGCTCGGACAGATTAAAGCTTTGGGCCAACTCGCGTCGCCGCGAAATTTCGAGATCTGGTTTCATTACGCAACCGGTTACAATCAGGCGCTTAATCAGTCGATCAACGACATGCTCGCCAGTAAAGCCACGCTGAGCGAAGCCGATCTCGAGCGGTTCTACGAAAATTTCATCGCCGCGAACCGCTTCGGCGAGCGCGCGGATGCGGTCGGTTCGCGGGTGCTCGACGAGATCAAGCAGGTCATTGCCACGATCGACGCCGCCGCGGGTTCGGCGACGACCTACACAAATCGGCTCAACATCGCCGCCGAAAAGCTGGCCCAAGCCAATGACACCGAGGCGCTTCGCGCCGTCATCGAACATCTGTTCCAGGGCGCCAAAGAGATGGAGCTGAACAACAAGACGCTCGAAGCCCGGCTTTCGGCGTCAAGACAGGAAATCGAGCAGCTGCAGCAAAATCTGGAAATCGTTCGAACCGAAAGTCTCACCGACCCGTTGACGACGCTTTCAAATCGTAAATATTTCGCTCAGGCACTGTCCAAGAGCATCGCCGAAGCCAGAGACAAGAACGAGCCGCTGTCGCTGCTGATGGCCGATATCGACCATTTCAAGTCTTTCAACGACAAATATGGCCACCTCACCGGCGACCAGGTGTTGCGCCTTGTCGCCGTCGCCATCAAGCAGAACGTCAAGGGCCGGGACATCGCGGCGCGCTACGGCGGCGAAGAATTCGTTGTCGCTTTGCCGAATACGGACCTTAAATCGGCGATCACGGTCGCCGACCAGGTCCGGCACAGCGTCATGAACAAGGAGTTGTTGAAGCGATCGAGCGGACAGCGTTTGGGGCGCATAACAATTTCCATCGGCGCCGCGCTGCTGCGGCCCGACGACACGCTGCAAACACTGATCGAGCGGGCCGACAAATGCCTTTACGGGGCCAAGCATAGCGGCCGCAACCGCGTTGTCTGCGAGGCCGATCCCGAAGCCTCCGATCTCCGGGTCGTCGCCGCGTAGCGCGAGGCCTCCGTGGCCTTGCGTCTAGTGCATTTCCAAAAAGCTCGCGCTCCATCAAAAAGCTGGAGCGACAATCCATTCGATGGGGAACGATTTTGCTTTAGTGCGCCTCGGCGCCAGCTTCGCCGCGCACCGGTTCGATCTGCACCGATTCTCCGCAACCGCAGGCCGCCGTCTGATTCGGATTATTGAAGACGAATTGGGCCGCCAACTTATCGACCTTGTAATCCATTTCGGTGCCGAGCAGGAACATCACCGCCTTGGGGTCGATGAGGATACGCACGCCCTTATCCTCGATCACCTCGTCGAGCGGATTGACCGCCTCGGCATATTCCATGGTGTAGGCCATGCCGGCGCAGCCGCCGTTCTTGACGCCGACCCGCACCGCCGCGATCGGACGTTCGGCCTTGGCCATCACCGCCTTGATGCGTTCGGCGGCGGCTTCCGTGAGCCGCATCACTTGAGGTCTCGGCCGAGCAGTGGCCATTTTCACTTCCTCCTCGCATTGCCTCGTCCCGAGGCAAACGCGTTTCCTAGGAACTATAATAGATCAAAACAACTAACGACCTCACATCACCTCATCTAATGCGCCGGCGCGCCGGGCGCAACGCATGCGATTTGGCTCACCACATATTGAGCACGGTGCGCGCCTCGTCCGACATGCGGCTGGGGTCCCACGGCGGATCCCAGACGATGGTGACCTTGGCCTCGCGCACGCCCGTCACGCCGGCGACGGCGTTCTCCACCTGGGCCGGCAGTTCCGCGGCCGACGGACAGTTCGGCGTCGTCAACGTCATATCGATGTTGACCATGCGGTCGTCCTCGATATCGACCTTGTAGATCAAACCAAGCTCGTAAATGTCGGCGGGAATCTCCGGGTCATAGACGGTCTTGAGCGCGCCGACGATCTCGTCGGTCAAACGCGCCATTTCGTCCGCCGGAATGACGGCCGGCAGCTCCGCGGTGGCTGCGGCTGCGTCAGCAAGATCGGTCTTTGCTTCCTCGATCATTTACGGAACCACTATGTAAAGAAGTTTTGCGCTTTAACCAGCGCTTGCGCAAGGCAGTCGATCTCGGCGCGTGTGTTGTACATCGCAAACGACGCGCGGCAGGTCGCAGATACGCCGAAGCGCGCCAACAGCGGCATGACGCAATGGGTGCCGGCGCGCACCGCGACCCCCGAGCGGTCGATGATCGTGGCGACGTCGTGCGGATGCGCCCCCTTCATTTCGAAGGACACGATCGGCCCTTTATCCTTGGCGTTGCCGATGATGCGAAGCGAATTGATCTCGCGCAACCGGTCATGGGCATAATGCACGAGGTCTGCCTCGTGATCGCGAATGCGTGCCTTACCGACCGCGGCGACATAATCGATCGCGGCGCCTAGTCCGATCGCCTGTACGATCGGCGGCGTACCGGCCTCGAACCGGTGCGGCGGTTCGCCGTAAGTGACGCGGTCCTGGAACACTTCGCGGATCATTTCGCCGCCGCCGTTAAACGGCGGCATGGCGGCAAGCAAGTCGTATTTGCCATAAAGCACGCCGATCCCGGTCGGGCCGTAAAGCTTGTGGCCGGTAAAGGCATAAAAGTCGCAGTCGATGTCTTGCACATCGACGTCGAGATGCACGGCCGCCTGGGCGCCGTCGAACAGCACCGGGACGCCGCGCGCATGCGCGATCCGCGCGACTTCCTTGGCCGGAACCGGCGTGCCGAGCACATTCGACATATGGGTCATCGCGACCATTTTGGTGCGCGGCGTCAACAGCTTTTCAAATTCGTCGATGAGGAAATTCCCTTCATCGTCGACCGGCGCCCATTTGATGACGGCGCCCTGGCGTTCACGCAAAAAGTGCCACGGCACGATATTGGAGTGGTGCTCCATGATCGAGATAACGATCTCGTCGCCGGGTTGGATGCGCTCGCGTCCGAACGTATAGGCAACCAGATTGATCGCCTCGGTCGCATTGCGGGTGAAGATGATTTCTTCCTTACGCTTGGCGTTGAGGAAGCCCGCGACCTTTTCACGTGCCGCCTCGTAGGCCTCGGTCGCCTCGTTGGCGAGAAAATGCAGGCCGCGGTGGACGTTGGCGTACTGCGTCGTATAGGCCTCGTTGAGACGATCGAGCACGGCATGCGGCTTTTGCGCGGACGCCGCGTTGTCGAGATAGACCAGCGGCTTGCCATAAACCTCGGTCGCAAGGATCGGAAAATCCGCGCGAATGCGGTCAACGTCATAGGCCCCGTGGGTTACCGCTGCGTCCATGATCGGCCTCAAAATCCTCCGCTACGCGCGCGCCTTGAGCCAGGCCGCGACCGATTCCATCAAAGCCTCGCGCAAGCCTGCATGTTCGATGCCTTCGATGGCCTCGCCGACGAAAGCCTGGATCAACAAAGCTTCGGCCTCCGCCGCAGGAATACCGCGCGCCATCAAATAAAATTTCAGATCGTCGTCCAGCGCGCCCGCGGTCGCGCCATGGCCGCATTGCACGTCGTCGGCAAAAATCTCCAGTTCAGGCTTGTTATCGGCCTCAGCACGGTCCGACAGCAACAGCGCCCGCGTCATCATCTTGGCGTCGGTCTTTTGCGCACCCGGGCGCACGATGATGCGGCCCTGGAACACGCCGTGGGCCTCGCCGTCGAGTACAGATTTGAACACCTCGCGGCTTTGGCAGTCACGCGCGATGTGATTGGCGACGAGTGTGGTGTCGGCGTGCTGGCGGCCCTTGATCAGGGTAGCGCCCCGAATGCCGGCAACGGTGCCCTCACCGTCGAAGTTCAAGAACAGCTGATTGCGCACCACGGCGCCGCCGACCGTAAAGGTGAAGGAGTTAAAGCGCGCCTTGGCGCCGATCGCCGCCGCGAGCGTCGAGACATGCAGCGCGTCTGCGCCTTCGCCGATGATCTTGACGTGATCGACATGAGCGCCATCGCCGACGGACAATTCAAGCACGGCGTTGGCCTGGTAGTCGCTGCCCGACGGTCCCTCGTGGCTTTCGATGAGCATCACCCGCGCGCCCTTCTCGACGACGACGAGCGAGCGCACGAAACTGGCGGCGGGCTTTTGCGAAGCGACAAAAACCAGATGCAGCGGACGCTGAACGATCGCGCCGGCGGCGACGCGGATCACGGCGCCATCGCCCATCAGCGCGGTATTGAGTGCGACCGCCACATCGCCTGCCGGCGCCAGCTTGCCAAGATGGCCGCCGAGCGCCGGATCGGCGCTGGTCAGGGCATCGGCGAGCGAACCCAGTTCGAGCCCCGGCTCCAGACCGCCGAGGTCGGACAATTCCGCGACGAAGGCACCGTCAATAAAGACCAGGCGGCGAGCCTCGACATCGCGGAGCAAATCGCCGGCCGTCTTGGCCTTCGCCTTGGCGGCAGCGTCGGGCGGACTGGCGAGCGGCTTGGCGTCGCGCATTAGCGCGCGCAGATCAGTGTATTTCCAATCTTCGATCCGCCGGTGCGGCAAACCTTCCTTGGCGAACAGGCCAAATGCGGCATCGCGCTGCGCCGCGACCGCGTCCCCGCCGGGCAGCCGCGGGCGCGCCAGCGCGAACACCTGCGCCAGCCCGGTTTCGGCCGCGGTCTTGATCGTGGCGATCTCCGCCTTCACGCCAAAACCTCTTCTTGATATTCGGCGTAGCCGCGCGCTTCAAGTTCGAGCGCCAATTCCTTGCCACCAGTCCTGACGATGCGGCCGTGCGACAGCACGTGCACCACGTCGGGCACGATATAAGTGAGCAGCCGCTGGTAATGCGTGATTACCAGGAACGAACGGCCGGGTCCGCGCAGCCGGTTGACGCCGTCGGAGACGATCTTCAGAGCGTCGATATCGAGACCGGAATCGGTCTCGTCCAGCACCGCGAGCCGCGGCTCGAGCAGCGCCATTTGCAAAATCTCGTTGCGCTTCTTCTCGCCGCCGGAAAAGCCGACATTGACCGCGCGGCGCAGCATGTCCGGCTCGATGTTGAGATTGCCGGAAAGTTCGCGCACCTTCTTGAGAAACTCTGGCGTCGAGTACTCCGGTTCGCCGCGCTTCTTGCGCTGCGCGTTGACCGCGGTGCGCAGGAAGGTCATGGTGGCGACGCCGGGAATCTCCAGCGGATATTGGAAAGCGAGAAACAAGCCGGCGGCGGCGCGCTCGTCCGGTTTCATGTCGAAGATATTTTGGCCGTTGAACAGAACCTCGCCGCCGGTGACCGCATAGTCGGCTTTGCCGGCCAGCACATAGGCCAGCGTCGACTTGCCCGAGCCGTTCGGACCCATGATGGCGTGCACTTGGCCCGCATCCACGGTGAGGTCGAGGCCACGTAATATTTCCTTGCCGTCGATATCGACGTGCAGATTTTTTATTTCCAGCAAAGTCATCTTCAAACAGTCCTGTCCTCTTTACCCCAGCGCCATCGAAATCCACCGTCGGTCTTGCGCCGGGTGACGATGAACAAAAAAGCGAGCGCAATCGCGTCGAAACCGAACATCGCGACCAGCGACCAATAGTATCTTTCCGTCCCTCGCAGAAACACCGAAACCGCCACCATTACGGCAACGGTTCCGAGCGTCAGGGCCCAGCCTTGCCACGTCGTGGGCGTGGCGCCATAGCCGTAGCGTTTGGGCTTGAACCAATACGTAGTCATGACGCGCCCCCGGCTTATCCGACCGACCCCTCCAGCGACACCGAGATCAGCTTCTGCGCCTCGACCGCGAATTCCATCGGCAGCTGCTGCAGCACGTCTTTGACGAAGCCGTTGACCACGAGCGCGGTCGCTTCCTCGGCGGAGAGGCCGCGCTGCATGCAATAGAACAACATTTCCTCGGAAATCTTCGAGGTGGTGGCCTCGTGCTCGAACACGGTCGACGGGTTCTTGGCCTCGATATAGGGCACGGTGTGCGCGCCGCATTTGTCGCCGATCAGGAGCGAATCGCAATTGGTGAAATTGCGCGCGCCACTGGCGCGGCGGTGCGCGGTGACCAGCCCGCGATAGGTGTTGTTGGAATGGCCGGCGGCGATACCCTTGGAGATGATGCGGCTCGTGGTGTTTTTGCCGAGATGCAACATCTTGGTGCCGGAATCGACCTGCTGGTAGCCGTTGGAAATGGCGATCGAATAGAACTCGCCGCGCGAATGATCGCCGCGCAGGATGCAGCTCGGATATTTCCAGGTAATGGCGGAACCGGTCTCCACCTGGGTCCAGGAAATCTTGGCGTTCTTGCCGCGGCAATCGCCTCGCTTGGTGACGAAATTATAGATGCCGCCGCGGCCCTTGGCGTCACCCGGATACCAGTTCTGGATGGTCGAATATTTAATCTCCGCGTCGTCGAGCGCGACCAGTTCCACTACCGCGGCGTGGAGCTGGTTCTCGTCGCGCATCGGCGCCGTGCAGCCTTCGAGGTAGCTCACATAAGAGCCGCGATCGGCGATGATCAAGGTACGCTCGAACTGGCCGGTATTCTTTTCGTTGATGCGGAAATAGGTCGACAGTTCCATCGGGCAGCGCACACCCGGCGGCACATAAACGAACGAGCCGTCGGAAAAAACCGCGGCGTTGAGGGTGGCGAAAAAATTGTCGCTGACCGGCACCACCGAACCGAGATACTTTTTGACCAGCTCCGGATGCTCATGCACGGCTTCCGAGATCGGCATGAACAGGACGCCCGCCTTGGCAAGCTCCGCTTTGAACGTCGTGGCCACCGAAACCGAATCGAACACGGCATCGACCGCGACGCGCCTGTCGCCGCCACCCGCTGTCCCATCTTCATTCTCGGGCCGCTGAATGCCCAAAAGCGCCTCGCGCTCGCGCAGCGGAATGCCGAGCTTTTCGTAAGTGCGCAGAATCTCCGGATCGATCTCGTCGAGCGATTTCGGTCCGTCTTTCTGCTTCGGCGCGGAGTAATAATAGATGTCCTGATAGTCGATCGGGCCGTATTCGACCTTCGCCCATGTCGGCTCGCGCATGGTCAGCCAGCGCTTATAGGCATCGAGCCGCCAGGCCAGCATCCAGGCCGGCTCGTTCTTTTTCGCCGAGATAAAACGGACCGTGTCCTCTGACAGGCCCTTGGGGGCCTTGTCGGACTCGATCAGCGTTTCAAACCCGTACTTGTACTGGTCAACGTCGAGACCGCGAACCTGATCGACGGTCTCTTGTACTGCCGGCATTCGTCCCTCCGCTCACGGTTTCAAGGACCGCGGGTTGGATTAAGTCGGTATGGTCGGTGTCCTTAAATCTCGGCTCACCTCTGCCACCGTGCTAACCGTCAAAAGAGGCTCTTAAATCAGCCATTTAGCGGTTCGCGCCATTTCCTTACGCGGCCATGCCGCGCTGCTCCTTAGATAGTGCAGTTGCGAGCTTTCTCCAAGCGCCGAAGCAGCGCTCCAGGTCGGCCTCGGTGGTGGTCCAGCCCAGGCTCAGCCGCACCGCGCCGCGCTGAAGCGACGGCAAAACCCCCATGGCGGCAAGGACATGGGAGGGCTGCACCTTGCCGGAGGAGCAGGCGGCGCCGGACGACACCGCGACGCCTTCGAGGTCGAAGGCAATAACCGCGGTTTCCGCCTTGATGCCTTCGGCCGCGAAAAGAGTCGTATTCGGCAGACGCGAAGCGCCGGCCCCGAAAATCACCGCCTGCGGCGAAATCGTACGCAGACCGCTTTCCAAGAGTTCCCGCAGCGCCAGCATCCGCGCGGCCTCGGCGGCGCCAAAGCTGCGCGCCGCCGTCGCGGCGGCACCGAAGGCGGCAATGCCGGCGACATTCTCGGTGCCGGCCCGCAGACCGCGTTCCTGGCCACCGCCGCGGATGAGCGGATCGGCGAGATGAATATCCTCCCGCGCCCGCACCAGGGCGCCGACCCCCTTCGGCCCGCCGATCTTGTGGGCCGATAGGGTCAATAAATCGGCGCCGAGCGCGCCGATATCGCACGCGACCCGCCCCACCGCCTGGATGGCATCGACATGGAGCAGGCCGCCCGCCGCGTGCACGATGGCGGCGGCCTCGGCGACCGGCTGGATCACGCCGGTCTCGTTGTTGGCGAGCATCAGCGAAACCAGCGGCCGGGCCGATGTCGTGACGGCCGCCGCCAGCGCCGCAAGGCTGACGCGGCCGTCGGGTTCGACGGCGATCTCCTCAACCGCGTTGGGTGAAAAGCGTCCGCCGCTGCGAACCGAAGAATGCTCGATGGCGGAAATCAGCAAGCGGCCGCGCGGACGCTTTTCCGCCGCCGTCTCGATTGCCGGCGACAATGCCAGCATGTTCGCTTCGGTCCCGCTCGAGGTGAAAAAGACATCGGCCGCCCGGGCGGCGACCAGTGCCGCCACCTCTTCGCGGGCGCGCTCGATGAGCCGCCGCGCCGCCCGGCCCTCGGCATGGACCGAAGACGGGTTGCCGCAAGCGCCCAGCGCCTCCCGAAGCCTCTCAAGCGCCTCCGGCCGCAGCGGCGCGGTGGCATTCCAATCGAAATAGCTACGCTCCGCCATGGTCGTGCTGCTTTTTGACGTTGCTTTTTGACCCCTGGCCTGTGCTAGAAGTCGCGACCAAACGCTTGCGCCGGTCCGTACAGGCGCCAGTTCCGAAAATCTGAAATGGTTTTAAACACTTACGTGCGGCCAGTGGCGCCGTCAAGGACGCCCTTTCGGCTCGCCACGCCGCCGGCGCAGTTCCAATCGAGGATTTGAAAACATGCCCGAAGTCATTTTCACGGGACCGGCAGGCCGCATCGAAGGCCGTTACCACCCGGCACGGCAAAAAAACGCGCCGATCGGTATCGTGCTGCACCCGCATCCGCAATTCGGCGGCACCATGAACCACCCGATCGTGTATCAGCTCTATTACGCCTTCGTGCACCGCAACTTTTCCGCGCTGCGGTTCAATTTTCGCGGCGTCGGCCGCAGCCAAGGCGGTTTCGACCATGGCATCGGCGAATTGTCGGACGCCGCCGCCGCGCTCGACTGGGCGCAGACGGTCAATACCGAGGCGCGCAGCTGCTGGATCGCCGGCTTCTCATTCGGTGCCTGGATCGGCATGCAGCTCCTCATGCGCCGGCCAGAAATCGAGGGCTTCATCTCGATCGCGCCGCCGGCGAACCTTTACGACTTCTCGTTCCTCGCCCCCTGCCCGTCCTCCGGGCTCATTATCCATGGCGAAAAGGACGCGGTGGTGCCGCCGCGCGATGTCACCAATCTGGTCGAGAAGCTGAAAACCCAAAAGGGCATCGTCATCGAGCAAAAAGTCATTCCCGGCGCCAATCATTTTTTCGACGGCAAAATCGAGCCGCTGATGACCGCGATCGGCGGCTATCTCGATAAACGCCTCAAGGGCGGAAGGACGAATACTGCGGCGTGACACGCCCGTCGTGCTGCCGTTTCCCCACGTTGCGCAAGCGCCGTAAGAGGTTGTTCGCCCGCGAGACTGGCGTCGTGCCGCAGCCACCCGGCCGCTCCGCATAGCTGGCGAAACCATCCCCCTGAAAATGAGCCGCCGGACTACAACCGGTACGGATCGGCCTCGTATTGACTACTACTTAGAGTAGTGTAATACTTTAGATACAAGTAATAAGAGTTACGGCTAGAGCAATTCCGGCTCCCATTTTAGCCGATGCGGAATTCTGGTCGATCTGCGCGGCAACGCTCGCCAAGCGGGGGAGTAAAATCATGAAGGGCCGAAGCCGGATCGTCACGGTGCCTCAGTTTTCACCGCAGCCGATCAAGGCGGAGCCGGTGCCGCAATGTCCGGCGCTCGCCCCCAACGGCCGCAACAATATGCATAACGACGCCTATATGTCCGACACCTATACTTGGTCCGGCCCGCTCGGCGGCCGGCTCGAACTCGGCTTCGCAGCCCTGCCCGGACTGTGCGCGACCCTTACCTTCGATAAGTTGGGGCGGATCATCACCGTGTGCAGCGGCGTCACCGCGGCTGGCGTGTCGCGCACGCTGCGTATGCTCGATCCCGATACGCTGGAGACCCTCACCGCGATCGACCTGCCGGCCGGCGGCGGCGGCAGCACCGGCTTCGGCGGCGGCGGCTATATTTTCCTCAACAACAAAGAACAGGCGGTGACCCCGACCGCCAATCAGGAAATCTGGATCGTCGACATCGACGAGAAGAAACCTGGCTTCAAGCTCGCCCAGCGCTTCGATCTATCCAAGGTCATCGGCCATCCCGAAGCCAGCCTGCAATCGGCGATGCCGGATTGGAGCGGCCGCATCTGGTGGGTCACCGATACCGGCGTGGTCGGCTATACCGATCCGGGTTCAGGCGCGAGCTGGGCGATCCAGCTGCCGTCGCCGCAACAGATCGGCAATTCCTTTGCCGTCGACGAAACCGGCGGCGTCTTTATCGCCTCCAATTATGCGCAGTACCGCTTCGACGTCGAACACACCGGCCAGCTTCCGATCGTCACTTGGTGCTACAGCTACGATCGCGGCACACGCATGAAACCGGGGCAGCAAAATTTCGGCACCGGCACGACGCCGACCCTGGTCGGCTCCAATTATTGCGGCATCACCGACAATGCCGACCCGATGATGCATGTCGTGGTCTATCGGCGCGACAAGGATTTTGTCGGCAACCGTATCGTCTGCGAAGTCCCGGTATTCGCGCCGGGTTTTAGCGACACCGAAAATTCGCTGATCGGCTACACCGGCAATTTCTATGTCGAGAATAATTACGGCTATACCGGCACCTTCACCATCCCGACCGGTCCGGTCACCCCAGGCTTGGCGCGGGTACGCTTCGACAACACTCCCTGCCCCGGCGAGAAGGTTTGGGAGAACAACGCCATCGTCATCCCCTCGGTGGTCTCGAAACTGTCGCTGGCCAGCGGCCTCCTGCACAGCTACACGCTGGAAATCGAGGACAAGCGCGAGCACTGGTATTTTAGCGCCGTCGATGCCGCGACCGGCGAAGTCGCCTACAAGGCGCTCGCCGGAACCGGCCTCGCCTACGACAATCACTATGCGAGCTTGTTTATCGGGCCGAACGGCACGGTCTATGTGCCGGTCTGGAGCGGTATCGCCTTCATGCGCCAGGCGTGACCTAATTCGTTGCCCTGCCGCGCTTGCAATCTGCCTCTCCCCGCCGTTCAATGGGCTCAATACGGCTCAGAACGAACAATCGGGGGGATACAATGCGCCACACTTATTTTTTGGCCGGCTGCCTGGCGGCGGCGATCGCAGGCGCCGGGAGCGCCCAGGCGCAAGACACCATTAAAATCGGCATCGTGCTGCCGATGACCGGGACCTCCGGCGCGGTCGGGCGGGAGATCGCCGATGCCACCAAGCTTTATGTCGCGCAGCACGGCGACATGGTGGCCGGCAAGAAGATCGAGTTGATCGTGCGCGACGATGCCAGCGTGCCGGACAACGCCAAGCGGCTGGCGCAGGAACTGGTGGTCAACGACAAAGTGAGCTTCCTCGGCGCCGCGCTGACGCCGAGCGCGATGTCGATGGCGCCGATCGCGACCGAAGGAAAGATCGTCACGGTGGTGATGGTGTCGGGCACCTCGGTCGTCACCGAACGCTCGCCCTATTACGTGCGCACCAGTTTCACGCTCGGCCAGCAGTCCGGCATCATCGCCGATTGGGCGGTCAAGAACGGCAGCAAGAAAGCGGTTTCGATCTTGTCCGACTGGGCGCCGGGCGCCGAGGCCGGCAAAGTGTTCGAGGCAAGCTTCACCAAGGGCGGCGGCCAAGTTCTCGAAACCTTGAAAGTGCCGCTCGCCAATCCGGATTTCTCGCCGTTCCTGCAACGCGCGCACGACCTGCAGCCGGACACGCTGTTCGTGTTCGTGCCGGCAGGCCAGGCCGGCACCTTCGCGCGGCAGTTCGCCGAGCGCGGCCTCGACAAATCGGGCATCAAACTGATCGGACCGGGTGACATCACCGATGACGACGATCTGCCGACCACGGGCGATTCGCTTCTCGGCGTGGTAACCGCCGGCGTTTATTCCGCGGCGCATCCGTCGCAGCTGAACAAGGACTATGCCGCCGCCTACAAGAAAGCCAGCGGTCACCGCGCTAATTTCATTTCGGTCGGCGGCTATGACGGCATGAACTTGATCTACCAAGCACTGCAAAAGACCGGCGGCAATACCGACGCCGATACCGTCATCGCCGCGATGAAGGGCATGCAATGGGAAAGCCCCCGGGGCACCATTTCGATCGACCCGCGCACCCGCGACATCGTGCAGAACGTCTATATCCGCAAAGTGCAGAAGGTGAACGGCGAACCGTGGGCCATCGAATTCGAAACCTTCCCGGCGGTCAAAGATCCGCTCAAGGAGCCGGCGTCGAACTAGCCGGTATATTCAGGCCGCCGGATCCGGCTTGTGGCTCGGTCTCGATGTACCGCGAACAAAGACGAATTTAGAGGAACGCCATGATCCGCTTCGCGCGTTTCGCCCGCCGTGTCGTTCGCGATGTTGTCTTGGTCGTCGCCCTGACCGCCTCCGGCCTGGCGCAGGCGCAGGAATGGCCGACCAAGCCCGTAACTCTCATCGTGCCGTTCGCACCCGGCGGCACCACGGATATCGTCGGCCGCATCATCGCGCAGCAATTGGCGATCCGTCTCGGCCAGAACGTGATCGTCGAGAATATCGGCGGCGCCGGCGGCACGCTGGGCGCGACCAATGCGTCGCGCGCCGCGCCGGACGGCTACACCATCTTCATGGCCACCGTCGCCCACACCATGGCGCCGGGAATCTACAAAAAGCTCGCCTACAATTTCGAGCAGGATTTCGACCCGATCACCGTGGTGGCGACGGTGCCGAACATTCTGATCGTCAATCCATCGGTGCCGGCAAAAAACGTCGTCGACTTCATCGCCTACCTCAAGGCCAATCCGGGCAAAGTCAGCTATGGCTCCGCCGGCATCGGTAGCACCGAGCACATGTCGGCCGAGTTGTTCCGGTCGATCTCGGGCACCGACATCGTCCACGTGCCCTATCGTGGCGGCGCGCCGATGCTCACCGACCTGGTCGCCGGCAACATTCAGATGTCGATTGAAACGAGCGGCGCGGCGACCCCGCTGATCCAGGCGGGCAGCGTTCGCGCGCTCGCGGTCAGCCCCGCTAAGCGCTCGGCGCTGTTTCCCGATCTGCCGACGCTCGCGGAGGCGGGTCTCAAGGGCTACGACGTTTCGACGTGGTACGGCTTTCTCGTCCCCAAAGGCACCCCCGAGCCGATTAGAAACAGGCTCTACACCGAGACCGCCGCGATCCTAAAGGATCCCGCGATCGTCAAGCGGCTGAGCGACTTCGGCGCCGAGCCGGGCGGCCTGCCGCCCGAACAGTTTGCCGCCTTTATACGTTCGGAGACCGACAAATGGGTCGGGCTGGCGAAGAAAGCCGGAATCTCCACCGAGTAGATGTCACGGCCTTGCCAGCACGCCGCCAGTGAGCGGCCGCGGCACACCCGTGGTCCCTGGAAACGAGATCGGCAGTCCGCGCAGGCTGCGGACCGCGAGATAGGCAAAGGCCTGCGCCTCGAGCGCATCGACCGACCAGCCGGCCGCATGCGCGGATAGAAGCTGCGCCGGCGCCAGGCGTTCGGCGAGCATGCGCATCAGCGTCGGGTTGCGCGCGCCGCCGCCAGCGACGATCCAGGTTTTGGGCGGCCTCGGCAAATGCGGCACGATGCGCGCCACCGCCGCCGCCGTCAGCGCGGTGAGCGTCGCCGCGCCCTTCTCGACGCCGATACCGTCGAGCGCGTCGCCGGCCCAGCCGCGAAAGTCGTTGCGGTCGAGCGATTTCGGCGGCGGCAGCGCAAAGAACGGATGCGCCAATAGCCGCGCGACGACGGCCTCGTCGACCGTGCCGGCCGCCGCCTTGCGGCCATCGGTATCGAGCGGCACGCCGGTCTGCAGCCGCAGGAAATCGTCGAGCAAGGCGTTGCCGGGTCCGGTGTCGCAGGCGATCAGCTCATCGCCGTCGATGAAAGTCACATTGGCGACGCCGCCGAGATTGAGCACCGCGATCGGCGCCTCGCGACCCGATTGCCGCACCAAGGCGCGGTGAAAAATCGGGGCCAGCGGCGCGCCCTGCCCGCCCGCGGCAACGTCGGCGGCGCGAAAATCATAGACGACGGGGATGCCGAGCTTGCTCGCCAAGCTATGCCCGTCGCCGATCTGGACGGTCAGGCCGCGGTCGGGCCGATGCAGCAAAGTCTGGCCGTGAAATCCGACCGCCGCCACATTGTCCGCCGTTAGATCGTTCGCGGTCAAAAACGATTGCACCGCTTCGGCGTGCGCATCGTTCACCAGCGCCTCCGCTTGCGCGACCAGATCCGGCCGAGCGCTGCGTTCGGAGAGATTTTCGGCGGCTGCCGTGGCGCGTCGCAGTAAGGTGCGCTCGGCTTTGGTATAGGGCCGGCAGGCGGTGGCGCCGAACTGCGCGATAACGTCGCCGTCGGTGTCGAGCAAAGCGACATCGACGCCGTCCTGCGATGTTCCGCTCATCAGCCCGATCGCCAGAACCGAGGTGGCGCCCGGTGACGGCGAACCTAGTGAGTTTCGCTCGGACATGGCAGCGTTCTTTGCATCGCTCTTTCCAAAGGGCAATTCGCCCTTTCAAAAAGCCTTTGGGACCTGATACACCAGCCGCGCCGCCGCGGCGAGCCGCGGCTAAGGCCTGATAAGCCGGACAACGATGAACACCTACAAGTCAGATTTCCTTAACGTCCTTGCCAGCCGGGGTTTTATTCATCAGGTCTCGGAGCCGGAGGCGCTGGATGCGCTCGCGCATTCATCAACGATCACTGCCTATATTGGTTTCGACTGCACGGCGCCCTCGCTGCATGTCGGTTCGCTGTTGCCGATCATGATGCTGTACTGGCTGCAGCAGACCGGCCATCGGCCGATCGCCCTGATGGGCGGCGGTACTACGCGGGTCGGCGATCCGTCTGGCAAGGACGAGAGCCGCCGGCTTTTGAGCGACGGAGCGATCAACGAAAATCTCAAGGGCATCCGCGCGGTGTTCGCTAAATTCTTGAGCTTTTCCGACGCCGGCGGCACGGCGATCATGGCCAACAATGCCGACTGGCTCAACACGCTCAATTATATCGACTTCCTGCGGGAAGTCGGGCGTTTCTTTTCGATCAATCGGATGCTGGCTTTCGATTCGGTGAAACTGCGGCTCGAGCGTCAGCAGGAATTGTCGTTTCTCGAATTCAACTACATGATCCTGCAAGCCTATGATTTCGTCGAGCTGCATCGGCGCTGCGGCTGCGTGCTGCAAATGGGCGGCTCCGACCAATGGGGCAATATCATCAGCGGCATCGATCTCGGCCGCCGCTTGCAAAACGCGCAGTTCTTCGCGCTGACGTCGCCGCTGTTGACCATTTCGTCCGGCGCCAAAATGGGCAAGACCGCTGCGGGCGCGGTATGGCTGAACGCCGATCAGGTCAGCCCCTACGACTATTGGCAATATTGGCGCAACACCGAGGACGCCGACGTCGAACGCTTCCTCAAACTGTTCACCGTGTTGCCGCTTGACGATATCGCGCGGCTCGCCGCGCTGAAAGGCGCGGAAATCAACGAGGCGAAAAAGGCCCTCGCCACCGCGGCAACCGCGCTGGTGCACGGCGAGGCGGCCGCCGCCGAGGCGGCGACGACGTCGCGCACGACCTTCGAGGAAGGCGGTCTTAGCGCCGGCCTGCCGACCGTCGAAGTCCCGCGAGCCGAACTTCAGGCCGGGCTCGGCGTGCTGGCAGCCTTTGTAAAGGCTGGGCTCGCATTGTCGAATGGCGAGGTGCGGCGCGCCATCGCCAACAACGCCATCATGGTCAACGACGCCCGCGTCACCAGCGACAAGGCCGCGATCAGCGAAGCCGACGTCACCGCGGCGGGCGCCGTGAAGCTGTCGCTCGGCAGAAAGCGTCACGTCCTGCTCAAGCCGGTATGAGCGATCTCAGTGGCTGCCGCCGATCACGGCCGGCGGCTGGTCCGGCACGGTCGGGGCTTCGTTGGCGGGGAATTCGAAAACCTTGCGCAAGAGGCCCGGCGCCAGCGCCGACAGCGGATTGACGCGGAGCACCGGACTGCCCGGCTTGCCGATCACCTCATAGGTGACGCCGACCAGACCTTCTTTTTCACCGCCGAGAAACAGCCCCACCACCGGCAACTGGCCGAGCAAGTTATTGGCGCCGTAGAGCGGAACCAGCGTGCCGCGCAGGTGCACCTCGTCGCGGCCGTAATCCAAAAAGCCGTCGATGGTGCCGCCGAGTATCGGTCCGCGCACCACGCCGTCGTGCAGCGCCATGCGCCCCGCAGTACGGGTAAAATCGATCTTCAATCCGGTGAAATCGATATTGTTGCGCGGCAGCTGGGTGCCGTTGGCGACCGCGTGTTCGAGTTCCGACTCGTCGTGGACGGCGAAGTTGCGCACGCTGAGCGAGCCGAATTGCTCCTGATCGTTGGCCGACGGCGGGTCCATGACCGTCGTCATCTGACCGCCGGTCATGCGCGAATAGACGTCGGTGAAACGGAATAGCGCGCCGGCGTCGCTGCTTTCGACTTCAACCACTTGGCGGGCGCCCGGCCGCGAACGCAGGTCGCCGGTCAAGGTACCGTTGCGGCCGATTTTGGCGTTGAGACCGAGACTGCGAATTTCGCCGGCGCGGCGTGACATTTTCAATTCGAGACCGCGCACCGCTTCGCCGTTGAAACCAAGAACGGCGCCGAGCTTCATGTCGAGATCGATGTCCGGCGCCTGATGTTTCGCCGACGGATCGGTCGACGGTCCGCCGGTCATGGTCTTGACGAAACCCCGGCCGTCGTAAGCGTCGCCGCGCATCACCACGCGCAAGGCTCCATCCGAGGTGCGTTCGGCCTTGAGGCTGGTCCGGTCGCCGTCGGAAAAGCCGAAGGACGGAAAGCTGGCCGATTGCAGCTCACCCGAACCGTCAAACTCGATGGTGCCCTTCACGCCGCCGCCGGAGCCTTCAATCAAAAGATCGTCGATGCGAGTGGATTGCGGCTTGGTCGTAAGCGTAAAGGTCGCGCGCGCCGGCTTGCCGGCCTGTTTGACCCAGCCGGGCAAGTAGCCGTTGATTTGCGCCGGCGTCAGATCGGCCTCGATCGCGAAGCGGCCGTCGTGGTCGGACGAGGCGGCGACGCGGCCGGTAAGCTGAACCGGGATGGCGCCGCTGATCGAGCCCGATGGATCGAGACCGAGAATGTTCCGCGCCGTCTCGTCGAGCATGCCTTGAATGCGGATGTCGGCGTCGTTATCGCTGCGCTGCTTACGGTACTCAAGGCTCGCCGGCGCGCCGCCGATCTTGACCTCGCCTTTGATCTGGAAGCCCTGGTTGTTGGCGCTCACTTTCAGCGCCGCAGCATCGACTCTCTGTCCCATGATCATGTGGTCGGCTGAAAAATTGCTGGCGTCGACGGTGATCGCGTAATTGGTCGATCCCGGCGGCAAATCGGGCTTGAGCGGCATGGTCAAAGCCACCAGCGCGCTCATGGTGCCGCGCGTGGTGGCCGGATCGAACGGCACGCCCGAGGCGTCGCGCAGCCGGTCCATCGCCACCAACTCGGCCGCCGCCGGAACCGGACCGTCGAGCTTGAAGTGAACGCGCGCCGGCGGCTCATGCGGCGCGGTGTCGGGCACTTCAAACAAGCCCGACGACATCACCAGCTTGCGCCCCGAGGGCAGATCGGCCACCGCCTTGGCGACCGCGATTTGCGCGTTGCGGCCAACGATGTGCACGGAGAGGTCGGCATCGTGCAGCGCCGGAAGGCCTTGCACCGGAAGGATCACGCAATTGGTGGCCAGCGCATCGACCGACAGCCCGTCATCCGGGATCGGCGGCCCGCTGGCTTTCAGCGTATTGAACGGAGCGTTCACCGCGATCACCAGGCGCTCCACGGTGCCGCTCATCAGATGTTCGAGGAACCAGTCGCGAACTTTGGGCTCGACAAAAACCGGCCACAGACGCTTGAGGGAATCCGCCGACATGCGTGTCCCAGCCACGCCCGCGGCGAGACGCAGGTCGCCGCCCGAATAATCCGCATTGCCGGACATGGCGATACCGATCTCGGTATTGCCGAAGTCGCCCTCGTCGATGACGACGCGCCGCGCCACCGGATCGAACCGGCCGCTCACCGCGATGCGGTTGAGGATCAGCGGATCGTTCTGCGCCCCGGACCCATTCAAAACCACCGTGCCGCCGCCGATCTTGAACGCCCAAGCGCCGGGCCATTGTGCCGGCGCTTCGATCTGTCCGTTGAGCGTAATGCGGTTGCCGCCGGAGAGAATCTGGAACGGCACCGCAAGGACGTGGTTGGCGGCATCCCAGTTAATCTTGAATTCGGCGTGGTCGATATCGAGGCGACCGTCGGCGTCGTTGGAGTCGCTGATAAAGCCCGCCTCGGCGACGATGCGGCCGGTCAGCGATTGCGGCACGCCATCCGGACCGATCTCGCCCTCAAGGCTGGCCGACACCGGCAAGTTCGTCTGCAGAGTTCCGTCGCCGATGCGGGTGGCGAGCAGCAGATCGCTGGCGGAAATATGGCGGCCTTCGAGATCGATGCTGCGATAGCCGTTACGGGTCGGCTTGATGACCGCGGTCAATTTCCAAGGCCGCTCGGCATTGTCCGAGCCGACGGTGACCAAAATGCCGCCGCCGTGCGGCCGCGCCAGACTGAGGCTGATGTCCTTGAACGTCCAATGCTTGCCGGTCCGCTCATCGTCAACGGTCAGGTTGCCGTTTTTCAATCCGAGTTCGCGCAGGTCGTGGCCATCGAGGCCCAGCTCGCCGAGACCGTCGATCCATGACAGCAGCGCGGCAACGCTATCGCTGGCCGGGCGCGGCGGCAGCGATTTGGCCGGCGCCGCGGCTGCGGCCGACGGAGGCGCCACGCCACGCGCAGCGGGCGCCGCAGGCCCCGGTTGGTCCGATCGATTCGCCTTGGCGTCACGGCTGCTATTGGCGAGCGCGGCGAGCGGCGCCGACGAGGTCGCAATCGGATGCTTATTGGCGCCGGCAAAGATCGTGACAGTGCCGTCCTGCTCGATACGCACGGCCATTTCCGCGCCGACCAGGTTGAGGCTTTCGGCGCGCATATGGCCGCTGAGAAGCCCCATGCCGGAAAGCCGGACCTCGGCTTTGGGCGCGCTTGCGACCACTGTGCCGTCGGGGTCGCGGACGACGATATCGCGCAGCCGCACCGCGGCGCCGCCATTTTCAGTGCGCTCGAACTGGGTTCCCCCGACCTCGACGCGGTCGATGCTGCCGAAATTTTCCTCGATGGCGCCGACGAGCCAGGGGGTGAAAGCGTCGAGTTGGATCGGGCCGCTATCGAGGCGCCACCACAGGGCGCCACCGCCGAGCATCAGGAGCGCGACCAGCACGCCCGAACCGATTCCGACGCGCCGGATGAGCCGGCGATGGCGGGCTAACAGCCGCCGATAGGCCGCAATGTAGGGCCCGTCACCCCAACGCCCACCGCGGCGGGCTGCTGCGAGGCTGCCCCGACGGCGCGGATGAACCGCCGACTCCCATCGCGGGGGTGCCGTGCTTTGCCTGTCTGGTTTCGTCATGCCCCCTCGGGCGTCCCCTCGTCCGTGGCGTCGTCATAACGATATCGCTGGCAACAGAATACCGCGCCGCGAACAATCGACCGCCCCTGTTTGCGCGGGCATTCTGGCTGGGGGAGAATGCCCCTTGGAAAGCGTCGAAAGGAAGGCATATGGCTCCTCGCAAAGCCCCTCAACTCGCCGCCGGCGCCAAGGCTCCGGCATTCACGCTGCCCCGCGATGGCGGCGAAACCGTCTCGCTGGCGGACTTCGCCGGGCGCAAGCTTGTGCTCTACTTTTACCCGCGGGCGGATACGCCCGGTTGCACCACCGAGGCGATCGACTTTTCGCGGCTTAAGACCTCGTTCACCCGCGCCGGGACGGATATCCTTGGCGTTTCCGGCGACCCGGTGCCGGCGCAGGACGCCTTTAAGGCCAAGCATAAGCTGACGTTGGCGCTGGCGTCGGACGAAAAGCACAAGATGCTGGAGGCCTATGGCGTGTGGCAGGAAAAATCGATGTATGGCAGGAAGTTCATGGGCATCGTACGCGCCACTTTCCTGATCGGTCCCGACCAACGCATTGTCCAGGTGTGGCCGAAGGTGTCGGTGCCCGGACACGCTGAAGAAGTCCTCGCCGCCGCCAAAAGCCTCTGAGGCCATGCAAAAGCGGTGTTGCCAAAGCATTTACCCAAGTTATCGAAATGACCGCAAAATCGTTGCTGTCATTTGCCGATTATTAACCATAAACGGCTCAAATTCGCCCTCGGCTTAGCTGGCTGTGACCAGTTCGAGTGGGAGCGTCAATGTCGCAGTGGGCAGCATCTCGGCCGCATCAGGCCTTCAGAACCCAGCCCGTGGCACATCCTTTGGCGCAGCCCAGTATTCGCGACGCCGCGCAGCGGTTCGAATCGCGCCCGCGCGGGGGCAACTCGTATGACAGCCGCGCCGGTTACACGATCGCGCACGCTGGACGCCAAGTGCGGTTCGGGCCCGTCGCGTTTTGGATCGTCGTCGGCACTGTGGTGATCATGGCCGGCTGGTCGGTCGCGGCGGCAACCTATTTTGCCTTCCGCGACGACGTGCTGCGCAGTCTGATCGCGCACCAGGCCGAGCAGCAATTCGCGTACGAGGACCGTATCGCCGAGTTGCGGACGCAGATCGACCGCACCACCAGCCGGCAATTGCTGGACCAGGAGCAATTCGAGCGCAAACTCGATGAGCTGATGCGCCGTCAGGCGACGCTGGAGTCGCATGCCACCGCCATGAGCGGTCTCGCCGATCCGGCGACCACCGGCTCGATCAGAACGCCCGCGGCGAAGCCGATCGCCGATTCTCCCGCCGCGCCGCCGCACGGCGAGCGCAGCCGGCAGTCGAATCTCGGGGCAACGCTGGGACGGCTGGAGGCTTCGCTCGATCGCGTCGAACGTCGGCAATCGCTGGCGCTGAACCAAATCGAGGACCGCTTTGATGGCAAGGCCCGCCAGATTCGCGGCGTGCTGACCCAGCTCGGGCTAAAACTCGACGCCGGACCGCCAGCCAGCGGCGGCCCGTTCGTGCCGGTCAAGCTTTCGTCAGGCAATGAAAGTTTCGAGCGCGCGCTGCTGCATGTCAACATGGCGCGCGCCGACGCAGCGCGGCTCAACACAGCGCTGATCACTGTGCCGGTGCGCAAGCCGGTGACCGGCGACATCGACGAGACATCGCCGTTCGGCATCCGTATGGACCCGTTCGTGCATGAGGCGGCGATGCATACCGGCATCGACTTCCGCGGCGACCTCGGTGAACCGATCCACGCCACCGCCGCCGGAACCGTCACCATTGCCGGCTGGAGCGGCGGTTACGGCAAGATGGTAGAGATCAACCATGGCAACGGCCTGGCCACCCGCTACGGCCATCTCTCCGAGATCGACGTCAGCGTCGGGCAATCGGTGCGTATCGGCGAAATCATCGGTAAGCTCGGCTCGACCGGCCGCTCCACCGGCCCGCACGTGCATTACGAGACGCGGGTCGACGGTGAAGCTGTCAATCCGCAAAAATTCCTCGATGCCGGCGATAAACTGTTCGGCGGCTGACAACCGGCTTACTCGACATCCTCGACATGCGCCGGCGCGGTGCCGAACGCTTTTTGCGCCAGCGCCGCCGCGGTGAATTGATCGATGTCGCCATCGAGCACGCCGCCGGTGTCGGAGGTCGAGACGCCGGTGCGCAAATCCTTCACCATCTGATAAGGCTGCAACACATAAGAACGAATCTGATGGCCCCAGCCGATGTCGGTTTTGGCAGCTTGATCGGCGGCGGCCTTTTCCTCGCGTTT
>Ga0181525_10000868_pt1 | contig 26310 bp, 22 predicted proteins | sample PEATcosm2014_Bin_48_FD_121100 | JGI IMG/M metagenome (GOLD analysis project Ga0181525, IMG submission 121100) | Peatland microbial communities from MTU Mesocosm Facility, Houghton, MI, USA - PEATcosm2014_Bin06_10_metaG | ecosystem: Environmental > Terrestrial > Soil > Wetlands > Peat | place... | reverse complement strand
TTCGACGACATGGCGCGCGTCACCCAACATCGCGCCGATCCCGATCTGGTCGAGCTTTTGGTTACCAAGAGTTTCGACTCGCTCAATTGGATGCGCGCCAAAGGCGTCCGTCTCATTCCGATCTACGGGCGCCAGGCCTTTAAGATCGACGGCAAGTTCAAGTTTTGGGGCGGACTGACGGTGGAATCGGTCGGTGGCGGGCCCGGCCTCATCGCCATGCTCACGGAATCAGCGAAGAAACGCGGCGTTGAAATTCGCTACCGCGCCCGCGGCCTCGATCTTTTGTTCGACGGCAACCGCGTCGAGGGCGTGCGGGTGCGCGACAACGGCGAGGTGCGCGAATTACGCGCCAATTCGGTGGTGCTCGCCTGCGGCGGTTTCGAGGCCAATCCGGAGTGGCGCACGCGCTATCTCGGGCCCGGCTGGGATCTCGCCAAGGTGCGCGGCTCGCGCTTCAATACCGGCGACGGCATCCGCATGGCGCTCGAAATCGGCGCCGTGCCGCGTGGCAACTGGTCCGGCTGTCACGCGGTGCAGTGGGAAATGAACGCGCCCGAGTTCGGCGATCTCGCTGTCGGCGATCAGTTCCAAAAGCACTCTTATCCGTTCTCGATCATGATCAACGCCACCGGTAAACGCTTCGTCGACGAGGGCGCCGATTTCCGCAATTACACTTACGCCAAATACGGCCGCGTTGTGCTCGAGCAGCCGGGCCAGTTCGCCTGGCAAATCTTCGACCAAAAGGTCAAGCATCTGCAGCGCGACGAATATCGCATTCGCCAGATCACCAAAGTGACCGCGAATACCATCGAGGAATTGGCGCAAAAGCTTGAAGGGGTGAACGCGGCCGAGTTCGTCAAGACCATCAAAGAATGGAACGCGGCGGTGCGCACCGACGTGCCGTTTAATCCGAACGTCAAGGACGGCCGCTCGACCCAGGGCCTCGCCGTCAACAAAAGCAATTGGGCGAACACCATTGATGCGCCGCCTTATGAGGGCTATGCGGTGACCTGCGGCGTCACCTTCACCTTCGGCGGCGTGCGCATCAACACCGAAGGCGAAGTGCTCAACACCGACTACCAGCCGATCCGCGGGCTTTATGCCGCCGGCGAATTGGTCGGCGGCTTGTTCTACTTCAACTATCCGGGCGGTTCGGGTCTGATGGCCGGCACCGTGTTCGGCAAGATCGCCGGCGATTCCGCCGGCCGCGCCGGCAAGAACTGACTGCGTCGTCATGGACGCTCACCTGAAGCGCCCGCGCAACGAACTTTCCGCGGCCGAAATCGCGACAATGATCGCGGCCGGCGAGACGACCGCCGAAGCCGTGCTGCGCGATTGCCTGGCGCGGATTGCCTTGCGCGACGGCGCCGTGAAAGCCTTCGTGAATTTCGATCCCGAATTGGCGCTGGCGGAGGCGCGCGCGCTCGACCGCGGGCCGCGGCGGGGTCCGCTGCACGGCGTGCCGGTCGGCGTGAAAGACATTATCGACACGTTCGATTTTCCGACCGAGATGGGCTCGCCGATTTTTCGCGGCCATCGGCCGTCGCGGGATGCGGCTTGTGTCGCGCTGTTGCGCCGCGCCGGTGCGGTGATCCTCGGCAAGACTGTGACCTGCGAGTTCGCCGGCAGCGCGCCGTCGCCGACCACCAACCCGCACAACGCCGCGCACACTCCGGGCGGTTCCTCGGCGGGTTCGGCGGCGGCGGTCGCCGATCGCATGCTGCCGGTCGCGCTCGGCACCCAGACCGGCGGTTCGGTGCTGCGGCCATCGTCTTTTTGCGGCATTTTCGGCTACAAGCCGACCTACAATATTTTCAATAAAGCGGGTGTCTGGCCGGCGGCGGACAGCATCGATACCATCGGCCTGCACGCGCGCTCGATCGAGGACATCGCGCTCTTCACCGCCGTGCTGCGAATGCAGACGTCACGGCCACAACGCCCGCTGGCCGCGGCCCCCCGGATCGGACTTTGCCGCACCGAATTGTGGGATACGGCGCAGGACGAATCGAAAGCCGCGATGGAGAGCGCAGCCGCAAGCCTCGGCAAAGCCGGTGCGGAAATGCGCGATATAAAACTGCCGGATCCGTTTATCGGCTTGCCCACTATCGCGCGCGGCACGATTAATTTTTATGAGCGCGCGGCCGGCATGGCCTTCGCCTGGGATCGCCATCGCGACGCGCTGTCGCCGCAAATGCGGCGTACCATCGAGAACGGTCATAACACGTCTTATGAGGACTATGTCGCCGCGCGGCAGCGCCTCGATGCCGGACGCGCGCTATTGCCGGCGGTATTCGAGGAAGTCGATATTCTCTTGGTGCCTTGCGTTTTGGGCGAGGCGCCGCAAGGCTTGGCGACGACCGGCGACCCCGGCATGCAGGCGATGTGGACCGCGTTGCATACGCCGAGCATCACGTTGCCGACCCATCGCGGTCCCAACAATTTGCCGGTCGGCATCCAATTGGTGGCGCAGCGCTATGACGACGATCGGCTATTGGCCGGCGCGCAATGGATTTGGCAGAAGATCGGCGCGCCGGAAATGGTCGGCGTAGCTCGGAGCCAGTAATGGAATTCGACAATGCGTTCGACGTCCCGCTCCCTCCCGACCAAGCTTGGGCGATGCTGATGGACATCCCGCGCATCGCGCCGTGCATGCCCGGCGCGGAGCTCACCGAAATTGTCGATCCGCAGAATTTTAGGGGCAAAATTTCGGTCCGGCTTGGCCCGGTGGCGCTCGCCTTCGCCGGCCGGGTTACGTTCTCTGCGATCGACGCAATCCGCCACACCGCATGTGTGTCGGCGCAGGGTAGCGACGCCAAGGGCCGCGGCGGCGCCAATGCCACGGCGACGTTTCACATCGAGCCGGACGCCCTCGGCTCGAAAGTGCTGATCCACACCGATCTGATGCTGTCAGGCGCGGTGGCGCAATATGGCCGTGGCGCCGGCATGATCCAGGCGACCGCCGCGCAAATCATCAGCCAATTTGCCGGCAATTTGCGCGCGCAGCTCGCTGAACGGCACACCACCGCGGCTGCGCCACAGCCCATCGCGCCGCCGCCGGCAGCCAAGCCGATCTCCGGCCTGTCGCTTTTGGCGCGCGTCATCTGGCAGCGCATTGTCGCACTGTTCAGCGGTCACGGGACGTAGGTATCATTCCGGCGGCGAATGATGAAAGTGAACGCGTGAGCAAATCGATTGGAGCAAGCGTCGCGCGTCTCGAGGATCGTGCGCTCTTGACCGGCAATGCCCGTTTTGTCGACGACCTCGCCTGCGCCGGCGCGTTGGTTGCGGCCTTCGCCCGGAGCGCACATGCGCACGCGCTGATCCGCGGCGTCGACGCGGACGCCGCCCGCGCCGTCCCCGGTGTCGTGGCGGTGCTCACGCTTGACGATCTGGCGCCGGTCATGCGGCAGCGGCGCATGATCCGCACCTCGAATTCCGGCACGCAACTCGGGCGCAGCTGGCCGTTCGCTCTGGCCGACGGCGAGGTGTCCTTCGTCGGCGAGCCGATCGCGATCGTTATCGCGGCAGATCGCTACATCGCCGAAGATGCCGCGGCGCTCGTCGATGTCGATTACGACGTATTGCCGGCCGTGACCGATTGCCGGACCGCCGAACGGGCGCCAGGCGTGCGCCGCGAACTTCCGTCGAACCAAGTCATTACCTATACCGTCGCCTATGGCGACATCGACGCGGCCTTCGCCAAAGCCGCGCATGTCTTGCACGAGAATTTGTGGATCCATCGCGGCGCGGCGCATTCGCTGGAAGGCCGCGGCATTTTTGCGCAAATCTCGGATCGCGAGACGACGGTGTGGGCTTCGACGCAGAAGCCGCACGATCTGCGCACCGCCTTCGCCGACTACATCGCGCTCGACGAGAGCCGGTTACGCGTGGCGACGCCCGATGTCGGCGGCGGGTTCGGACCGAAACTATGCGTTTATCCGGAGGACGTGGCGGTGGTCGCCGCCGCCACCCTATTGCGGCGCTCGGTTAAATGGATCGAGGACCGCCGCGAGCATTTCACCAATGCGGCGCAGGAGCGCGACCAGTATTGGTCGATCGCGATCGCCGCTGACGCCGATGGCCGCGTGCGCGGCGTGCGCGGGCGTCTCGTCCACGATCTCGGCGCCTATGCGCTGCAGGACGTCAACATTCCGTACAACTCCGCGACCACGCTCAGCGGTCCCTATGTGGTCCCGGCGCTGGCGATGGATGTCGCGGTGTTGCACACCAACAAAGCGCCGGTCTCCTCGGTGCGCGGCGCCGGCTATCCGCAAGCGGCGTTCGCCATGGAGCGGCTGATGGACGCGCTTGCGCGCGCGCTCAAACTCGATCGCGCCGAACTGCGCCGCCGCAGTCTCATTCCCGCGGCGAAAATGCCGTATCTCAAGCCGCTCAAGGCGCGCTCCGGCGAACAGGTGAGTTACGACAGCGGCGATTATCCCGGCTGCCAGGCCGAGATTCTGAGTGCGGCAGGATGGGACGATTTTTCGCGCCGTCAGGCAAAGGCGCGGTCGCAGGGACGCTACATCGGCATCGGCTTGGCGCACGGCATCAAAGGCACCGGGCGCGGGCCGTTCGAATTCGGCAATGTCCGGGTCTCGCCGACCGGCCGCATCACGGTATCGACCGGCGCCGCGCCGATGGGGCAGGGCTTGGCCACCGCGCTGGCGCAAATCTGCGCCGACGCATTCGGCGTGCCGGCGCGGGATATTTCGGTCGTTGCCGGCGACACCGCCGCGGCGCCACTCGGCCTCGGCGGCTTTGCCAGCCGCCAAACCGTGACCGCCGGTTCGTCGGTCCAAGTCGCTGCCAGCGCGGTGGCGGCGAAAGCGCGCAAACTGGCCAGTCACATGCTCGAAGCCGCCGAGGACGACCTCGAAATCGCCGGCGGCGAGGTCCGCGTCGTCGGCGCGCCGCAGCTTCACGTAACACTCGGCGAGTTGGCGCGCGTTCTCAAAGGCGCGCCGGGTTACGGCTTTCCCGCCGGCATCGATCCCGGCCTGGAATCGAGCGCGACCTTTCGCGTCGATCAATTGGCCTATTCCAATGCCTGCCACGTCGTCGAAGTCGAGGTCGATATCGAGACCGGCGGCGTTAGCTTTCTGCGCTACGTGGCGATGTCGGATTGCGGCAATCGCGTCAATCCGATGATCGTCGAGGGTCAGGTCCACGGCGGCATCGCCCACGGCATCGGCAACGCCGTGCTCGAGTGGATGGGTTACGACGCGGCCGGGCAGCCGGTCACCACCACATTCGCCGACTACCTGTTGCCGACGGCGACCGTGACGCCGCACATCGAAACCCTGTACAAGGAATCGCCGTCGCCCCATAACCCGCTCGGCGTCAAAGGGGTCGGCGAGGTCGGCGTCATTCCCGCGGCCGCGGCGATCATCTCCGCGATCGAGCACGCGCTTTCGCCGTTCGATGTGCGCATCGCGCAAATGCCGATCAGGCCGCATGAACTCGTCGCACTGATCGGCCGCGGCGCAAAACGATAAGCTTTTGACCCAAGCTCCCCGCCGGAGCAAACTCCCGCCGCGGCAAGACCGTCCCGGAGTAAGATCGTCCCGGAATAAGGAGAATCGCATGGACCGCTTGATTTCCGCCGCGCGCCTTGTGCTGTGGTCGGCTCTCGCCTTCGCCGCGGCCTTGCCGGCGCGCGCCCAAACCTTTCCGGATCGGCCCGTTCACCTGATCATACCGTACGGCCCGGGCGGCATCGTCGACTTCGCCGGCCGCGTGTTGGCCCAGAAGCTCGGCGATGCGTTGGGCCAGACCGTCGTCCCCGATAACCGGCCCGGCGCCGGCGGCATTGTCGGGGTCGACTTCGTCGCGCATTCCGAGCCGGACGGCTACAACCTTGTCATCATCGATCCGGCCGTCGTCATCAATCCGACGCTGCAAAAATCGCTGCCTTACGATATTTTCAAAGATCTGGTGACGGTGTCGCGCGTCAGTTCGTCGCCCGAGGTGCTGGTGGTGGCGCCGCAGCTTGGCATCAAGACTTACGCCGAACTGGTGGCTTACGGCAAAGCCAATCCCGGCAAGCTCAATTACGCTTCCGCCGGCGTCGGCACCGCGCCGCATTTGGCCGCCGCGCTATGGGAATTGGGGACCGGCATTCAGGCCGAGCACGTGCCCTACAAAGGCATCGGCGCCTCCTACACCGACATGATGAGCAACAAGGTGCAGATGGCGTTTTCCAGCATCCCCGGTGCGCTGCCCTTTACCAGCGACGGCCGCGTCATTCCGCTGGCGACCACGGGTGCCACGCGTTCGGCGGTCTATCCCGATTTGCCGACCGTGGCGGAGTCCGGCTTGCCCGGCTACGACGTCGATGTCTGGCTCACGCTTTATGGCCGGGCCGGCATGCCGCCCGACGTGCTGAGCAAACTCAACGGCGCCGTCGCCAAGGCGTTGGGCGACAGCGAGCTCAAGGCTTCCTTCGCCAAATTCGGTCTCACGCCGGTGCCAACCAGCCTGCAAGACGGCGCCGCTTTCACCAAATCGGAATACGAGAAATGGAAGAAGGTCATCACCGATGGTCACATCACGCTCGATTGACGACCGCTCTACGCCGTTTCGACCGCAGCAGCGATGGCACCGGCGCGGGCCAATAAGCGAGCGGTGATGGCGAGCCCGTGGCCGACGGAACTGCGATTGCATAAGGATCGCAAAACTCTCTCGGTCGCTTTCGAAGGCGGCGAGCGGTTCGATCTGGCCGCCGAATATTTGCGCGTGCGCAGTCCGAGCGCCGAGGTTCAGGGCCATTCGCCGAGCGAGCGGCGCACCATGGCCGGCAAGCAAAATGTCGCAATTCTCGAGCTTGTTCCGGTCGGCAATTACGCGGTGCGGCTGGTGTTCGACGACATGCACTCGACCGGAATTTTCAGCTGGGATTATCTGTTCGAGCTCGGGCAAAACCACACGGACTATTGGCGGGACTATCTTGACGAACTGGCGCAGAAGAAGCTTTCGCGGGCGCCGTCCGGGCCGTGAGTCGCCGCCCGCCCCGCACGCGGAAATTTCGCCCTTACGGGACGTGGTTTTTCGGTCTAAAGTTATGAAAGCGGCCGAACAAGACGCCGCCTTAAGGGAGGAAATCCGATGAAGTTACGAACTTTGAGTGCGGTAGCGTTGACGGCGAGTTTGCTCGCCGTCGGTTTGGCGTACGCCCAACAACCGGCGGCGCCCGCGGCGGTCGTGCCAAACCCGCTTGATGTCATTCCCGAAAAGATGCCGTTCAATATTCCGTTTGGCACGCCAATCACGCAGGACCGGGCCCAATCGTTGATTCAGGCCGCCGTGGCCGAGGCCAACAAGCGCGCCTGGATGATGAACGTCTCGGTCGTCGATCCCAACGGCGATCTCGTCGCCTTTGCACGCATGGACGGCGCTCAACTCGCCTCGATTTCGATTTCCCAGCACAAAGCGCGCACGGCGGCGAGATACCGCCGCCCGACCAAGCTCTTCGAAGATGCGATGCAACATGGCGTCATCTATGTCGAGACGCTCGATGATGTTATCGCCTCACGCGGCGGCATTCCGTTGGTCGAAGGCGGCAAAATTATCGGCGCGATCGGCTGCTCCGGCGGCACCGGCTCGCAGGACGAGGCGATCTGCATGGCGGCTTCGGCCACAATCAACAAGACACAATAAAGCGGCGCCGGCGTTCATTCATCGACGCTTACGCCAGCGTAGCAAGTGCGAGGGCGGCAGCAATGCCGCCCTCGTTGCGTCAAAACGAGGTATTAAGGACCGGATTCGATGAAACGGCTTTGATTCGCCGCGACGCGGCAACAGGAACGGCGCAATGGAGAGCGGTTTTAAAAAATACTGCCTTCTCTATCCGCTTGCCGCCTGCGTGGTCTTTTTTCCTGCGTTGTTTCGAGCCGAGCCGGCCGTCGGTCAGACCAATCTGCCGGCGGCCGCGCCGTCGCGTTCTGCGCCGGCCGATCTTGCGCCGAGCATGGCGCAATATCGCCGCGCGCTTGAGGAATATACCAAGTCCCGGCAGAGCTATGAGGCGATTTCCGGCTCCTATTGGAGTTCGATTGCCGAAAAGCGGCACATGCGCAATGCTAAGCGCGCCAATGGCGAGCCGCTCTCGATCGAGGATTATGTGCTCGAGCAACCGCCGGTTTACACGGGGCCGCCGCGGCCGCGCGATCCATCGAAACCGGAAGCGCCGCCGCACCGGGTCTACGTTCCGGTGGTCGCCGATTTTCTCACCGCGGCGCAGCAGGAATTCAAGTTCAGCCCGCTGTTGCCGGCAAGCGACGGCGAATTCAAACGCGCCTATGCCAAAACGGCGCTGGCCGCCGGACTGACCAGAGACCAGATTGTCCGCATCTACGGTTTCGAGGCCACCGGCAACGGCAATTACGACGTCGAGGCCGGGCTCGAATATCACAAGGGCGGCCGTGCCATCACCACGGCATTGGGCTACAATCAGTTGCTGGCGACCAATTCCGTCGAGATCGTCGCCGAAGACGGCGAGCGCTTCATCAAGGCGTTGCGGAGCGATGCAGCGGCTTTGCCCGAGGCGCAAAAGTCTTCGCTGCTCGGCAAAATCGACATCCTTCGCAAGATGGTGGCGTTTTGCAAAACCGTGCCGGATGCCTGGGACCGGCATGAAATTTTGGCGGGTACGCGAAAGGGCCTCGCCGTCCATGCCCTCAATCTCGATCTCGACCTCGGCCCCATGCTGCAGACGCAGAAACTTCTGGATTCGGTTTTGTTTGCGCGTCGGAAAGGCGTTGCCGTCACGCTACGCGCCGCCGAGCTTGAAATGATGAACCTGACCGGCGACGGCAATGGCTTCGACATGGTGACGATGCCACAACCGTGGCGCGACAAGGTGCCGACCGCGAATTTCTTCCGGCAAAGCGGCTACCAGGATAACCCGGTGGCGCAGCGCAACAACGTGGTCGCCAAACTGCTCGCGGCGACCGACGCGCGCATGGACGAAGAAGCCAAAAGGCCCGGCGCCAAAGAATTGGCCGCGGCACTGCACTGAGGTTTCGCCGGGGGCCACGCATTGCCGCCTAAATTAAGGCGTTGCGATGCCTTGTTCGGCCGTTACCATACAGGCTTCGAGCGGCTTCTGGGGCGGCCATGAAACGGCGCGACTTCATCACGCTTCTGTCCGGCGCGGCGGCGGCGTGGCCGCTGGCAGCGCGAGCGCAGACGCCGGCCCCGGCGCCTGGGCCGGTGAATAAGCCTGCCACCGGCAGCATCGGTCAGATCGCAACCTTGCAAGGCGCCGCAACGGTGACGCGCGGCACCACCGCAGCCGCCGCCGTGGCGGTCGCCGATCCGGTGTTCAAGGGCGATACGCTGCAGACCATGGTGAACTCGTCGCTCGGCGTCACCTTTGACGACGAAACGACATTTAGCCTGTCCCCGAACACTCGCATCGTCGTCGATAACTTCGTCTATCAGCAGGGCGGCAATGCCAACGCGGCCTCGTACAGCGTCGCGGCCGGCACCGCGGCTTTCGTCGCCAGCCTAGTGGCCAAGACCGGCGATATGCGGATCACGACGCCCGCCGCGACGCTCGGCATTCGCGGCACCACCGGCGTAGTCGACGTGCCGCAAGCCGGCGCCGCAGCTGCCCCCGCGCCGACGATCAAACTTTATCCCGACAGCGATGGCCATGTCGGCCAGATCGAGGTGTTCGACCGCCAAGGCGGCCGGCTCGGCGCGCTCACGCAAGGCGCCAGCGCATTTTCGCTGCGTCCCGGTCCCGGCGGCCGGATCGCCGCCGTGCCGTACCAAATTCCGCCCCAGGAGGCGGCGCGCGATCGCGGCGTGTTGCAGCGGCTCGCCACCTCGCACGCGATCGGCCGGCAAATGGCGATCCAGCGCCGGCAATCGCGCGGTCCGAACGGGCCGCGGCTGAACAGCCAGCGCCCGCCGGGAAGCCCGGGCAACCGCCCGCCACGGCCACCCGGTCCGCCGCGGCCGCGCGGGCCCGCGCCGCCCAAGCCGAGCAAAAGACGTTAGGCGCGTTCTCCGACGTACCGGCATCAACCGATCCCAAAAGAGGTTTCCATGCGTGCCTACCAACTGCCCAAGGGCGGCGCCGGCATCGACGCACTGGCGCTGGTCGAGCGGCCCGATCCCAAACCGGCCTACCGCCAGGTTCTGGTGAAGGTCAAAGCCTGCTCGCTGAATTTTCGCGATCTCAGCATCGTGCGCGGCACTTACCGAATGCCCGCGCGCGATAACCTGATCCCGCTGTCGGACGGCGCCGGCGAGGTCGTCGCGGTCGGGCCCGGCGTCACCCGCGTTAAAACCGGCGACCGCGTCGCCGGTTGTTTCTTTCAGCGCTGGTTCGGCGGCGAGGCGCCGCCCGATGTGCAGGCGAGCGCGCTCGGCGGCGGCATCGACGGCATGCTGGCGGAATACGCGGTGCTGGAAGAAGACGGCGTCGTGAAGCTGCCGGCGCATCTGTCGCTGGAGGAGGGCGCGACTCTGCCCTGCGCCGCCGTTACCGTCTGGGGCGCCATGATGGAACACGCCAAGCTCAAGGCCGGCGACACCATCCTGCTGCAGGGCACCGGCGGCGTTTCGATTTTCGGCCTGCAATTCGCCCATGCGATGGGCATCCGCGCCGTCATCACCTCGTCGAGCGACGACAAGCTTGAGCACGCGAAAAAGCTCGGCGCGGCCTGCGGTATCAACTACAAAACCACGCCCGATTGGGAGAAGGCCGCGATGGAATTCACCGGCGGGCGCGGCGTCGATCACGTGGTCGAAGTCGGCGGCGCGGCAACGCTGGCGCGCTCGTTTGGCGCGTTGCGTTCCGGCGGCAAGGTCTCCTTGATCGGCGGCTTGAGCGGCGGCGCCACCGAGCTCAATCCGGGGCTCATCTTCTCGCGGCGCGCCAATGTGCAGGGCATTTCGGTGGGTTCGACGCAAATGTTTTTGGCGATGGCGCGCGCCATCGAAGTCAACGGAATAAAACCCGTCATCGATAAGGTCTTCGGTTTTGCCGAAGCAGAGGCGGCCTATCGGCACATGGCCTCGGGCGCGCATTTCGGGAAGATCGTCATTAGCGTCGGGTGATCAATCTCACCGCTCAGTGAGTTTGAATTCGATGCGACGATTGCGGCTATAGGCCTCCTCGGTGGTGCCGGGGTCGATCGGCTGAAACTCGCCGAAACCGGCGGCGACCAGGAACGAGGGCTTGACGCCCTTGGAGATCAAATATTGCACCACCGCGATCGCGCGCGCCGCCGAAAGGTCCCAATTCGACTTGAACTGCCCGGCGACCGGCCGCACATCGGTGTGGCCGTCGACCCGCAGCACCCACGGCAGGTCAGCCGGTATTTGCGTCTCCAGTCCAATAAGCGCGGCCGCCACTTTGTCGAGTTCGGGGCGGCCCTCCGGCTTGAGATCGGCCCTGCCGCTGTCGAAAAAGACTTCCGATTGCAGCACGAAGCGGTCGCCGACAATGTGCATGTCGGATCGGTTGCCGAGGATGTCGCGCAGCTTGCCGAAGAAGTCGGAGCGGTAATGCGCGAGTTCCTGAACGTTTTGCGCCAGCGCCACGTTCAGCCGCTCGCCGAGTTCGCTGATGCGGTGTTCGGATTCCGCGCCCTTCTTTTCGGAAACGTCGAGTGCGGTATCCAGCGCGGCGAGTTGCTGGCGGAGCGCGGCGATCTGCTGGTTGAGCGTTTCGACCTGGGTCAGCGCCTTGGCGGAGATTTGCTTCTCGCCCTCAAGCTGGCCGGACAGCGCGCCGGCCTTGTCCTGCGCCGCCGCCGCGCCGGCGGCGGCGCCCTCATAGAGGCCTTTATATTTGTCGCGGTCGTTCTGCGCGGTGGCGAGCGTTGCCTCTAATGCGCCAATCTGGTTCTGCAAATCGGCCTTGCCGGATTTCTCCATCGACAACAGGTCGGTAAGATTCGCGATTTGCGCATTCAGCCGTGCCAGCGCGGTGTCCTTGCCCTGCACTTCCTGCTGCAGATAAAACTGAATCACGACGAATATCGTGAGCAGAAAAATGATGCCGAGAATCAGCGTCGATAACGCGTCGACAAAGCCCGGCCAATAATTCATGCCGCTGTCGGAGCGGCGCGACCGTGCCATCGCCATCGGCTCTCCTATTCGTCTTCACCCGCCACATCGAAACGCGCGACCGGCGGCGATTGACCTTTCGCGGTTTTGCTACGCCCAGGCGCCAAAGAATAGCGGCATTGCGCTCAGTGGTTCACTTTGTCGCGCACCATTGTCTCCAGCAACTGCTTGATGTCGCCTTGGCTCTGGGCCTGGCCGTCGACCCAATCGCGGATCGTTTGCTGCTCGATGCGCATGTGGTGCACCAAAGTTTGGATGGCCTCAGCCAAATCGGCAATGGCGGCGGTGGCGGCCTTGCTGCCGCCGGCCTCGTTGACCGCGAGGCGCAAGCGCTCAAAGGCGCTTTGCATTTCGCCGGTGCTGCCGGCGGCGGCCGCAGCGGTCGGCGCGGCAGCATGGTCGTAAACCGTGGTGGAGAGCCAGTCTTCCAGTTCGGTGTAAAACCGGTTCTGGGCCTGGCTCGATTGCAGATCGAGAAAGCCCAGCACCAGCGAGCCGGCGAGGCCGAACAGCGACGACGAGAACGAAATTCCCATGCCGCCGAGCGGCGCGGCCAGGCCCTCGCGCAGCGAATCGAACATCGAAGCGGCGTCGCCGGTGGCCTTGAGCCCCTGAATGACGCCGCCGACGGCGCTGACCGTCGCGATCAGGCCCCAGAACGTGCCGAGCAGGCCGAGAAACACCAGGAGCCCGGTCATGTAGCGCGAGGTGTCGCGCGCCTCGTCGAGGCGGCTGCCGACCGAGTCGAGAATGCCGCGCAGCATCGGCGCCGACATCGCCATGCGGCCGCCGCGGCCGCCGAGGATCGCCGCCATCGGCGCCAGCAGCACCGGCGCCCGCTCGACGGCGTTGCCGGCATCGGCGAGGCGGAAATCGTTGACCCAGGCGATTTCCGGATAAAGCCGCACCACTTGGCGCAGCGCCAGCACGATGCCGATGACAAGGACCGCGATGATCAAGCCGTTGAGGTACGGATTGGCCATGAACGCGACCGCGATCTGCTTCTGCAGCAGAAACACCACAGCCCCGCAAAGCACCACGAACACCAGCATCCGGAACAAGAAACTGCCCGGCGACGATAGTCTAAGGGGATCGAGTTCTTCTCTAGCCATAAGCTCCACGGTGACCGGCAGCGGTTAAGCCCGCCCGGCAATATGCACGTCCTTGGGACAAAGAAAAAGACGGGGAGGGCGGACTGAAGGCCGCAGACCGGAGGCGGCAAGATCTCGTGCTAAGCTTACGAAGCAGCGCAGGCTGGTGGGCGCTGTAGGGATTGAACCTACGACCTTGTAACTCACGAGCCACCGGGCGGGTTAGAGTAGCTGGCGCGGGGAAGGCGAGAGACCGCAGCGACCTAGGGATACCAAGCCCGTGGGAGAGCAAGGGTCTTCGCCTGTCATCGAACCCGGACAGTCGCTCTCCCGTGTGAAGGCCCTGCCCGCTACTTACATTTCAATAGCTTAGGTAGTGATTTTTGTCATTCCCCGGATTGGCGTAGTTCGATTTTGCGTCCGAACATGATGAGTTGCGCGCCGGAGTTGCCGCGGTAAACTTTGGCGTCCGGGGACGACCGAAGATGGCGTTGAAGCGGCCAAAGCAAAGCAAGGCCATCGCGCCATACAAGGCCAAGGAAATGCTCGACCTTGCGTCATTGTCCGAAAAGACGGCCGACAGATTTAGGGACGCAATGCAGAAGGCAGGCAGTAAGGTTCGGTATACCGGGAGTCCGTATCATCGATCCTCATCGAAGGAAGGCCCCGTAGTGCAGCGGATTGGCCTAACGAGCCGTTGCCCTCCAAGCTGGACGAATTTGGAGGCTACGCGGGTACTGCGTATCGCGATCAAGGAGGGGCGCGTTTCGGCGGTTTGGGAACAGGGCTTCCCACGGCACGTTTGGCACTTGGACGGTGATGTCCTATATGAGGCAAGGCTTACAAACAGCGGAAATGGCGAGTATCATGGCTATCCGCTAGAAGACCGATGGCAATGGCCGAAGAACTTCCGATGACAGACCAGTTTTCCGTGGAATTGCAGTGGCCGGTAAACCCAGGGAAGGGCGGAGATTCCTTTCTTGACGGGTCGCTTGCTCGCTTCCAGATCTTGGTCGGAGAGAAGTCGCTCACTGCATATCAGACTGAAAAAGGTGACAAGCACTCACATCTCCACGTCCCCACCTATTATCTTGTCGAGTGGCTCGCGCAGAATTGGTGGTCATTCTTATACGAACCTCGAAAAAATGACCGCGATGATTTTGAGCAGGATTTTCGATCTCGACATTGGTTGGGAACACCAAGAAACGGCTTTGCGCTTCCCGATGTAACTTTTTCTCCAGCGGGTGAAAAAATCGAGATTGTGGCTCGACCCACATTTTTGCGCTTTGCGCAACTGAACTTCATCGAAGCTCTTACAGCTACCGCTACGACCGATAGCGTTCGTTCAGAATTTTCAAAATTCATTGAGCATGTGCTCGCACACTTGACTGAAAATGGCGTGAAGAATTCTGCGGCGCATCAACATTGGGATCACGTCCGCAACACAACAAAGGAAGAGGAAGTCTACTGCCGGATGGTCGGGGCCTTGGGGATTTCACCTTACCTGAGCCATCCAGATGTGGATCAAGTCTTCGAAAAGGTCACCGGTAAGATCACCGAAACAATGCTCACTGACCTCTGCGACGCGACTAACATGGGAAGTTTCGAACGAGCGGCGGATGCGGCGAACGGCATCTCGGCGGCATTGACCGTCGCAAAGGACATTCCAGTTAAAAAGCTTTTGGAGGCACAAAGGCCCACAGACAATGCGTCCCGAGCATACGAGTGGGGTTATCAAGCGACAGATGTGGCGCGGTCTGCTCTCGGGATTGCTCATGACGACCCTCGCGGATCGGCTGCGTTTTTTGACCGGCTCCATTTTGATCCCAGCGCGGGTATTGAAGAAAGCAAAGGGTCGGAACCCGCTGCACCTTCTATAATTTCGGGTGCAGTGGAGCGTAACAATGACAAAATGCGGGTCGCGATTGTCGGCAGTAATCGTGCGCATCGTAAATTTGCTGCCGCGAGAGCTGCCTTCTTAGCATGGTCTCGTGGACAAAATTCCTCCAGGCTCGTGACAACGGCGCGGACAAGGGATCAACAAGCCAGCCGTGCTTTCGCGGCCGAGCTTTTGGCACCCGCGAAGTTTTTGAAAAAGAGATTGGGCGGGCGGTCCGAGGTTTCGCCCTTTGCGTTGGACAAAATCTCTGAGGAAATCGGAATTGCTCCAACGGTCGTTCACTATCAAGCAAGAAACCACGGCTACTATGTTGCCGAGGCCGCTTAATTCCGCACTGCTTTTAATTCAGAACAAGTCCTGAACGCATTCCCCGGATTTTCCCCGGACGCGAGTTGCATGTTCCTGCAGCGTTCTGCCGAGAGTTTACGAAATGAGCGTCGCGGCGAAAGCGCCAAAAGCAATAGATTCGTAAGACCTTTAAGTGGTGGGCGCTGTAGGGATTGAACCTACGACCTCTCCCGTGTGAAGGGAACGCTCTCCCGCTGAGCTAAGCGCCCGGTCCTGTAAGGCCGCGATTTACGGTGCGGCTTGCCCGGGTGTCAAGGAAAGTCCCTCACTCGTCATGGCCGGACTTGTTCCGGCCATCTACGTCTTTTTTGCTGCCGTGCCGGCAAAGACGTGGATGCCCGCGACGATCCCCGGATCGGGTCCGGGGACGGGCATGACGGATGCCGGCGAAAATTCTTTAATTCGTCGACGCCACGCGCGAGGCGGTGGATTGCAGCGCGCGGATGCGGTCGGCGAGCGTATTTTTGTTCTCCGCGGCCGGTTCGCCGCCGCCCTCGGCCGCCTGGTCGCCGTGCGCGTTGTTGGCACCGGGCATGGCCCGCCCCGCGGCGGCGGCTTCGACCGCGAGCATGGCCTCGATCGGCGAGCCGGGACCTTCGAGCGTCGCGGTGAGGCGAGCGACTTCGGCGGCGACGTCGTTGATGCGCTCGCGCAACAGCGCGTTCTCGACCCGCTCGGCGGCCCAGGTCGATTCCGTGTCGCGTCTCATGGTGGCGATTTCGCGCTGCAGCTTGCCGCGCTCGTCGATCGCGGCGGCAAGCTGCGCTTCGAGCTGGGCGATGTCGGTACGGAACTTGTCGACGGCAGAGCTGCTGCGGCCGCCGGTCGCGGCCAGTTCGCTGCGCAAATCGGCTTCGGTCTTTTGCGCGGCTTCGAGTTCGCTGCGCATGCGGTCGATCTGATAATCGCGTTCGGCGAGGACGCGGCCTTGATCGCCGAGCCGCGTTTCGAGGTCCTGCACGCGGCGGTGCAGCAATTCGGTTTCGGCGGTTTGCACGATGAGCTGACGCTCCAGCTCGGTGGTGCGGCTGCCGAGGTCGCCGAGCTTGCCGCGGGCCTGTTCCAATTCCTTGGCCGCCGCCTCGGCGTCGATGCGTTCGCGCGCCATGCGCAATTCGGTATCGGCGACCGCGCGCTCATAACCGGCGACGCTGATCTTGTTGGCATCGACTTGGGTGCGCAACGCGGCGATCTCGCTGCGCTGACTGTCGGCCACCAGCGAGCGCTCGCCGAGTTCGCCAAGTAATTTCGACAGCGCTGCTTCCTTGTCGGCGAGGATACGCTCGGCCTCGCGCAACGCGGTCGACTTGATATCGAACTCGCCCTCGGTGGCGCGCAACTGGTCGCGCAACGTCCGATCGCGCGCTTCGAGCGCGAAAATCGCCGCGGTCTTTTCGCCAAGCTCCTTCTTGAGCTGATTGATGGCGTCGGTCTTCTTGCCGAGTTCGGCGAGCTGCGAGGTCGTCTTGGTCTTCATTTTCTCGACGCTCATTTCCAGGCGCCGGGTCGACATCGCGAATTCGGCGCGCAGCTGGTCCTTGTCGGCGCGGATCTCGGCGATCGACAGCGGCGTCGCCGCTTCAAGCCGGCGCATGGTCAGGCGCACGGCGCGGTTATGCACCAGCGGAATAAACAACAGTCCGAGCAGGGCCGCGACAAGGAACCCGATCCCGAAATACATGACCGGTTCGATCATGACGCTACGCCTCCAGCGCCCCCACCAATCCTCCCGGGTGAGCGGGGGCTGGAACCTCGGAGGCCGCATGACCATGCCATGCGGGTGCGAACTGCACCAGATTCACGAAGCGTTAACCTAAACCGACTTTTTCCGCCGCGCCATCGCGTCGATGGCCGCGCGTGCCCGGCCGGAACGCGGCGCTCAGAACGGATTCCAGGTCGGGCGTTCGGTGAATTTGAGGTAGCCGAGATTGGCACCGAGCCGAAGGCCTACCCCGGAGCGGATCGGCACCAGCGTGATGTCGTTGGCGGTGAGCGCCGTCATGCCGAAACCGCCGATGAAATAGGCCGAGCCGTTGACGCCGCCGAAGCGGTCGAAGATCGCCTGCGTGCGCGGCAGGTTATAGACTAGCATCATGGTGCGCGCGCCGTCGGCACCGGCATCGAAGCCGATGCTCGGCCCCTGCCAGAACACGCGCAAATCGCCAGCGTTTTTGGTGTAAAGCGTGCCGTCGCCGTAGCGCAGGCCGCCGACAAAGGCGCCGCCGGCTTCTTCGCCCAGCACATAGCCGTTCGGCTGGCCCCACTGGCTGACCGCCTTCTCCACGATCATGGCAAGGCCACGCGATACGCCGCCGAAAAAGTGATGCCCGGCTTCGACCAATTCGTTCGGCGAGAACTGGTTCGACGGCGGCGGTTGCGGTGGTGGCGGCGGGCTGGGGGCGACCGCGGCAGGCGGCTCCGGTGGATTTTGCGCAGCCGCCGTGACCGCCCAAAATACCAGCACCAGCGCGGCCAAGAACAAGATGCGACTCATGCTCAGTTCCCCCGGCTTAACCCCATGCTCACGCGATCGGCTTAAGTCGAAGGCGCGAACCGATCCGAATCAGCGCAGCCTTCGCTAGGACTATGACGACAGCACGGCGAAAACGAAAGCGGAACCGCGCGGGCCTCGCCATCTGTGCCGGTATTGCGTTGGCGGTCGGCGCCTTGGCGCCGCTGTCGGCGGCAGGTGCGACCGAGCAGATCGTGGTCGATTGGCATACCGGGCTTGCCATCGACGGTTATGACCCCGTCGCCTTCTTCACCGACGGCAAGCCTATCTCCGGCAACGCCGATTTCGAATTAAACTATGCCGGCGCCGTTTGGCGCTTCGCCAATCTCGGCAATCGCGATGCGTTCGCGGCGCGGCCCGATGTGTATATGCCGCAATATGGCGGCTACGACCCGCTCGGTATCGCGCGCGGGGTCGCGGTGGCGGGCAATCCCAATCTGTGGGCCGTGGCCGGCGGCCGTCTGTTTCTGTTCTACGATGGCGCCCGGCGCGCCAAATTTGTCGCCGATCCCGAGCGCATGGCGGGTTCAGCCGATCGCCAATGGCCGGATGTGCTGCGCACGCTTACGCCGTGATCGATGCAGCCCGATCGCCAGATGCGATAAAGCCCGGGATCAACAGGTCGGAACTGCCATAGCGCAGCGACGAGCCGTCGGGCGCGGCGACATCGCCGCCCGCCGCCGCGAGGATGGCGTGGCCCGCCGCAATATCCCAGTCGTGGGTCGGCGCCAGCCGCGGATAAAGGTCGGCGGAACCTTCGGCCAGGCGGCAAAACTTTACCGAGGATCCGCATTGGGCCAACTGGGTCGGGCCCAAACCTGCGACATAGGCTTGCGTTTGGGCGTCCAGATGCGAGCGGCTGACCATGACAATAGTGCCGCTTCGCGGCCGTGGCCGGGCGTGGATCGGCCGTCGGGTGCCGCGCGTCGTTGCCAGCCAATCGGCGCCCTTGCCGATAATCCCGCGCCAAACCTCGCCGAGCGCCGGTGCGCAAATGATGCCGAGCCGCGGCACGCCGTCGGTCATGAGCGCGATATTGATGGTATATTCGTTCCGGCCGGCGACGAATTCGCGTGTGCCGTCAAGCGGATCGACCAGAAAATAGCTGCCTTGCCTGATCGCCTTTGGCGGTTCGCGCGCCGCCTGTTCCTCGGCGACGATCGGCAGGGCTGAAGCGACGCGTTGCAGGCCGTCGCGGATAACGGCCTCGGCTGCTTCGTCGGCCGCGGTCACCGGCGAGCCGTCGGCCTTGGTGCGGACTTCAGGGCGGTTCGCCAATTCCAGAATCGTTGCCGCCGCTTGCGCGGTAATCTCGGTCAGGTCGTCCATCAGGGCGGCGCATGCGGCGAGGTCGAGGGCGGGCACAAGTGACTCCCAGGCCGGACAGCGTGCGGTCTAGCATGGCCTCGCCCGTGCCGCACGATTGCCGAATCGCGTGCGCTGTGACACGGACGGATTCCCGACGTCATGCAGCGGAGTCTGCCATGTCCGCCCCCGTCTCCGGCCCTATTGCCATCGGAGCCCTCGACCTTGCGGCGCTTCTGTGCTCCCGCGTTTGCCATGACCTGATCAGTCCGGTCGGCGCCATCGTCAATGGCCTGGAAGTTTTGGAAGAGGACAAAGACGAAGAAACCAAGACTTTCGCGCTCGATTTAATCAAGAAGAGCGCGCACCAGGCCTCGGCCAAGCTGCAATTCTGCCGGCTTGCTTTCGGTGCGGCCGGCTCGGCGGGCGCGCAAATTGAACTCGGCGACGCCGAAAAGGTGTCGCGCGGACTGCTTGACGACGGCAAGACGACGATCGTTTGGAACTTGCCGCGCGAATTGGTGGCTAAAAACCGGGCAAAACTGGTACTGAACATGCTGCTGGTCGGCGCCGGCGCCATCCCGCGGGGCGGCACGCTCACGGTCGATCCGTTCGGGGCGGGCTACCAGGTCTCGGCAGCGGGCCTCAACGCCCGGCTGAGCCCGGCCACCGCCGATCTGCTCGCCGGGAGCGCGGTGCAATCCGTCGACGCCCACGCCATTCAGCCCGTTTATACCGGGATTCTGGCGCGCGATTGCGGCTTGACCGTCTCCGCCGCCGCCGATGCCGCGGCGGTCGTTATCACCGCCGGCTGACGCTGTTCCGGCCCGGCGCGGCTCCCAGGGGCTCCCGTCGCCGGTCGCATTCCGCAACCGAAATTAAACCCTTTTGGCAACAGACTGCGTGAGGCCCGATCAGGCGTGCCGTGCTTGGCGCGGAAGGCACGCGTCATACGCGCGACGGGGGCTAGGCGTGGGCTGGGGCGTAAATGCCGCCGGCGCGACGAGGCGGCTCTGTGATGGACGACCTGCTGCGGGATTTCCTGACTGAAACCGGCGAGAGCCTCGATTTGGTCGATGCTGAGCTGGTGCGTTTCGAACAGGAGCCGAACAACGGCGATATTTTGCGCAATATTTTTCGCCTGGTCCACACCATCAAGGGGACCTGCGGCTTTCTCGCGCTATCCCGGCTCGAACGGCTGGCGCACGCCGCCGAGACCGTGATGGGCAAGTTTCGCGATGGCATGCCGGTCACCGCCGAGGCCGTTACGCTCATTCTGGCCACCATCGACCGTATCAAGACCATCCTCGACGGGATCGAGGCGCTGCAACAGGAACCGCCGGGCAACGACGGCGACCTCATCGCGCAACTCGGCGTTCTAGCGCGGGAGGAACCCGCCGCGTCGCAGGCCGATTTTGGCAAAGGGCCGGCACCGACGCCCGCCGACGATCGAACCGGCGAAGAACTCACGACCGAAGCTCACGAGCCGCCCCGTGGTGCCGCCGCCGACAAGCCCGCAAGCCATTCGATCCGCGTCAGCGTCGACACGCTCGACCGCCTCATGACCACGGTTTCGGAACTCGTTCTTACCCGCAACCAGCTGCTCGAGATGGTCCGCCGCCACGAGGATTCCGATTTCAAGGCGCCGTTGCAGCGGCTGTCGAGCGTCACCGCCGAACTGCAGGAAGGCGTGATGAAAACGCGGATGCAGCCGATTGGTCATGCCTGGCAGAAATTGCCGCGCGTGGTGCGCGACCTCGCGACCGAACTTGGCAAGGATATCGAACTCGACATGCACGGGGCCGAGACCGAACTCGACCGCCAGGTGCTCGAACTGATCAAGGATCCGTTGACGCATCTGGTCCGCAACTGTGCCGACCACGGCATCGAAAGTTCGGCGGAGCGCTTCGCCGCCGGCAAGCCGCGCCGTGGAACGATCCGGCTCGGCGCCTGTCACCAAGGCGGTCATATCATCATCGAACTCGCCGACGACGGCCGCGGGCTCGACATTCCGTTGATCCGGGCCAAAGCCATCGCGTCCGGACTGGCCAGCGAGGCCGAAATCGCGGCCAAGTCCGACGGGGAAGTCTGCAATTATATATTCTCACCCGGCTTCAGCACCGCCGCGCGCGTGACCAGCATTTCCGGTCGCGGCTTCGGCATGGACGTCGTGCGCAACAACATCGAGCAGATTGGCGGCACGGTCGACTTGAAATCGGTAGCTGGGGCCGGAACCACTTTCACCGTCAAGATTCCGCTCACGCTCGCCATCGTATCGGCGCTGATCGTCGAGGCGGCGGGCGACCGTTTTGCCATCCCGCAGCTGTCGGTGCTCGAACTGGTACGCGTCGGCGGCGATGGCGAGCACCGCATCGAGCGGATCAAGGGCACGCCGGTGTTGCGGTTGCGGGACAGGTTGTTGCCGCTCCTGCATCTGAAGGAAGTTTTGCGGCTGGGCGCGAGCGAGGGCGACGAAGGCTTCGTCGTGGTCACCCAGACCGGCAACCAGATTTTCGGCCTGATCGTCGATTCGGTTTTCCACACCGAGGAAATCGTGATCAAACCGATGTCGTCGAAGTTGCGGCATATCGCGGTATTTTCCGGCACCACCATTCTCGGCGACGGGGCGGTCGTCATGATCGTCGACCCCAACGGCGTGGCGCAGGCATTCGGCCGCTCGGTACAGGCTGCGCTTGCCGGCGCCCCCGAGCCGAAGCCGAGCGAGGCCGTCGAGGATAAAGTCGCGCTCCTGGTATTCCGGGCCGGCTCGCCGCAGCCCAAGGCCGTGCCGCTGGCGCTGGTCACCCGGCTCGAGGAGATCGATTGCCGCCGCATCGAGATCTCCGACGGCCGCCATCTGGCGCAATATCGCGGTCAGCTTATGCCGCTCCTGCGCATCGACACGGCGGCCGGACTGAAACAGGAGGGCGTCCAGCCGATCCTGGTATTCTCCGATCGCGGCCGTTCGATGGGCATCGTCGTCGACGAGATCATCGATATCGTCGAGGACAAGCTCGATATCGAAGTGGCGAGCCAGCGTCCCGGCGTGCTCGGCTACGCCGTGATCAAAGGCAACACCACCGAAATCGTCGATGTCGGGCATTTCCTGCCGCAAGCTTTCGAAGACTGGTTCCGCCGCCGCGACGTGTCGGCGGCGCAACCGGCGCGCACCGTCCTTCTGGTCGACGACTCGGCGTTCTTCCGCAACATGCTGGCGCCGCTGATCAAGGCGGCGGGTTACCGGGTGATCGCCGTCGGATCGGGCGCGGACGCGCTTGCGGCGCTGCAATCGGACACCCGGTTCGATCTGATCGTGACCGACATCGAGATGCCGGAGATGGACGGGTTCGCGCTCGCCGAAGCTGTGCGCGGGACGTCACGAACCGCGGCGCTGCCCATCATCGCGCTCTCCGCCATGGTCTCCGCCGACGCCATCGAACGCGGCCGTGCGGTCGGTTTCCACGATTTCGTCGCCAAGTTCGATCGGACCGGGTTGATCGCGGCAATCAAAGAACAGAGCGCCGACCTCGATGTGGCAGCGTGACCGCGATGAACGATAGCATCAACCTTGTCGACTACGTCACGTTCACGACCGCCGGTCAGCTGTTCGGTCTGCCGATCGAGCGCGTGCAGGACGTCTTCAAGCCGGCCCGCATCACCCGCGTGCCGCTTGCCGGGCCACAGATCGCGGGCGTGCTCAATCTGCGCGGACGCATCGTGACGGCCATCCATCTGTCCAACCGGCTCGGAATGGACAGCGCCGCGCCGCCGACGACCCCGATGGCGATCGGAATCGAGTGCGGCCCCGAGTCGTTTGGCCTCCTGGTCGACGCTGTGGGCGAAGTGCTCAGGCTGCCGCAGAGCGAGCTTGAAGAAAACCCGATCAATCTCGACCGCAAGCTGGCGCGCGTCAGCGCCGGAGTGCATCGGCTCGACGACCAGCTCCTGGTCGTTCTCGACGTCGACCGCGTGCTGGATCTCGGCGTCGAATTGGCGGCGGCGTGAGCGTGGAGCGGTGACGGTAATTGAAATGCGACGGACAAAAATGCGGCTGCGCCGCGAGGGTAGAGCGAGGATATCATGAAGACGTGCTTGATCGTCGATGACTCCAGTGTCATCCGCAAAGTGGCTCGGCGAATTCTCGAAGGCCTCGATTTCCAGATCGTGGAGGCCGAAAACGGCGAAGAGGCGATAGCAAGCTGCCAGCGGCAGTTGCCGGACGCCATACTTCTCGACTGGAACATGCCGAAAATGGACGGCTATGATTTCCTGCGGCTGCTGCGTCGGCTGCCCGGCGGCGACAAGCCCAAGGTCGTGTTCTGCACCACCGAGAACGATGTCGCCCACATCGCACGCGCGCTCCATGCCGGCGCCAACGAATACATCATGAAGCCGTTCGACAAGGATATCGTCGAGGCCAAGTTCCTGGAAGTCGGTCTGATCTAGCCTGCCGCCGCGGCGTGGCGTTCGCGGCATTGTAATTTCGCGTAGCGAAAGTTCGAGTACCATGAGTACCGTCGTTGCCGCCGCAAAACTTGCGCCGGGTGCCGAAAAACCGATCCGCGTGATGGTCGTCGACGACGCTATTGTCGTGCGCAGCCTGTTGGCGCGTTGGATCGACGCCGAGCCGGACATGCAGATCGTCGCTGCGCTGCGCACCGGACGCGAGGCGGTGGCGCGGATCGAAGAAAGCGACGCCGACGTTGTCGTGCTCGACATCGACATGCCGGAGCTTGACGGCATTTCGGCGCTGCCGCTGCTGCTGCAAAAAAAGCACTGCCTCGTGGTGATTATGGTGTCGACGCTGACGCGCCGGTCCGCCGAGATCAGTCTGCGGGCGCTTGCGCTGGGTGCCGCCGACTATGTCCCGAAACCGCAGGGCGCGCGCGACGCCACCACGTCGATCCCGTTCCGGAGCGAATTGATCGAAAAAATCCGCACGCTCGGCCGCCGCGCCGCCCCGCCGGTCGTGACGCCGATATTGGCGTATGCCAATGCGCCCGGCCGGACCGCGCCACCGTACGGCAACGGCGCAGTAGCGCCGCACGCGCCGAAAAGTCCAAGACCGGTGGAGAAATCCGGCGTCATACAGTTGCGGCCGTTCGCGGCCGTAGCGCCTCGCGTGCTTTTGATCGGCGCCTCGACCGGCGGCCCGCAGGCGCTGACGACGCTGATCGAGCGGCTTCCCGCGGCGATCGACCGGGCGCCGGTCCTGATTGCCCAGCATATGCCGGCGACTTTTACCATGGTGCTGGCCGAGCATTTGTCGCGAGCCGGCGGCCGTGGCGCGCACGAAGCCGAGCACGGCGAGCCGGTCCTTGCCGGCGGTATCTATGTCGCCCCGGGTGGCCGTCATATGCGCGTGGTGCGCAAGGGCGGCGGCATCGAGATCGCGCTGGGCGACGATCCGCCGATTAATTTCTGCAAGCCCGCGGTCGATGCCTTGTTCTCGTCGGCGGCCGCGGTGTGGGGCGCCGGCACGCTGGCGCTCGTTCTGACCGGAATGGGCGCCGACGGCGCCCGCGGCTCAGCCGATATCGTGGCGGCTGGCGGCAGCGTGATGGCGCAGGATCAAGCGACCAGCGTGGTGTGGGGCATGCCGCGGGCGGTGGCGCAAGCCGGCTTATGCGCTGCGGTATTGCCGCTCGACAGGATGGCGCCGAAAATTATTCGCCTATTCGCGGGAGACCGCTGGTGACGCCGCGCGATTACGACTTCTTGCGCCATTGCCTTAAAGCGCGCTCGGGTTTGGTGCTGTCGGCCGACAAGCAGTATTTGGTCGAAAGCCGGCTTCTTCCGGTCGCCCGCAAGGCCGGGTTGGGCGGGCTTCGCGAACTCGTGGCCGCGCTCGAGACCGGCCGCGACGAGGCCTTGATGACCGATGTCGTCGAGGCGATGACGACCAACGAATCTTATTTCTTTCGCGACAAGATGCCATTCGAACATTTTCGCGCGACTATCATGCCGGCATTGATCGCGGCGCGCCGCGCGTCACGCTCGATCCGTATCTGGTGCGCGGCCGCGTCGACCGGTCAGGAACCGTATTCGCTTGCCATGGCTGTTAAGGCGATGGAACGCGACCTCGTCGGCTGGCGCATCGAATTGCTGGCAACGGACCTCTCCAACGAGGTTTTGGAAAAGGCCCGCGGCGGGCTTTACAGTCAGTTCGAAGTGCAGCGCGGATTGCCGATCCAGCTGCTGATCGAGCATTTCACGCAAAGCGGCGAAGCCTGGCAGATCGCGCCGCAACTGCGCGCCATGGTCAAATATCGCCAGCTCAATCTGCTCAACGATTTCTCGCAGCTGGGGACTTTCGACCTCGTGTTGTGCCGCAACGTGCTCATCTATTTCGACCAAGCCACCAAGATCGACGTGCTCAGTCGCCTGGCGCGGGTGACCGCGAGCGACGGCTATCTCGTGCTCGGCGCGGCGGAGACCGTGGTCGGACTGACCGACCGCTTCAAAATGGTGCCCGATAAGCGCGGCCTTTATGTGCCGAATAACGGCACGCCGGGGTTATCCGTCGTGAGCTCCGCCAGACCCGCCCCGCGTCTGATCGCGATCAATGGCGGGCGGTGACGGATCGCATTGACCGGACGCGGTGGTGCCGATCCCCAACAAAAAACCCCGGCCAAAGGCCGGGGTCTTGATTGAAGCGCAGAGCGTTAAGCTCAGGCCGGAATCTTGACCTCGACGTCGGCCGGCTCGCGCAGCACGTAGCCGCGGCCCCACACCGTTTCGATGTAGTTCTTGCCGTTCGAGGCATTGGCGAGCTTTTTGCGCAGCTTGCAGATGAAGACGTCGATGATCTTCAGCTCCGGCTCGTCCATGCCGCCATAGAGGTGATTGAGGAACATTTCCTTGGTCAACGTGGTGCCCTTGCGCAGGCTCAGGAGCTCCAGCATCTGGTACTCCTTGCCGGTCAGGTGCACGCGGGCGCCGTTGACCTCGACCGTCTTGGTGTCGAGATTGACGCACAGGTCGCCGGTGTTGATGACGGATTGGGCGTGGCCCTTGGAGCGGCGCACGATGGCGTGGATGCGCGCCACCAATTCGTCCTTGTGGAA
>Ga0181525_10000867_pt1 | contig 26319 bp, 17 predicted proteins | sample PEATcosm2014_Bin_48_FD_121100 | JGI IMG/M metagenome (GOLD analysis project Ga0181525, IMG submission 121100) | Peatland microbial communities from MTU Mesocosm Facility, Houghton, MI, USA - PEATcosm2014_Bin06_10_metaG | ecosystem: Environmental > Terrestrial > Soil > Wetlands > Peat | place... | reverse complement strand
GAGGTCCTGCGTGCCGTGGCTAAAAAAATTAAAAGCGGTCATCAGCAGTACGGCGTAGATGCCAAGCCGCCAGTGCGACTGCAGAACCGCCAAAGTGTTGCTGCGCTTCGTCGTCGGCTTCCAACTTGGCGATTCCGGAACGCTGCGGCGGATGTAAAACACCAGCAGTGCCGGGATGACACCGACCATGAACATGCCGCGCCATCCGATATATTGAAATAGCGCGCCGTACACGATTGACGCCAGAAAATATCCGGCCGGATAGCCCGATTGCAGCAGCCCCGATACGAAGCCACGCGCCTGCGGCGGTATGGATTCCATGGTCAGCGACGCGCCGACGCCCCATTCGCCGCCCATGGCGATGCCGAAGACGGCGCGCAGCACCAGCAAAGCGGTCAGGCTCGGCGCGAAGCCTGACGCCAGTTCGATGACCGAATAAAGCAACACGTCGATCATCAGCGTCGGGCGGCGTCCCCAACGATCGGCTGCGCGTCCAAAGAGAAACGCGCCGATCGGCCGCATCGCCAAGGTCAGCAAGATCGCGAAGGTGACGTTGGTGATTTGCGTATCGAATTCCTTGGCGATGTCCTTGAGTACGAACACCATCAGGAAAAAGTCGAAGGCGTCGAGCGTCCAGCCTAAGAAACTCGCCGCGACGACGTGTTTTTGCTCGCTAGTCCAGCCCGAAAGCGCGGCTATCCGCATGTCCGCTGCTCCCCGATATCAACCCTCGACATCGGTGTCGGGCCGATCGTCGCCGCGCGCCAGCTCTTCGTGCCACTTGCCGCCCTTGTCTTCCCAGGAAATCGCTCTGGTTTCTCCCGGCACGTGCTGTTCCCTGGCGACACGTTGCGCCGCCGCCCGGGCCAAGTCGTGGGTCGGGAAAGTTTCCGAGAATACCCCGTCGACTTGATAGGCCCAGCCGCCGTCGTGCTCGACAATGTGATAGGTGACCTTGGCCATTTACCGCCCTCTCGATGACTTATAATGATACCGTACCCTGAAAGTTCCGGCTAGGGTACGGCACTGCTCTCGCGCTTTCGGCGCGCCTCATAAGTCTTCAAGTGCGCCAATGAAATCCGCAGCAGCGGGTAGTCGTGCGGCTGCGCGCTGCCGCGGCGGAGCAAATCGCCGACGATGTGGTCGGCCTCGATCGGTGCGCCGCGCTCGATATCGCGCAGCATCGACGCAGCGATCAGCGAATTGGGCGAAGTAAACATGGCGCGACTGCGTTGAATGGCGGCGTCGCTCGGCGAAAACCGGTTCGCCGCCGCGATCGAGCAGCATTCGTCATAGAGTGCGGTCGAAAACTCGGCCGCGCCGGCGGCAACGATGTCGCCAAAAGTTGCCCGCATCAGGCAAGTGATGCCGGCGCCGGTCGCGATGAAAGCCCACTTCTCCCACATCTCCGGAAAAATCGTTCCGCTGAGACGCGACTCGAAGCGGGCGCCGGCCAACGTCGACGCGATCGCCTCGGCACGCGCGGATAACGAGCCGTCCTGCTCGCCAAACGACAGAAAGTGCAAGTTATTGAGATGAAGAATCCGGCCTTCGTCGTCGAGCGTCGTTGAGATCAGGCATTGACCTCCAAGCACGGCGCCGCTGCCGAAGCGTTTATTGAGAAAATCCATATGCGCCATGCCGTTGAGCAACGGCAGGATCGCCGTCGTGGCGCCAACGGCCGGTGCGAACGAGTCCGCGGCGGCGGCGAGGTCGTAGGCTTTGCAGCTCAAGAGGATCAGATCGAATGGCTCGCGCAGCGTCTCGGCCGTGACGGTGGGCGGTGCCGGTAAGCTGAAATCGCCGAGTGAGCTGCGGATCACGAGACCGGTTTTCGCCAGTTGCGCGGCGCGGCGCGTCCGGACCAGGAAGGTGACATCGCGGCCGGCCTCCTTAAGCCTGCCGCCAAAATAGCCGCCGATTGCGCCGGCGCCGACGACGAGAATTCGCATGAAGGGCTCCTGTCGGGAAATTATTTAGGGGGCAACGGGACGACGCGGAACGAGCAGATTGCCAGTAAACATCATGACGGCTTCGTCGCTCTGGTTGAGCGCGGTCGTTCGCACCCGGATCAAGCCGCGGTCGGGTTTCGATTTCGATGGCCGCACCTCAAGCACCTCGCTCTTAGCATGCAATTCGTCGCCCGGTCGGACCGGCCGCGGCCAGCTCAGATCGTCAAAGCCAACGCCAAGAATGCCGCCCATGGGATTAAATTCGCCGTCGACCATGAGCCGCATGGTCAATGCGGCCGTGTGCCAACCGCTCGCCGCCAGTCCACGAAACGGTGTTTGACGTGCGGCCTCTTCGTCGAGATGAAACGGCTGCGGATCGAATTCCTTGGCAAAAGCCAGGATCATCTCCTTGTCGACGCGCAGCCGGCCGGTATTGAAAACCTGTCCCACGGCAAAATCTTCCAAATACCGTCCGGTCATTTTTCATAGTCTCCGTGGCAGCGGTGACGGCGGGATCGCGCGTACCGGCTTGTCGAACCACACGCCGGCCGCAACCGCTGCGGCATTGATAAGTCCGAAGGCTGCGAGGGCAATGGCCAGGGCAATAAAGATATCGGATAGGCCGTCGCCCCAGCGCAACGCGAACCAGCCGCCGCCCGCGGCAATCACCAAACGCGCCATATTGGCAATCAAAGGCCACAGCAACCGACCCGCCCCTTGCGAAGCGAAGTAAAGCGCCATGCCAAGGCCGAACAAACCATAGACCGGGCCGACCGCATGGAGATAGCGCGAGCCGGCGTCGATCATGGCAGGGGCGGTGTCGAACAGCGACAACCAGGCGCGCGGCGCGGCGGCGGCGGATAGGCCGACAAGCTCGCAAAGCCCGGCGGCGATCGCGGCGCCGATCCATGCCACCCGCAGCGCACGGTCGGGGCGGCCGGCGCCGATATTCGTTCCGACCATGGCGACGAGCGGGGCGCCCAGACCGAAGACCAGCGGAATGAGGAGATATTCGAGGCGAGAACCGGTGCCGTATCCGGCGATGGCGGCGGGACCGAAGGCGCCGACAAAGCCTGTTGCGATGGCGATCGTGAGATTGGTCTGGACAGTGATCAGAGCCGCGACCAAGCCGACGCGAAGAATGTCGGCGAACAGCGCCCAGCGGAAGCGGACACCGATCAGTTTGAGGCAAATGACGCTTCGCCCGGATCGCAGATAAGCGGCGAGCGCGACGCTTCCGACCGCGTAATAGATCAGCACGGCGGCTGCGCCGCCGGCAACGCCGAGCCGTGGGAAGGGCCCCAAGCCGAAGATCAAGCACGGTGACAGCGGGATAAGCACCATGACGCCGACCCAGGTGACGAGCGCGGGAAACACCATGTTACCGGTGCCGCGGATCACATTACTGAGCGAGTTGAAAAGCCAAACCAAAATGGCGCCGGCGAAGATAACCTCGGAGTAGGTCATCGCGGCGCCGAGCGACGCTCCGGTCCCGCCCATCGCCTCATAGAGCCATCGCCCACCGCCCAGGACGGCAAACATGAAAACCAATCCAAAGCCGAATGCGATGACCAGCGCATGCAGCGCTAAGGCATCGGCGTCGGAATGCCGCCCTGAGCCCAGTGCGCGAGCGATTGCCGAGGAAATGCCGCCGCCCATCGCTCCCGCCGACATCATCTGCATCAGCATCAGGACCGGAAAAACCAGCGCGACGCCGGCCAGCGGATCGGTGCCGAGTTTGCCGACGAAATAAGTTTCGACGAGGCCGACCGAGCTCTGTGCGAGCATCACGAGAACGTTCGGTGCGGCAAGTCGCAACAGGGTGATCGCGATCGGCCCCTCGATCAGCGCCAGGGTTCGCGGGTCGTAGCGGACTTTGTCGGCAGGAGCTTTGGTGCTCGCGGCTGGGAGCGGTTCGGCAGTTTTAACGCTGGGCGAAGACATGGGATTCGCTCCATTGATAAAACACCATATAGGAGTATATACACCCATATCAAGTGGAGAATGGTGATGACATCCGACACGATCAACCCCGCCGCCTGCAATTGCCTGGCTTTGCGCCAGGCCGCACGGCATGTCTCGCAGTTTTACGATCGATTCCTGGCGTCCTGCGGTTTACGCACGACCCAATATTCGATTCTTGCAAGGCTGCAACGCAGGGGACCCATGACGATCAACGCCCTAGCCGGGGAATTGGTTATGGATCGTACCACGCTGGGGCGGAATATACTGCCGCTGCAACGTGATGGTCTTATCGAGGTCGGTCCGGGAAAGACCGACCGCCGCAGCAAGGAATTGCGCTTGAGCCAATCCGGTGCCGCCCGTTTTGCTGCCGCGGTCAAGGTCTGGGGCGAGGCACAAGCACGGTTCGAAGCCGAGTTCGGCATCAAGCGCGCAAAAGAATTGCGCGCCGTACTGCATGAGATCGCTACCAACGAGCGTACCGGCACGCTGGCGGCGACCTGAATTGCTTGGCCCGATAGGTTGGGGGTTCGCTCGCGTACGGCTTTTGGCTATGATCCCAACCGCCGGCTCAAACGGAGCTTTCCGGATCCCGGCGTGCAAGGGAGCGCGACGATGATGCGGACGGTTTCACTTTCCAGTGTAATCATTCTTGCTTGCCTCGCAACGTCAGCGATCGCTGGTGAATATGGGCAGTCCCAGGATCTTTGTTACTGGTGCGTTCGCGATGCCATCTATGAGGAAGTTACGCTTATCGATCATCTGGAGGCTAATCCGGATGTGGATGACGCTGTGAAAGGCCCGACAATCGTCGCGGCGCGCGCCGATATCCATCGTTTGCGCGCAACGCTCGGTCCGTTACAGGAGACGGGCACCAACCCGTGCTGCTACGCCCGCAAACCGCTTTATATTCGCTGACGGATAGTGACCAGACAATCAACCGCTTGAAAGTGCGACGTGCGGCTTACCCCGGTGAGGGGAGGTCGAACAGCCGTGGCAACAGCCGATGCCGCGTCCGCAGCGACCATTGGCCGAGCCGATCGAGATACAGGTAAACGACGGGCGTTGTGTAAAGGGTGAGAAGCTGGCTGATCAGCAGCCCACCCACGATGGAAATGCCCAGCGGGCGGCGAATTTCGCCGCCGTTGCCGAAGCTCACCGCCAGCGGCACAGCGCCGAGAATCGCTGCCGTCGTCGTCATCATGATGGGCCTGAACCGCAGCAAGCAGGCCTGGAAGATTGCATCGTAAGAACTCAAATTTTGTGCGCGTTTTGCTTCGATGGCAAAATCGATCATCATGATGGCATTCTTTTTGACGATGCCGATCAGCAGAATCACGCCGATCAGCGCGATGATGCTGAATTCGGTATTAAAAATCATCAGGGCGAGTATGGCGCCGACGCCCGCCGAGGGTAGCGTCGAAAGAATCGTAATCGGGTGGATATAACTCTCGTAGAGCACGCCGAGGAGAATGTAAACGGCGGCAATCGCCGCGGCGATCAAAACCGGCTCGTTGTCGAGCGATTGTTGGAACACCTGTGCCGTGCCCGCGAGAGTGCCGTGAATCGATACCGGCATATGGATTTGATTGATGGCATCTTTAATTTCATTTGCCGCCGTGCCGAGCGATTGGCCGGGCAGGAGGTTGAATGAAATAGTCGAGGCCACAAACAAGCCCTGGTGATTGACCGACAAGGGCGTGTTGCCGGGATTATAATGAGCGATGGCGGCGAGCGGGATCATGGTCTCCAGCGAGGTCGAGACCGCGGCGCCGGAGGACGTACTGCTCTTACCGGCGTTGGCAAGGGCGTTGATGGCGGCGTTGCGCGCCGAATTGTTGTTGGCGCTCGCCGCCGCAGTCGTACTTGCCGACGTTGAAGACGTCGTGGTGCTCGTGGTGGCCGCGGTGACGGTTCCCGCTGGAGCGTTCGACGTCTGGGTTCCCGACGCACCACCGCCTGATGTCGCCACATAGACGTCCTGGAGCGACGCGGGATATTGCGTATAACGCGGGTCGATTTCCATCACGACGTGGTATTGATTAACCGCGCTATAGATGACGGATACCTGCCGTTGCCCGAACGCGTCGTAAAGTGTGTTGTCGATCTGAGCGGGCGTTATGCCAAGGCGGGACGCAGTATCACGATCATATACGAGGTCAGACTCCAGCCCTTTTTGCTGCTGGTCTGAGCTTAAGTCGGTCATGACCGTACTGTGCTCGAGCGCCTGAAGAAGCCGCGGCGTCCAGTTGAAAAGGTCATCCGTATTGTCGGATTGGAGTGTGTATTGATATTGCGCATTGCTCTGCCGGCCGCCGGCGCGGATATCCTGAACGCCGACCAGAAATAATCGGCCGCCGGGGACTTGGGCGAGCTTTGGCCGCAGCCGCGCGATCACTTGATCCATCGATGGCCGCTGCCCGATTGACTTCAGCGAGACGAACACCGAGCCGGTGTTGATCTGTGACCCCGGACCGCCACCGCTGCCGACGCCGGTGTAGCCGACGACGTTTTCGACGGCGGGATCGTCCTGCACGATGGCCATCATCTGCCGCAACTTCTGGGTCATGAGCTGGAACGAGACGCTTTGATCGGCCTGCAGCGAGCCGACCATCCGTCCGGTGTCTTCGTTAGGAAAAAAACCTTTCGGCACGACGTAGAACAAAAGAATATTCAGGCCGATGGCGCAGAAGAATATCAAAAGTACAAACCTGCTATGATGAAGCGCCCAGCTGAGCGAATGCTCGTAACCCGCAAGCACGCGGTCGAACACGCTGCGACGACCGGGAACCTCGCGCGCCCTTGTCTGCCGTAGGTAAAGCGCGCACATCATCGGCGTAGTGGTCAGCGAAATCGCCAGCGAAATAAGAATGGCGAGCGACAGCGTCACTGTGAATTCGCGGAACAGCCGGCCGAGAATGCCGCCCATCAGCAAGATGGGAATGAAGACCGCGATCAGCGACAGGCTGATCGAAAGTACCGTGAACCCGACCTCCCGCGCGCCCAGCAGCGCCGCCTGCATGCGCGGCATCCCCGCCTCGAGATGACGCGAGATGTTTTCCAGGACGACGATCGCATCGTCGACCACGAAACCGGTTGCGATGGTGAGCGCCATCAGCGACAGGATGTCCAAACTGTAGCCCAGAAGATACATCGCGCCGAACGTGCCGAGGATCGAGACCGGCACCGCGACCGACGGAATGAGCGTCGCGCTGAAATTGCGCAGAAACAGATAAACTACGATCGTCACCAGGCCGATAGCGATCAACAGCGTGAATTCCGTATCGTGCAGCGATTGCCGGATCGTGGTGCTGCGATCGATGGCGATGGTGACATTGACGTCGGCCGGCATGGCCGCCTGCAAATGCGGCAGCTCGGCCTTCACGGTATCGATGGTGTCGATAATGTTGGCGCCCGGCTGACGAAACAGGATGATCAGGACGGACGGTTGACCGTTGGCCAAGCCGAGGTTGCGCACATCTTCGACGGAATCGGTCACGCTGGCGACGTCCGACAACTGGACGGCCGCGCCGTTGCGGTAGGCCACCACCAGCGGCGCATAATCCACCGCCTTAGTCGACTGATCGTTGGTGTAGACTTGATAGCGACGGGTGCCGTCCTCGATGGTGCCCTTTGGACTATTGGCATTAGCGGATGCCAATGCGGCGCGCACGTCTTCCAGCCCGATGCCGTATTTGTAGAGCGCCTGCGGATTGAGCTCGACACGGACCGCCGGCAGCGCCGAGCCGCCGATAATAACTTGTCCAATGCCGCTGATCTGCGACAATTGTTGCTGGAAGACATTGCTGGCGGCGTCGTACATCTGGCCTTGCGTCAGGGTTTTCGACGTCATCGCCAGAATAAGAATCGGCGCGTCGGCTGGATTTACCTTGCGGTAGGTGGGGTTGCTTTTAAGATTTGCCGGCAAGTCGACGCGGGCGCCGACGATGGCGGCCTGGACGTCGCGCGCGGCGCCGTCAATGTCACGATTGAGATCGAATTGCAGCGTAATACGGGCTTGGCCGATGCCGCTTTGCGAAGTCATTTCGGTGACATCGGCGATCTGCGCGAGGTGGCGTTCGAGCGGACTCGCGACACTGGTCGCGACCGTCTCCGGGCTGGCGCCGGGCAGCTGCGCGCTGACGGAGATCGTCGGATAGTCGACCTGTGGCAGCGGCGCGACCGGCAATTTTGAAAACGCGAGCACGCCGGCCAAGGCAATGCCGAGCGTGAGCAGAGTCGTTGCCACCGGCCGAGCGATGAAAGGCGACGATATGCTCATTCGGCGGGCTCGGCCCGGGGCAGTGGATTCGACGGCCGACTCCCGGAGAGACGTACGGCCAAACGATCAAAGTACAGATAAATGACCGGCGTGGTGAATAGCGTCAGCAACTGGCTGACGATCAAGCCGCCGACAATGGCGAGACCGAGCGGCTGGCGTAGCTCGGATCCGGTTCCGGTCCCCAGCATCAGCGGCAATGCGCCCAGGATCGCGGCCATCGTCGTCATCATGATCGGCCGAAAACGCAGCAGGCAGGCTTGATAAATTGCGTCACGCGGCGCGAGGCCCTCGACCCGTTCTGCCTCCAGCGCGAAGTCGATCATCATGATAGCGTTTTTCTTCACGATGCCGATCAAGAGAATGATGCCGATGATGGCGATGACGTCGAGATCGTAATGAAACACCAAGAGTGATAACAGCGCGCCGACCCCCGCCGACGGCAAGGTCGACAGGATCGTGATCGGATGAACGAAACTTTCGTAGAGCACGCCAAGCACGATATACATCGCGACAATGGCGGCAATGATCAGAAATACCTCGTTGGCCAACGACGACTGAAAGGCGGCCGCGGTACCCTGAAAGGCGGTAATGAAGCTGTCGGGAAGACCGAATTGACTCTCCGCTTGCTGGATCGCGTCGACCGCGGCGCCGATTGAATAACCTGGCGCGGTATTGAAAGAGATCGTCGTGGCAGGGAACTGACCGAAATGGGTGATCAGCAAAGGCCCGGCTTGCTGCTCGACGTGCACGATGGCGGATAGCGGCACCTGACCGTTGGTCGACGAGGACGAAGACGGCAGGTACAGCGATGACAGTCCCGTCAGCGAGTTCTGTAACGCCGGATCGAGTTCTAGGATGACGCGATATTGGTTCGACTGCGTATAGATTGTTGAAATGATGCGCTGTCCGAACGAATCGTACAGCACGTTATCGATGGTCGCCGGCGTAATGCCGAAACGGGCGGCGGTGGCGCGGTCGATGACGAGATTGACGGTCAGGCCTTGTTGCTGAAGATCGCTCGCGACATCGGTAATCTGCGGCAATTGATTCAAGCGTTGGACCAGTCTCGGCACCCAGGTGGCGAATTCCGTGGAATTGGCATCCTCGAGCACGAAATGATAGGGCGCGCGGGCAATCGTGGAATCGATAGTCAAGTCCTGCACCGGCTGCATGTAGAGCGTGATGCCGAGGACACCGGACACCTCGCCCTGCAGCCGGCGAATGATGGCGCTGGCGTTAAGGTTGCGGTCGTCGTGCGGCTTAAGCGTAATCAGAAAGCGGCCGGTGTTCAGCGTCTGGTTGGTGCCGTCGACGCCGATGAACGAACTTAGGCTTTCGACGTCCGGATCTTTCAAAATCGCTTCCGCGAGCTTCATCTGAAGTTCCGCCATGGCCTCATACGAGACGCTCTGCGCAGCCTCCGTAATAGCCTGAATCTCCCCGGTGTCCTGGACCGGAAAAAATCCCTTTGGGATCACCACGTAAAGCAAGACGGTGATTGCGAGCGTCAGGATGGCGACCAATAACGTGGCCGGCTGCCGGTCCAGCACCCAGTTCAAAACTCGGCCATATTGCGCGATAATCGCGTCGAAGACTTGTTCAGACTTCAGATCGAAATAAGTGCGTTCGCCTTCCGGACGATGGCGAATGAGCTTCGCGCACAGCATCGGCACCAGAGTCAGCGATACGACGGCGGAAATGGCAATAGTCACGGCGAGCGTAATCGAGAACTCATGGAACAGGCGGCCGACGACGTCGCCCATAAATAACAGAGGAATCAGCACTGCGAGGAGTGAAATGGTCAGCGAAATGATGGTAAAGCCGATTTGCTGTGAGCCACGCAGCGCCGCTTCGAGCGGGTCGAGGCCGTCTTCGACCAGCCTCGCAATATTCTCGATCATGACGATGGCGTCGTCGACGACGAAGCCGGTGGCGATCGTCAGCGCCATGAGAGAAAGATTGTCGAGACTGAAGCCCAGAAGATACATCGCCCCGAACGTGCCGACCAACGATAAAGGCACCGACAGGCTGGGAATGATGGTGCCCGGAAGCGTGCGCAGGAACACAAAGATCACCAGCACAACGAGGACGACGGCGAGACCCAGGGCAAATTCAACGTCCGAAACGGAGGCGCGGATAGTGACCGTGCGATCGCTCAGCACGTTGACATTGACGGCTGACGGCAACGACGCCAGAATCTGGGGCAATAGCGCTTGAATGCGGTTGACGACCTGGATGATGTTGGCGCCGGGTTGGCGCTGGATGCTGAGGATGATCGCGGGCGTTGTGTTGGCCCAGGCGCCGAGCTTGGTGTTTTCCGGACCGCTGACGATGCTGGCCACGTCGGTGAGTCTGACCGGCGCGCCATTGCGGTAGGCGACAATGAGATTGCGGTATTGATCCGCGCTGCCGAGCTGGTCGTTGGCATTGATTGTCGACGCTTGCGTTGGGCCGTCAAAATTGCCCTTCGGCGTGTTGACGTTCAGATTACCGACAGTGGTGCGAACATCGTCGATGGCGAGGCCGTAGGCCGCGAGCGCTTGAGGATTGAGCTGTATGCGCACCGCCGGTCTTTGACCGCCGCTGACGCTGACAAGTCCGACGCCGGAGAGTTGCGAGATTTTCGAGGCTAGCCGAGTCTCGCTCAAATCCTCGAGGTCGGTTAGCGCTAGGGTATCCGACGTGACCGAGAGTGTCAGAATGGGTGCATCGGCCGGGTTGACCTTGGCGTAGATCGGCGGCGCGGGTAGGTCGCTCGGTAGCAGATTGTTCGCCGCGTTGATCGCGGCTTGGACCTCCTGCTCGGCAATGTCGAGATTGAGGTCGAGGTTAAACTGAAGCGTGATCACCGAAGCGCCGCCAGAGCTTGCCGAGGTCATCTGGTTTAGCCCCGGCATTTCCCCCAATTGCCGCTCCAACGGCGCCGTGACCGAAGACGTCATCACTTCCGGACTGGCCCCGGGATAGAGCGTCTGCACCTGGATCGTCGGATAATCGACCTCGGGCAAGGTCGAGAGCGGCAAGAACGTATAGGCGACCGCGCCGGACAGCATGATGGCCGCCATGAGCAGCGAGGTGCCGACCGGACGTAATATGAAGGGTTCCGAAACGTTCATCGCACCGTTTCACCGCTGGGCAAAATCTTGACCAGATTGCGCTCGCTTCGCGCCCTACTGACTGCCGGACGGGGGCTGGCTCTGCGCGCCGGCCGGATTACGGCCTTGTCCATTGCCTTTCGTGCGGCCCGCGGCTGGCGCGCCTGGCGCGGCCGGCGCTGCTGACGCGGTCGGGTGACCGTTCAGGGCGACGACAGCGACACGCAGACCGTCGCGCAGGCGGTCAGTGCCGTCGACAACGACATTCTCGCCGGCCGTGAGTCCGGAATTGACAGCTGTCATGCTGCCGTCGGTCGGTCCGACTTTGATCTGCCGCACCGCGACCGTACCGTCGGCGTTGACGACATAGACGTAGGCGCCGGGCGAGCCACGTTGAATGGCCGCGGTCGGCACTGTAACGACGTTCTGCAATGTCTTCACCAGAAGCTGCGCATTCACGAACTGGCTCGGAAACAACGCATTGTCGGTGTTGTCGAATTGCGCGCGCACTTTCACGGTCCCGGTAGTGGTGTCGATCTGATTGTCGACGGCCAGGACTTGACCGGCTGCGAGCTGATGGACATTGGCACGATCATAGGCAGCAACCACGAGAGAGGTACCGGCGCTCAATTGTGGCATGATCTCCGGGAGGTCGTCCTCGGGAACTGAGAATATCACCGTAATCGGCTGTAGCTGGGTAACGACCGCGAGCCCCGTCGCGCCCGTCGTCTGCACATAATTCCCCGGATCGACAAGGCGAAGGCCGACGCGGCCGTTCACCGGCGAGACGATATGGCAGTAGGCGATATTCAGAATCTCGGCGTCGATCTGCGCCTGATCGAGCTTCACCGTGCCTTCGTCCTGCTGCACGATAAAGACCTGATCGTCGGCCTGCTGGCGGGCGATCGAATTCTGCTGAACCAGGCTCTGGTAGCGCTTGAGATCCATTTGCGCCTGAGCAAGCGATCCTTGGTCGCGTGCCAACTGGCCTTCGTACTGGGCTTTAAGGATCTCGTACGGCCGCGCGTCGATTTGCGCCAGGAAGTCGCCCTTCTTGACCAACTGCCCCTCCGTGAATCCCACGTCCATGAGTTGGCCACTGATCTGGGTTTGCACGGTGACGGTGGCGAGCGGCGTGACGGTGCCGAGCGCGTTCACGATGACGCGAATATTGCCGAGCGCAACGGTTGCGGCGCCGACCGATTGAAGGCTGCCTGGTGGGAAGCGTCCTGCGGCTGGCGACGGGGATCTCACCCACCGGACGGCCGCGTAAGCGCCGATGACCAGCAAGATTGCGATCAGTCCGACACCAATTCGGAATTTCCAGCGGGCCTGCGTCTTGCCGCCCGGCCGGGGTGTCGTCCGGCGAATAACCGGGGCCAAATCGTCGTCCGTGGTGCGGGTTCGTTCGTCCATGATGAGCGCTAGTCGATCCCGGCGTTTTGAACCTATTGGACTTTATAGAATGAGCCCACTCCGCGCGCCTAATGAATATTCGCTAATGACCGACTTGGCACGGTGACCGCCGCCTCGAATGCTACCGCTCCGCTCCAACGTGAACCGGGGAGGGTTTCATTACCGCGCCGATCCGCCATCCCAGCTCCCCAGAAATCTGACGATAAATCAATGGCTTGGAGAATCCGGCAAGCGTCCTGGCGACTGATGCGCATTGTGCATGACTGGGGCCGACAAAGCGAGTTACCGATGCGGCCCTTACTGTGTTGATTGCGGTGCGCTGGGTGGGTTGGACGGTGTCGGGATCTTCGGCAACAACTCCACGGCGAGCGGCGGCGTCGATTCGAGTTTGGGAACCAGCGAGAACTCTTTCTGCAACTGAAACTGGTCCGGCACCAAGGTCGTGTCCCAGCCGCCGCCGAGAGCCTCGATCAGGCTGACACTGGCGAGAAACAGATCCTGCCGCGTGGTCAGCAAGGCTTCCTCGTCGGCGAGCAAGGTGATCTCCGCCGTCACCACCGTGGTGAACGCCACCAAGCCGGCCTGGAATTGATTCAAATAGACCGCGACGGCTTGGCGCTCGTCCGCGACCGCCCTTTGCTGTTTGCCGATTTCTTGGCTGTAGAGCCGGATGGCCGCGAGTTCGTCTTCGACCTGCTGAAAGGCGGTGAGCACCGTCTGGCGATAATTGGCGACGCTCTCCCAGTAAACTGCCCGCGCCGCGTCGACTTGCGCGGAAGTCAGGCCGCCGTTGAACAGCGTCTGCGTTCCGCTGGCGCCGATTGAGCCGATCGATCGCGCGGCGCTGAACGGTAGCGGAATCGGCCCGAGGTATTCGATCATGCTGGACAGCGACACGTCGGGAAAATAAGCGGCCTCGGCGACGCCGATCAGCGCGTTCTCCTGCTGCATGGTTCGCTCGGACGCGGCAATGTCGGGACGCCGTTCGAGCAGCGCCGAGGGTACCGTGACGGGAATTCTCGGAATGGTGCCGGACAGCAGACGCGGCGCGATCGTCAGTTCGGCCGGCGGTCTGCCGGTCAAGATCGCGATGGCATGCTCATCTTGGGCTCGCGCGACGCCGACATTGATGGCCTGCGCTTCGGTGGTAAGAACCTGGGCTTCGGCGGTGGCCACGTCGGCGCTCGTTACGCCGGTCGTACCGGGGGGGCCGTAGCCCTGAGTGAATTGATTTTTCACAATATTATACGTCTTCTTATATTGCTCGACGGTGCGATTAAGCAGGTCGTGCAAGGAATCCGCCGCGCGGAGATTGAAATAAGCGATGGCGAGCTGGGCTTGCGCGGACAGTTTGGCGTTATCGAGGTCGGCGGCGCTCGCTTGCGCCGCGGCGGTGTTGCTCTCGATTTGCCGGCGGATTTTGCCCCAGACGTCGATGTCCCAGCTGCCGCTGATCGGCGCAGTGTAAAGAGTAGAATCGGTCGTACCGGGCGTCCTGCCGAGGCCGCTGCCGCTGCCGGCGAGTGCCCCGGTGCGCGTGCGCGTGACATTGTACGCGCCGGTCGCCGTAGGGAACAGCGCTGCTTGCGCCTCCCTGATGAGCGCACGGGCCTCCTCATAGGCGGCGGCCGATGCCGCCACCGTCTGATTGGAAATCTCGACCTCGCGGAGAAGCTTATCGAGGCCGCGATCCTTATAGGGGGCCCACCAGTCGCCCCGATCGGCGTCGTCTCTTGGCGTCGCGGCCTTCCAGCCCTTGAGTTCTTTAAATTCCGTCGGGACCGGCGCGGGCTCGCGAGAATAATTCGGCCCCACGCTGCAACCCGCGAGCGATAGTCCCAGAAGCGATAGCCCAATGATCAATGATGAAGAGCGCGCGCGAGCTTGCATGTCACAACAAGCCTTGCGCCGCACCCAACTACCCCGACGCACATCAGCTTGGGCCAACGCAAGCACTGTGGGAAACCCGTAGCTGTAAGCCCCAATAGACCGCCAGCAACACAACCAGACAGGGCAAAGCTGGCTCCGCTGCGGCGCAGGCGCCCAGCGGCAGATGGATCACAATGCGCTCGCTACCGCCTCTATTTAAGGCCCCCAGCGATCCCATTAACCATGCCCAACTCACCGCCGAATATCAACGCTGCTTTGCCGCTGCCGAGCACTTCCAACCGTGATTGAGGGACATTGTGATATTCTGGCGACAGTGGCGCCAACGCAATACCGGCCATTGCAGCATGCTTACCGGTATCCGCGTCATCCATCGGGAGCTGCGTCTCCCGCGCAATCAACGCAACGCCGAGTGCGCCGCGCTAGGCTGGCTGCGGTGACTCGTTCGGGGGCTGGGCGCGCTCGTCAATCATCCGCCGGCCACCGAGCCGGCTATTCAGGCGGTCGAGGTATAAATAAATGATCGGCGTCGTGTAGAGGGTAAGGAACTGCGAGACCAGCAGGCCGCCGACGATTGCGATACCGAGCGGCCGCCGCAGTTCCGAGCCGGCGCCTTGGCCCAGCGCCAGCGGCAGGCCGGCGACGATCGCGCACATGGTCGTCATCATGATCGGCCGAAAGCGCAGCAGACAGGCCTGATGGATCGCTTCTTCCGGCGTTTTGCCCTGATGCCTTTCCGCATCGAGCGCAAAGTCGATCATCATGATCGCGTTCTTTTTGACGATACCAATCAGGAGGATGATGCCGACGAAGGCAATCAGACTCAGGTCGTAGTTGAACAGCATCAACATCAGGAGCGCTCCGACGCCGGCCGACGGCAGCGAGGAAAGGATCGTGATCGGGTGAATAAAACTTTCGTACAGCATGCCGAGCACGGCGTAGATGACGAGAATGGCGGCGACGATCAGAAGGGGCGTGGAACTCAGCGATGACTGAAACGCCTGCGCGGTTCCTTGGAACCCGCCCAGCACCGTGCCCGGCGCATGAATTTGCGGCCCGATCGCGGTGATCGCGTCGACCGCTTGGCTCAGGGCGACGCCGGGCGCGAGATTGAAAGACAGTGTGACCGAAGAAAATACGCCTTGATGGTTGATCGTGAGCGGCTCGACTTTGTTGGTGAAGCTCGCCACAGCTGACAGTGGCACCTGGCCGTTGGTTCCCGCCACATAGATATCCGACAGCGCCGACGGTCCAGTTTGGAATTTTGGCTGAACTTCGAGGATTAATTTCGACTGCTGCGCCGGCAAATAGATCGTTGCGATTTCTTGTTGCCCGAACGCGCTGTAAAGGGTCGCGTCAATCGTCGATAGGGAAATGCCGAGGCGGGAAGCGGCGTCCCGATCTACATCGATGGCGACGTGTGGTGCGGCAATCTGCTGGTCGGACGCGACATCGGTCAAGATCTTCAGGTTCTGCAACTTGTCGAAAAACTGCGGTGCCCACTGATTCAATTCGCCGGAATTCGTATCGGTGAGCGTGTACTGATATTCCGCCTGCTCGAGACGGCCGCCGACGGTTACGTCCTGCCCGGCCTGCATGTAAAATTTGGCGCCGACCACCTTTGCCACTTTCGGGCGCAATCGCGCCATGACCTGCTCGATCGGCGGCCGTTGGCCGAAGTCCTTCAGCTGGATGAACATACGCGAAGTGGCCTCGCTCGAGTTGCCGCCGGTGGCGCCGGCGAAACCCACAAGGCCGGAGACCGCCGGATCTTGTTGAACGATCTCCGAGATCTCGTTTTCCATCTTCGCGATGGCCTCGAACGAACTATCCTGTCGCGCCTCGAGTTGACCGAACAAAAATCCGGTGTCCTGCTCGGGGAAGAAGCCTTTCGGAATGACCGCGTAAAGATAGCCGGTCAGTATCACCAGCGCGATCGTGCTGAGCAAAGTGGTAAACCGATGGCGGAACACCCATTCGAGCCCGCTGTCGTAAGCCGCCGCCACGCGATCGAAGAAGCGCTCAAAGGCGCGGTTGATCCGCCCCGGCGGCCGTTCGCTTTCGCGGGCCAGGAACAACGAGCACATCATCGGGGTCAGCGTCAGAGCGATCATGGCCGATGCGATCACCGCAATACTGACGGTCATGGCGAATTCGTGAAAAAGCCGGCCGACGATACCGGACATGAAGAGCAGCGGGATGAACACGGCGATCAGCGAAAACGTGATCGAAATAATGGTGAAGCCGATCTGGCCGGCACCTTTGATCGAGGCCTCGAAGGCCGAATCCCCAGCCTCCATGTACCGTACGATGTTCTCGATCATGACAATGGCATCGTCGACCACAAAGCCGACGGCTATCGTCAGACCCATCAGGGACAGATTGTCGATACTGTAGTTGAGAAGATACATGACGCCGAAAGTGGCAACAATCGAAAGCGGAACTGTCACGCTCGGAATGGCCGTCGCCCATGGCTTGCGCAGAAATGCGAAAATGATCAGGACTACAAGAAAGACGGTAAGGATCAATGTCCGCTCAACGTCCGTGACGGAGCCGCGGATAGTCTGCGAGCGGTCGCTGAGCAGATCGACATGCACGGCCCGGGGGATCGACTTTTCCAGCTGCGGCAGCATCGCCTCCACCTCATCGACCACTTGAACGGTATTCGCGCCGGCCTCGCGATAGATCAACAGCAATTCGGAGTCCTTACCGTCGAACCATGCGCCGGAGCGCGGATTGATGGAGCTGTCGATCACCTCCGCGAGATCTTTAACCGTGACGGGCGCCCCGTTTTGGTAGGCGACAATGACCTCGCGGAACTCGCGGGCGTTGAACAATTGGTCGTTGGTGTCGAGCGTATATTGCTGATGCGGGCCCTCCAGGTTGCCTTTCGGATTGTCGAGCGTGGCGGCGCTGAGCGCGGTTTCGATCTGGGCAAGGCTAAGGCCCCGGGCCGCCAGAGCCTGTGGGTCGACCTGAACGGCGACCGCCGGTTGCTGCTGGCCCCCGATCGTAACCTGTCCCACGCCCGGTACCGTCGACAGCGATTGTCCAAGGATCGTATTGGCATATTGATCGATTTGATAGATCGGCATCGCGTCGGAATGGACGGCGTAGATGAGAATTGGCCGATCGGCCGGGTTGGTCTTGCGGTAGGTGGGCGGATTCGGCAGATTTTTGTTCAACAGGCCGCTCGCCGCGTTGATGGCCGTCTGCACGTCGGTCGCGGCGCCGTCGATTTGACGGCTCAGGTCGAACTGTAACGTTACCGTTGTTTGTCCAAGCCCGCTGGTCGATGTCATCTGCGATAGCCCGGGGATCTCGGTAAATTGATCTTCGAGCGGTGTCGCGACGGTCGCCGCCATGGTGTCGGGACTGGCTCCCGGTAACTGCGCCGTCACGGTGATGGTGGGGAAGTCGACATTGGGCAGCGCGGCGACCGGCAGAAATTCGTAACAAACCACACCGAAAATCAGCACCGCCACCATCAGCAGCGTCGTGGCAATCGGGCGGCGTATAAAGATTTCGGATAAGTTCATCCGCGCTAGCTCTCCGCGGCCGTCTGCTGAACCTGTACCTTGACGCCGTCGTCGAGCCGATACTGCCCGTCGATGACGACGTTTTCGCCACCGGACAGGCCTTTGCCGATGACCGCTATCGTGCCCTGGCGATCGATCACCTCGACGCTAACCCGATGAACCGTGGTGTCGGAATTAATGACATAAACATAGTAACCGTTCGGCCCGGCAGTCACGGACTGTGCGGGCACCGTGACGACGTTGTTCCGGATCGTTAAGATAAGCCGTGCGCGTACGAACTCTCCCGGCCAGAGTGTCTCTTCGATATTGGCAAAAGTGGCCTGCATCAGCACGGTCCCCGTGCTGATATTCACCTGGTTGTCGATCAGCGTCAGCTTGCCCTTTTCGAGTAATGTTCCGGCTTGCGAATAGGCATCAACTTCAAGCGGACTGATAGCTTGGTTGTGCTTGATCTGGTCGAGCAGGTTTTGCGCGATATTGAAGTTGACGTAGATCGGCTGGATCTGGGCGATCTGAACCATCGTGCCGGCCGGGAACTGGCCGCCGGTGCTCCCGCTCGTCGTTGTTGTGCTGCTGCTTGAGGATTGATCTGGACCGACGAGGTTGCCGAGGTCGACCAGCAACACGCCGGCACGCCCCGATATCGGTGCAAGCACATGGCAGTAGGCCAGATTGAGTTGCGCGGTCTCGACGTTGGCCTGATCGAGTTGGACCGTGCCCTTGTCCTGCTCGACGACATAGACTTGGTCTTCCGATTGCTGTCTGGCAATCGAGTTCTGTTGCGCGAGCGTTTGGTAGCGTGCGAGGTCGACCTGCGCCTCGGCGAGCACGCCTTCGTCGTGGGCAAGCTGCGCTTGTTGCTCGTCCAGTGCCGCCTGGTAGGGCCGCGGGTCGATGAGGAATAATTCCTGGCCCATCTTCACATCCTGGCCCGGCGTGAACTCGATCTTGACGATCGGACCGTTGACCTGGGCCTGGAGCGAAACGCTGTCGATCGACTGGACCGTGCCGACGGCACTGACAATGTCCGGAACATTTTGGCGGACCGCAACGCCGGCCGTGACCGGGACGGAAACGTCACGAGCGTCGCTCGGTGCGGCGCTCTTGCCCCTGGCATGTAGAAGCACGACGACGACGATCGCGACCGCCGCCGCGCCAAGCACGTAAATAAGTCGTCTCGAATTGATTTTTTGGCTAAAAATCATGAAACAGCCGGTGCCATGTCGGTTCAGGACACGACGAATTGTCCTCGAACACCGATCGTCTTTGCAAGTTCTTTGGCAAGTCCTTTGGCCGCCGCAGGTGGATGTGAAATCCTGTCGATGCCGAGGCCGTCACGGCGGAGCCTGAACGCAAACGCCGACGGCAGGAGCGTTGACCGTGGTGGGCTCCACGCCGCACGACGCTTGCCGCTCGCCGATAAATGTCGCGGGATTTCTGGTCGGTCCGCAATAGGCCGTGACCAGCACTTCGTTTTCACGGCAGCCGATGGGGCAATCGCCCGGCGTAAGGCAGCTCGATCGAATGACGCGTATCGTTGGACTAGGAGGACCTTGCTCACCCCGCAGCCCGGCCGGACCCGCGGGTCCTTCGGGTCCGGTAGGACCTGGCTGCCCGGGATCGCCCTTTGGACCGGGGGCACCCGCCGGTCCGGGATCGCCTTTGGCACCCTGTCCGCAACCGGCCAGGCCGGCTGCCAACGCCAGCACGACAAGCAGGGGCCCTAAGCGCATGTCTGTTAGCCTTTTGCGGACCCGCTCCGGGTGTCCGCGGCCAGCCCGGAAGGCACAAACCCGAAAAATGGAACTCTTAAAGGCCGAAACGGTTCCAATGGTAAGGGCATTGGGCAAATTGAGCCGCGGAGGGATTCGGTGCCAAGAATTTCAAAGTGGAAAAGTTCGACCAGCGTTATCGCCACCAGCCTTGGCGTGATTGGTTTTGTGCTGTGCGCGGTCGGCACGGGATTCGCCAAACCGCAAGGCGGCCACCCTGGTGGCGGCCATCCGGGCGGCGCGCCGCATTTCAGTGCCCCACACGCCAGTGTTGGACGCGCCGCGACCCCACATTTCCGTGCCGCCGCCCCGCGGAGCGCCCATTTTGCCGCGCCGCGATCGACGCATTTTGCGCGGCCATCGCTTCACGCGCCTGCCGGCGGAACTTCGCGGTTTACGCATGGCACGCCATCGACGGTGCGTCCAACGGCGACGACCGAGCACCCCTTGACGGCCGGCACGCGGGTGACGCCGTTCGAACATTCGGCGGCGTTCCATTCCGACCCGAGAGATTTTGCGGCGCACCGCGCGTTCGCCGGTGACCCGGCGTTTAGGCCATTTTTGGGCCGCGGCTGGCACCCCTATCACCACCTCGGGTGGGTCGGACCGGTGTTTTGGCCCTACGCTTATGGCGATCTCTTCTATTACGCGCTGTGGCCCGACGATTACGGCTATGTCGATCCGCTGTGGGCCTACGGCTACGGCGACATCTACGAAGGCATTTTCTCGCCCTATCTCTACGACGACTACGTGGCAGGATCGGGCGCGCCGGCGCGGATGGCGCAACTGACGCAGAACATGGCGCAAAGCTGCGCCGAAGAAGCCGCCGAGGTCACGGGATGGCCGATCAATCAAATCCACGATTCGATCCAGCCCGACCAGCAACAAAGCGCTCTGCTCGACGACCTCGGCAACGCCATTGTCAATGCCAGCGATGAGATCCGGACGCATTGCCCGACGACCGTTTCGTTCACGCCGACGGCGCGTCTCGGTGAGATGCAACAGCGGCTGCAAGCGCTCGTCGATGCGGTGAACATCGTCAGTCCGCCGCTGACGAAATTCTACGACTCGCTGAGCGACGAGCAGAAAGCGCGTTTCAACGAGATAAAGCCGGCTGCGCAGAACGCCTCGGCTAATGGGCAAACGCCGCCGGGCGGTCAGGCGGCAAACTCGGCAAACGCGCCAAGCCCGCAAGCGCAATGCGGCGCGAGCGTGATGGCGTGGCCGACCGATCAGATCGATCGCGTCGTACAGCCCAACGATGCGCAGCGCGAAAAGCTTCAGGCCTTGCAAGCAGCCGCCGCGCAGGCTGCGGACATGATCAAGGCGGCCTGTCCGAGCGAAATCCCGGCCACGCCGCCGAGCCGTCTCGAAGCGGCCGGCAAGCGGCTGCAAGCCATGCTGCAAGCGGTGGTAACGGTGCAGCCGGCGCTCGCGGACTTTTATGAGGCGTTGAGCGACGACCAGAAGGCGCGCTTCAATACCCTGGGCAAGCAAATCTTTGCCACGAACCAGGAATAATCGATCACACCGATGCGTCGGGGCGGCGCCGTCATGGCCGCTCCGTTCGATAGCAGCCAAGCTCGGCGGCGAATCCGACTGTTCTCTCAGGCATTCGATGATAGACTCTGGGACGATGGCGTGGCGAAACGTTGCGGCCGCGTTGCCGGGGATTCCAAGCGATGACGCCATTGTCGCAAAGCGAAACGGCGGCGCAAAATTCTGAGACTGCGGATCCGATCTGGCTCGCCTCCTATCCGCCGGGGGTGCCGAGGACCATCGATCCGGACGCCTATCCGTCGTTGTCGGCAATGCTGATCGAGGCCTGCCGTAAGCACGCCGCGCGTCCCGCGTTCGAATGCCTCCGCGCGCGGATGACTTATGCGGACTGGGACCGCGACAGCCTTGATTTTGCGGCTTTTCTCGTCGAAGCGGCGCATTGCCGCCCCGGCGACCGCGTCGCGATCATGCTGCCGAACGTGCTGGCCTATCCGGTTACGTTCCTGGGCACGCTGCGCGCCGGACTGACGGTCGTCAATGTCAATCCGCTCTATACGCCGCGCGAACTGCAACAAGAACTCGCCGATAGCGGTGCCGCCGTCATCGTGATCATGGAGAACTTCGCCCACAAACTGCAAACGATCATAGCCGAAACGAAAATTCGCCATGTCGTGGTGGCGCGATTGGGCGATTTCGTGCCGCTGCTCAAGCGCTGGGCGTTTAATCTTGCGAATTCCTACATCGCCCACGCCGTGCCGTTCTGGCGTTTCGACACCTTCACGATGTTGCAAGATGCATGTGTCCGGCCGCCGAGCGAAAACTATAAAGATGCGCAACCGTCCGCGACATCGATCGCCCTGCTGCAATATACCGGCGGAACGACGGGCGTGCCGAAAGGCGCGATGCTGAGCCACCGCAATCTGATCGCCAACACGCTGCAATGCTGCGCCTGGATCGGACCGGGGATGACGGAAGACGGGGGCGAGCATGTGCTGACGCCGCTGCCGCTCTATCACATCTTTTCGTTGACGGCGAACCTGCTGACCTTTGCGATGTTCGGCGGAATGAACGTCCTCATTCCCGATCCGCGGGATTTGCATCGGCTTGTCCGAACCATGCGCGGCGCGAGGATCACGGCGATGTCGGGCGTCAATACGCTGTTCAACGCGCTGATCAATATGACTGATTTCGCGAAGTTGGATTTTAGCACGCTACGCGTCGCGGTCGGCGGCGGCGCGGCTGTCCAAAGCGAGGTCGCGCGGCGATGGCGGGAAATCACAGGCAGCCCTTTGGTCGAAGGTTATGGCTTGACCGAAGCCTCGCCCGTCGTTTGCATCAACCCCCTGGCCAATCCGAAAATTGGCACCGTCGGTCTGCCGTTATCCTCGACCGAGGTCACTATCCGCGACGATAACGGCAAAATCCTCGCCGTCGGCGAGGAGGGCGAGGTGTGGGTGCGCGGTCCGCAAGTCATGGGGGGTTATTGGGGACGCCCCGATGAGACCAAGAACGTTCTCAACGCCGACGGGTGGTTGCATACCGGCGATATCGGCGCTTTCGATTCTCAGGGATTTCTCAAACTCCTCGATCGCAAGAAGGATATGATCATCGTCTCCGGCTTCAAGGCGTTTCCCAACGAGGTGGAAGACGTCGCGATGCAAAATCCGGGCGTGCTCGAGGCGGCGGTGATCGGCGTGCCTGACGCGCGCACCGGACAGGCAGTAAAACTTTTTATCGTCAAGCGCGATCCGGCGCTCGACAAGGCTGACCTTACGAATTTCATGCGCGATCGGTTGACCGGCTATAAGCGGCCGAGCATCATCGAATTCGTCGATCAATTGCCGAAAAGCAATATCGGGAAAATTCTCCGCAAGGAATTGCACTGACGGGAACTGCACCGAACATCCGCGACAGCCGAAGTCACGCCACGCGGATCAGGGTGGAGGATTGGCCCTCAGCCTTCGGCTGCACGGCGCGATTAACACGGTTGCGTCCCTCGGACTTGGCGCAGTAAAGCGCGGCATCGGCGTCTTCGAGCAACGCGTCAAGCGATCCCGTGTCGTCTGAGCTTACCGTCAGACCGCAGCTCACCGTGGCATCGACCCTACGATTGCCGACGAAACGACAGTCGGTCGCGAAGGCGGTACGAATCCGCTCGGCGCGGACAGAGGCGGGTTCGATGCTCGATCCGGGCAACAGCACGGCGAACTCTTCGCCACCAATGCGGCCGAACACGTCTGTCGGCCGCAGCACGGCTGCGGTTATTTCGCAGAATTTTTTGATCACGGCGTCACCGGTGGCGTGCCCGTGGCTGTCGTTGATCCTCTTAAATCGATCGAGGTCGAACATCATCACCGCAACCGGCGCGCCATCGCGCCGGCAACGCCCCAAAATCCGCTCGGCGCTCTCGATGAAGCCAGTTCGATTGGCAATGCCCGTGAGCGGGTCGATACGTGCAGCTCTCCTGCCGGCGGCCTCGTTTCGCTCCTTGAATAGCGCAAGTAGGAAAACAGAAGTGGCGAGCGCATAGATGATGGCTTCGAAATATATGAATCCGAACAAACTCGTGAGCGGCGGGACGGTATCTTGGCCGGTTGAGCCGCTGAACGTGCTGTAGGTACCGATCAACAAGGCCGTACCGTGCACCGCCGACAAAACGACAAGCGGCCAGCGTGCGGCTAGCCGCTCCGTCCGACCGAGCCACAAGGTCGTCGATGTGGCCAGCATATATGCGGCACCCGCAAAGAGCGACAGTGATCCGGCGAATTCGCGGATGAACGGAATACCGCCCGCGAGACTCACGGCCGCCGGTCCGAGTAGCACCAGGATGATCGACGCGGGCTTGGAGTCGATCGTCCGCGCGGACTTCCATATCAAGCCGGATTGCAGCGACAGCAGGCCGCCGCCCAGACCCAACCCGGCCGGCTGATGCAAGGTGAAACCGAGCATCAGTGAAAGAATTCCCGCGGCGCCGGTGATGTTGGCGACGCCCCACAGCGCTAACGCGACGACATTTCGGTTTTGCATCCAGGCGGTGAGCAGAATCGCGCCGGCGGAAGCCATGGCGAAACTTTGCATGAACATCAGGGTCGGTAGATCGAGATGCATAATCCAATACTTCTGCGGAGGCTGCGTTGGCACGCGCTACCCCAAGGCTACGCGCGCGCCGCCGAGGCAGCGTTGCTCCATTCTTTTATTCAGACAATTCGTGAATATTCTGCTTTTAGATCGAAACAATTGTAATGGACGACACCCAAAGGAACTCAAGGTTTTGAGCCTAACAGCAAGCACAAGCCGCTAGGTCGGGCTTCCTGCTCACGGGTCGGCATGATAATGCTTAACCTGCACCAAGTAGGGGGAAAACGCCCGAGATGGGCCAGCTTGACGATCTGTTGCGCGACCTTGTCGTCGCCAACCGCATTCTTGCCAACGAAGACGTGGTCGACGCCTATGGCCACATCAGTGTGCGTCATCCAGACAATCCGAAACGGTTCTTCATGTCACGGTCGCGCGCCCCAGAGTTGGTCGAGCGCCAAGATCTAATCGAGTTCGATCAAGCCGGCGAGCCGATCACGGACAAGCGCCAGCCTTATCTCGAGCGCTTCATCCACGCCGCGATCTTCGAAGCGCGGCCCGACGTCACGGCGGTGGTTCACGCGCATGCCGAAGACACGCTGCCGTTCGGGCTGATCGCCGAGCCGCTGCGACCGGTGATCCACTCCGGCAGCTTCATCGGCGGCAAGGTGCCGGTGTGGGACATCCGCAAGAAATTCGGCGATACCAATCTATTGGTCACTAACTTGGCGCAAGGCCGCGACCTCGCGAAATGCCTAGGCCCCGGCAATGTCGCGCTGATGCGCGGCCACGGCTTTGCCTCGGCCGCGCGGTCGGTTATCGAGGTGGTGCGGCTTTCGGTCTATCTGCCGCGTAACGCGCGGGTGCAAATGAACGCCATGCTGCTGGGCGGCAAGCCGAAGCCGTTGTCCAAGGGTGAAATTGCCGCCCGCGCCGCAGGCTATAAGCCGCGCTCGCCGGAAACCTGGCGTGCCTGGGAATACTGGGCGACCCGCGCCGGCTGCGCCGATATGATCGGCGAGCCCCATGACCACACGGCGAAGAAATAATGCCCATTGTTCGCATTCACCGCGCGTGCACTGGCTTTCCTTCAGTCAGCGGTCGTGGCAGAGTTAGTACGCCGATCGAAGGGAAATTGCGCGGTCGGTCTCATGCGGCCGACTGAGCCGAGCTTTTGATTCAGTGTAAGATCACATAACACGGGGAAGCCAAGCCATGACGATGCGTTACGTAACAATCTGCACCGGGGCGCTCCTTGCCGCCGTCGCTCTGCAAGGTACTTCGGCTCACGCGCTCACGATGGCCGAGTGCAGCGCCAAGTACAAGGACGCCAAAACCGCCGGAACGCTCAACGGGATGAAATGGAACGATTTCCGCAAGGCCCAGTGCGGGTCCGACGCAACCGCCGCGCCGGCGGCGGCTCCGGCCCCCAAAACCGCGTCCGCACCGGCCGCCGCACCCGCACCCGCACCGAAGCCCGTGCCGGCGCCCGCGCCGGTCGCGACCGGGAATGCAGTGTTCCCGAGGACGATCGATACCAAATATGCAAAGGATTCTGAGGGCAAGGCGCGGCGGGAAACTTGCCTCGATCAATACCACGCCAACAAGACAACGAATGGTAATGGCGGCTTGAAATGGATTCAAAAGGGCGGCGGCTACTACAGCGAATGCAACAAGCGCCTCAAGGGCGCGTAAGTAACTGAAAAAAGTTCATGCCTGCCACGGCAGGCAAACTAAAACGTGGCAGCGCGGTCAGGCCGCGCTGCCATCGCGTTTAGAGCACGATCCCGAAATTGGATGCCGGTTTTCCGACAAGACCATGCTTAACTAAAGTCTTTG
>Ga0181525_10000864_pt1 | contig 26361 bp, 22 predicted proteins | sample PEATcosm2014_Bin_48_FD_121100 | JGI IMG/M metagenome (GOLD analysis project Ga0181525, IMG submission 121100) | Peatland microbial communities from MTU Mesocosm Facility, Houghton, MI, USA - PEATcosm2014_Bin06_10_metaG | ecosystem: Environmental > Terrestrial > Soil > Wetlands > Peat | place... | reverse complement strand
TCCGTTCCACAACGTCCCGAATTTAAGCAGCCTCGGGCGACGGCACGGTGACAGATGCCGAGCCTTGGCGCTCAGCCCTGGATCAGGCCGATCAGATGACCGGCGGGGTCTTTGAACTGACCCAATGTCGGCCCGCCCGGAATAGCTGTCTTCTCCATCACGACGGCACCGCCCGCGGACTTGATCGCCGTGAGCGCCTTGTCGATGTCTGGGACCTGTATGTAGACCGTCACGTGCGGCGTGCCTTGCGTCTCGCCGATGCCGCCATTGATGCCGGAGCCCGCGCCCGTATCGGTCATGCCGTATTTGAACGGGTTGTTGGCGTCGATCTTCCAGCCGAAAATCTCGCTGTAGAAGCTGTGCAGGCCCTCGATGCCTTTTGCGGTGATCTCGAAATGTACGACCGGATTCCCCATTTCTGTCCTCCATCCCAAAGCTCGATATTAATTCTACCTGTGATATAAGAACGTAGCAAGAACGAACCGAGTCGATGAGCGATCTGGCACGCCAAATCTGGGACATGAAATATCGGCTGAAAGCGGCCGACGGGACGCCCGTGGACCGCGACATAGCCGACAGCTGGGCGCGCGTGGCGCTGGCGGCCGCCGAGGCCGAAGAGCCCGGGAAGCGCCGCGAATGGGCCCTCGCCTTTGCCGAAGCGCTGGCCGGCTACCGCTTCCTGCCGGCGGGGCGGATCCTCGCGGGCGCCGGCACCGACAGGAATGTCACGCTCTTCAACTGCTTCGTCATGGGCACGATCCCTGACGACATGGGGGGTATCTTCGCGCATCTGCGGGAAGCGGCCCTCACCATGCAGCAGGGCGGCGGCATCGGTTACGACTTCTCGACGCTCAGGCCCAAAGGCGCGCCGGTCAAAGGCGTGGGCGCCGACGCGTCGGGCCCCGTCTCGTTCATGGATGTGTGGGACGCGATGTGCCGGACGATCATGTCGGCGGGTTCCAGGCGGGGCGCGATGATGGCGACGCTCGCCTGCGATCATCCCGACATCGAAGAATTCGTCGAGGCGAAGCGCACGCCCGGCCGTCTCGCCATGTTCAATCTCTCGGTCCTCGCGAGCGATGCGTTCATGGAGGCGGTGAAGAACGACGCGCCATGGGACCTGAAATTCGAAGGCAAGATTTTCAAGACCATCCGCGCCCGCGATTTGTGGGACCGCATCATGCAGGCGACCTACGATTACGCCGAGCCCGGCGTCATCTTCATCGACCGCATCAATGAGGAAAACAACCTCGCCTATGCCGAAACCATCCGCGCGACCAATCCGTGCGGCGAACAGCCCTTGCCGCCTTACGGCGCGTGCCTCCTGGGCTCGATCAATCTTGCGAAGCTCGTGGATGCTCCGTTCACGGATGATTGGCATTTCGACGAGCACGAGCTCGCGCGGCTGGTGCACGTGGCCGTCCGCTTCCTGGACAACGTGATCGACATCTCCCGCTTCCCCCTTCCCGCACAGCGGGCCGAAGCCTTCGCCAAGCGGCGCATCGGGCTCGGCGTCACGGGATTGGCCGACGCGCTCATCTTCTGTCGCGCGCGCTACGGCTCGCCGGAAAGCCTCGAATTGATCGATCGCTGGCTCGGCATCCTTTCGCAGGCCGCCTATGAAGCATCGGCCGAAATCGCGGAGGAGAAAGGCGCGTTCCCGCTTTTCGACCGCGACGCGTTTCTGGCACGACCCAATATCGCGAAGCTGCCGGAGGCTTTGCGCGCACGCATCGCGATGCATGGCATGCGCAATGCGCTCGTCACGTCGATTGCGCCCACCGGCACCATTTCGCTGTTCGCCGATAACGTGTCGAGCGGCGTCGAGCCGGTCTTCGCCTACAGCTATTCGCGGAAGGTTCTCGGTCCCGACGGCACGCGCGCGGAACAGTTCGTGAGCGACTATGCCTATCGCCGCTATCGCGAGATTTTCGGCGAGGAAGCCGAGCTGCCCGATTATTTCGTCAATGCGCAGACGCTCTCGCCGCACGATCACATCGCGGTGCAGGCCGCCTGCCAGCGCCACATCGACAGCTCGATCTCGAAGACCATCAACGTGCCGGCCGATATTTCCTTCGCCGATTTCGAAGGCGTCTATCGCGAGGCCTACGAGGCGGGTTGCAAGGGCTGCACCACCTATCGTCCCAATCCGGTCACGGGCTCGGTGCTCCAGACGCTTGCGGAGCGGCCGGCGGTCGAAGCGCGCGCGGACGCGGAAGAACCGATGCTGCCTTTCCCGCGCGACGGTGACGTCGTCTACATGACGCAGCCGCTCGACCGGCCCGAGTCGCTTCTCGGTCATACCTACAAGGTCAAGTGGCCGGATTCCGATCACGCCTTCTACATCACCATCAACGACATCGAGAAAGACGGACGGCGGCGCCCCTTCGAGATCTTCATCAACTCGAAGAACATGGAAGCCTATGCGTGGACGCTCGCGCTCACCCGCATGATCTCGGCCGTGTTCCGCCGCGGCGGCGACGTGTCGTTTGTGGTCGACGAGCTCAAGGCGGTGTTCGATCCGCGCGGCGGGCAATGGATGTCGGGCCACTACGTGCCGTCGCTTCTGGCCGCCATCGGCGACGTGATCGAGCGGCATCTGATCGCGATCGGCTTTATGTCTCCGCGCGAGACGCTGCCCTTGCCGGAGAAGCTCCGCGCCGTCGCCGGCGACGCGGCCGTCGGACGCACCTGCCCGCGCTGCTCGAGCCCAAGCCTCGTACAGCTCGAGGGCTGCGACACCTGCCTCGCCTGCGGCTTTTCGCGCTGCGGGTAGGCCCCCTCACCCGCTTCACAGCAGAATGATGATGAGGAGCCCTGCATCCCTCTCCCTCAAGGGGAGAGGGGGCATTCGGCGCCCTGCACAGATGGCTCCCGAATAGCTGTCCGAGCGAGGCTCAACTTTCCCCTCTCCCCTTGAGGGAGAGGGATGCAGGGCTCTTCACCATGTTCCTGCTGTGAAGCGGGTGAGGGGTAGCCGGCAAAAGACTCTCTATGAAGATCGATTAAGCCCTATAAGGACGACGACCAAACCTGCCCCTGCGCGTCATGAACTTCTCACACCGCTTCTTTCTCTATGGCCCCTTCGCTCTGTTCGTGGCGTTTGCCGCGAGCGTGATGATTTATTGGGCTTACGCCGCCGATGCGCTGTCGAAGCGTCTCGACGCCGAGAACGGACGCGAAATCGCACCCGGTGTGCACATGCATTTCGGATCCAAGCGGATCGCGGGATTTCCGTTTCGCCTCGACACGATATTCCGCGACTTCACGATCGAGGTGCGTGGCGCGAAAGGGCCGATCGTCTGGCACGCGCGGGACTTCGCGACGCACCGCCTGACCTATGCGGACAACGTCACCGTCATGGAAGCCGCCGGGCCGCAGGTCCTGTCGTGGACAAACGACGAAGGCGCACCGCGCACATTCCGTTTCACGCCCGGCGCACTGCGCGGTAGCGCCGTCGTCGAAGACGGCAGGCTCGTGCGTTTCGATCTCGATACGATCTCGCTGTATTCGGAAAAATTCGCGGCCGGCCGCGCGCAGTTTCATGTGCGCCGCAATCCCGCTCTGGACGCGCTTGATCTCGTCGCCGACCTGCAGGCGGTCCGTTTCGCGGGCGATGCGGCGGCGGGCTTTGCAAGCGGTCTCAGCCACGCGCGGATCGAAGGCAGGCTCGCGCCGGCGGCGTCGTTTGCGAATGTTCTGGCCGGCCGCGCGGATTGGCGTCAGGCGCTCGATGCGTGGCGCGAAGGTCAAGGCGGGTTCAAAGTCGATCAGGCCGCCGTCTTCTGGGGCAAATGCGAAGCGACAGGTTCGGGCGCGCTCGCGCTCGACGACGGTCATCGCGTCCGCGGCACACTCGCTTTTTCGCTGGCCGATTGCGACGCGCTCGCGAAACAGGCCGCCGGCGTGAGCGAACACCCCCACGCCCATCGCGCGGTCCTGACCGTGCTCGCCGATCTCGCCGGCCGCGAATCGGCCGACAAAAATGGCGCGCTGCCGCTCACCGTCGCGTTCAAGGACGGACTTCTTTTCGTGGGACCAGGCAAAGCGAATGACGCCGGCTTCGAACCGGTCGCCTTCCTGCACGCACTCTATTGATTGCTTTCACGTTCCGCGGACGCAAAATCGATAAAAATTCTCAAGAGACGGTGAGGCATTGAGATACCGCGCGAGCGTAACTGTCGCGCGCGCTTTGAACAGAATTTCTGCGCGCGAAGCGCGCAATAGAATTATCCCGGGCGCGCGCGGCACCTGCAGTTTGGACGGCATCTCACCGCCTCACCGTCTCTTGTGAATTTCTTTCGAGAAGCAAACTCAAGCTGCGGCCGTCAGCCCTTCTTCTTGGGGCGGCCGAAGTTGGGTTCGGCGCTGTCCTGGCCGGCGTCGATGATCGAGCGGCGGATGGCGCGCGTGCGCGTGAAGAGATTGAACAGCATGTCGCCGTCGCCCCAGCGGATGGCGCGCTGCAGGAGACTCAGATCCTCGTTGAAACGCGTCAGCATCTCGAGAACCGCTTCGCGGTTGTTGAGGAACACGTCGCGCCACATCGTGGGATCGGACGCCGCGATGCGCGTGAAATCGCGAAAGCCGCCGGCGGAATATTTGATCACTTCGCTTTCGGTGACGGTCTCGAGATCGGCCGCGGTGCCCACGATGTTGTAGGCGATCAGATGCGGTACATGGCTGGTGATCGCGAGCACGAGATCGTGGTGCTTCGGATCCATGATCTCGACCTGGCTGCCGATGCGCTGCCAGAAGGTCTTGAGCGTTTCGAGCGCGTGCGCGTCGACACCCGGCGGCGGCGTCAGAATGCACCAACGCCCGTCGAACAATTCCGCGAAACCCGCTTCGGGGCCGGATTGCTCAGTGCCCGCGATCGGATGGGCCGGGATCAGATGCACATGGTCCGGCACGAAAGGCCCCACATCGCGCAGGACCGCCGTCTTGACCGATCCCACGTCACTCAAAATCGCGCCATGCTTCAGGTCCGGCGCCATCTCTTTCGCGAGCGGGCCAAAAGCGCCGACGGGTGTCGCCAGGATCACGAGATCGGCGTCGCGTACCGCAGGCGCCAGTGTGTCGTGCAGCGAATCCGCAAAGCCTACGCCGCGCGCTTTCTCAAGTGTCTTGGGGTCGTTCGCGTAGCCCGCCACATGCGCCGCAAGCCCGCCGCGCTTGATCGCATGCGCGAGCGAAGAGCCGATCAGGCCGATGCCAATCAGCGCCACCTTGCCGAAGACGGGCTTGGAATCGATCGTCATCCGCGGGCCGCCATGAACTCGCCCAGCACGTGGACCACGCGCCGGTTTGCCTCTTCGCTGCCGATCGTCATCCGGAGCGCATGGGGCAGACCGTAATTGTCGAGGCCGCGAAGCGCGATGCCGCGGGAATGCAGGAACGCGTCGGCCGCTTTGGCGTTGTGCGATCCCTGTTCCGGGAAATGAATGAGAATGAAGTTGGCGACGCTGTCATCGACGCGAAGCCCCGTCTTGCGAATATGCTCGGTGAGCCAGGACTTCCATTTCTCATTGTGATCGACGGCCATTTCGACGTGACGCTTGTCGCGCAACGCGGCCGCGGCCGCGGCCTGCGCCGGCACCGACACGTTGAACGGGCCGCGGACCCGATCGAGCACATCGACGACATGCTGCGGACAAAACGCCCAGCCCACGCGGAGCCCCGCAAGCCCGTAAGCCTTCGCGAATGTCCGCGTCATCACCACGTTCTCGAACTGCGACACCATCTCGATGCCGGAATCGTAGTCGTTGCGACGGACGAATTCGGCGTAAGCCGCATCGATGACAAAGAGCGTCGAAGACGGCACGCCCGCGTGAAAGCGGCGCACTTCTTCGCTTGTCAGGTAGCTGCCGGTCGGATTGTTGGGGTTGGCGAGATAGACGATGCGCGTGCGCGGTCCGATCGCCTTCAGCATCGCATCGACGTCGACACGCAAATTTTTCTCCGGAACGACGACGGGAATCGCGCTATTGGCCAGCGTCGCGATGCGATAGAGGAGAAAGGCGTGCGCGCTGAACAGCACTTCGTCGCCGGGGCGCAGATAGGCGTCGGCCAGAAGCGTCAAGATCTCGCCCGAACCGTTGCCGCAGACGATGCGGTCGGGATTGAGGCCGTGCGTCTGGCCGAGCGCCTCGCGCAACGCTCCCGCGCCGCCGTCCGGGTAAAGATGCAGGGACGAACGCGCCTTCTCATAGGCGGCGATGGCCTCGGGGCTCGGCCCCAGTGCGGATTCGTTGGACGAAAGCTTATGGGTGTCGTCCTGTCCGCCTGTGGGCGCGCGGCCGCCCACATAGGCAGCGATGTCGAGGACGCCGGGCTTGGGCGTCGGGATCATGGCGGTCATCCGGCAAGTTTCCGAAAAATGGCGTATCGGGTAGCGGCGGCGGTGTCAAAATCGGTCGTCAAGAATTGACACAAGCGGCCTTGGGGTCCTAGCAAGCGCGCCCGGTGTCCTAACAAGGGACCTGTCGGAGGGAGCTTTGACAGAGACGGCAAACCCCCGCTTCCTGCGCCCGCTTTCGGCACCCAATGCCGATCCCGGTCAGGCGATCACGTTCGACCGGCCGCTCGCGCTCGAGTCGGGCCGCATGCTCGAGCCTTTCACGGTTGCCTATATGACGTACGGCACGCTCAACGCGGCGAAGTCGAACGTCGTGCTTGTCTGCCATGCGCTCTCGCTCGATCAGTTCGCGGCGAGCCGCAATCCCATCACCGGCAAGCCCGGCTGGTGGGATGTCCTGATCGGCCCGGGCAAGGCCATCGACACGGACCGCTTCTTCGTCATCTGCCCGAATGTCATCGGCGGCTGCATGGGCTCGACGGGCCCCGCCGAAACCGATCCCGCGACGGGCGAGCCCTATGGCCTCACCTTTCCGCTGGTCACCATCCGCGACATGGTGCGCGCGCAGGCGGCACTGCTCGACGCGCTCGGTATCGACGAGATCCTCTGCGTCATCGGCGGCTCGATGGGCGGCATGCAAGTGCTGGAATGGGCGTCGAGCTATCCTCATCGCGTCGTCTCCGCCATTCCGATCGCGACGGGCGCGCGGCACTCCGCCCAGAACATCGCGTTCCACGAAGTCGGCCGCCAGGCGATCATGGCCGATCCCGACTGGCAGGGCGGCGCCTATCAGCGTCACAACACGCGGCCCGCGAAGGGTCTCGCCGTCGCGCGGATGGCAGCGCACATCACCTATCTTTCGGAAGCGGCGCTGCAGCGGAAATTCGGGCGGAACCTGCAGAATCGCGAAGCCATCTCGTTCGGCTTCGGCCCGGACTTTCAGATCGAGAGCTATCTCCATCACCAGGGCATGACCTTCGTCGACCGCTTCGACGCCAATTCCTATCTCTACATCACGCGCGCGATGGATTATTTCGATCTCGCGGCCGATCACGGCGGCGTGCTGGCCGAAGCCTTCCGCGCCACGCAAACGCGCTTCTGCATCATTGCCTTCACCAGCGACTGGCTGTTTCCCACGGCCGAGAACAAGCGCATCGCGCATGCGCTGAACGCAGCCGCGGCAAGTGTGAGCTTCGTCGAGATCGAGACCGATCGCGGCCACGATGCTTTCCTCCTCGACGAGCCGGAGATGTTCGCGACCGTCAGGGGCTTTCTCAATTCCGCGGCGGCCAGCCGCGCGGTGGCATGAAGCCGTCGGTGCGGACGCTGCGTCCCGACCTCGCGGCGATTGCCGAGATGATTCCCCATGCCGCGCGCGTGCTCGACATCGGCTGCGGCGACGGTTCGCTCCTCGAATATCTGACGGCGGCAAAGAATGTCGACGGGCGCGGCATCGAACTCTCGCAGCAGAACGTGAACGCCTGCGTGGCGCGCGGATTGTCGGTCATCCAGGGCGACGCCGACACCGATCTCGCGGAATATCCCTCACAGGTCTTCGACATCGTCATCCTGAGCCAGACGATCCAGGCGACACGCTCCCCGCGAAGCGTGCTTCACCAGCTCTTGCGGATCGGCACCCGGGCGATCGTTTCATTTCCGAATTTTGGACATTGGCGCATCCGGCTGTCGCTTCTTGCGCTCGGACGAATGCCGCGCACGCGCGCGCTCGATTACCCCTGGTACGACACGCCGAACATCCACCTTTGCACAATCGCGGATTTCGCAGGTCTGGCGCGCGAGATGGGCGCGGTCACCGAAGGGGCGCTGGCGCTCAGCGAAGAGGGCCACACACAACCGATGCGCACGGATGCGTGGGGACCCAATCTCTTCGCCGAAAGCGCCATATTTCTGTTACGCGCAGGCGCGAACAGAACTGCTTAACGAGAACTTAACGGCCGTCCGTCGCGTCGGCCTTCTGCGCAACGCCGAGCAATTGCAGGGCGCGGTTATAATGCGCAATGCCCTTGGCATAGAAGCTGTTGGTGCAGAACTCGTCGCCGTAGCGGCGCTCTTTCATTGCAGAATCGTAATTCGCAGACTGCGTGTTCGCATCGAGCGCCGTCTTAACCTTCGTGGCAACATCAAGGCAGGTCGTGGCATTTGCCATCTGATCTGCGCTTGCCGAAGCAGCGGTGATGCCGAGACCAAGACTCAGCACGACCATACCGGCTGCAAATTTCATCGAACGCATAGGCTCCTCCTGGGTTGCTGGCGCGGCGCGCATTGCGCCGACACGCAGCAGATAGGTGACCCTTTTGACACTTGGAAGTGCTCGCGCATTACCAAGCGCTTAAGTTGTACGCAGATGTCGCAAACACGCGTGCAAAGCTCCCGCAAATTGCGACTTTCACGTGCTTCCCGACTTGCGCCGCCCTGCCATGCGCGCCGGCGCATAGCGGCCATGAAGACGTTGTGCGGGAATAAACTAGTTTGCGCGGAGTTAATGTCTGCGGTGTTAATTTCTTGCCGGCACGGGCAGGAGTACGCGCCGGCCCGCGCGCAACTTCGCCGGCGGCACGAGCGCATAAAGGGATTTTGTCGCATCCACGATGTGAACGCCGGCGAGACGCGGCCAGAGCTTATGGCCGGCGCGCTCCCATCCGAAGCCGCTGCGCATCAACCGGCGCACGCGTATCGGCGGGAAATAGAGCGCGGTGTCCCAGCGTTCGGGCACGAACATGGATTCGCGCAGCAGCCGATCGAGCTGTCCCTTGTTGAACGGCCTGCCGGAGGCAAAGGGCGAGCGGTCGACCTGTGCCCAGAGGCTAGCCCGATTGGGAACGATGATGAGAAGGCGGCCGTGCGGCGCGAGGACACGCCACATCTGTCGCATGACGGGGCGCGCGGCTTCCGCAGTCTCAAGCCCGTGCACCATGACGATCCGATCGAAAAACGCATCTGGAAACGGCAACGCGTCTTCTTCACCCAGCGCCACGATCGATTGGGTGGGCGGCCAGGGGGAAATATCCTGCTCTGCGGGCACAAAGGCCACGACCCGCTCCGCTTCGCCGAGATAGGGCCTCACATAGGGAACCGGGTAGCCATAGCCCAAAACCCGCAAGCCCCTCAGATCGGGCCACGCCAGGCGCACGCGGCGCGCGATGAGGCGGCGGGCGATCTGGCCGATGGGCTCATCGTAAAAAACGGAAAGGTCCTGGACGTCGACCGTCATGGGCTCCTGCCTAATCCTGCCCTTGGGCCGGTTCAACTGCCGCTTTGATAGGAACCCCGCAAACCGGCATTCTCGGCACGAACAAATGCCCGAAGGACCGGACCCATGCTCGCAATCGAACCCGTAGCCTGCCTGACCGACAATTACGCCTATCTGATCCACGATGGCGCTTCGGGCCTTTGCGCCGTGGTCGACCCGTCCGAGCCCTTGCCCGTCAAGCGCGCATTGTCGGAACATGGCTGGAAGCTGACGCACATCCTGAACACCCATCACCACTTCGATCACACCGGCGGCAATGTTGCGCTCAAAGAGGAGTTCGGCGCCGAGGTCGTAGGGCCAGGAAAGGACCGCGAGCGCATTCCGGGCATCGACACCGGTGTCGATGAAAGCGCGCCCTGGTCGTTTGGTGCGCATCGCGTGCGCGTGCTCGAAATTCCGGCACATACGCGCGCGCATATCGCCTTCGTCTTCGACGACGAGAAGGCCGTCTTCACCGGCGACACGCTGTTTTCCATGGGGTGCGGAAGATTGTTCGAAGGCACACCCGAGATGATGTGGGCAAGCCTCTCGAAACTCATGAAGCTCGACGACGCGACGCGCGTCTATTGCGGCCACGAATATACGATGAGCAACGGCCGATTCGCGCTGACGCTTGAACCCGGCAATCCCGATCTCAAGGCCCGGATGAAAGAGGTCGAGGCGCTCAGGGCCAGGAACGCGCCGACGATTCCGTCCACCATCGGCCTCGAAAAGAAGACCAATCCGTTTCTGCGGCCGGACTCGCCCGAAATCCGGCGAACGCTCGATATGGCGTCGGCCAGCAATGTCGACGTCTTCGCGGAGACGCGGCGGCGCAAAGACGTGTTCTAGATTGTTGCGCTGCAATAGTGGCGTTTGCGTCACGCCTGCGCCCTCAAATCCGTCCCCCCACCTGCACAGGAACGCAATTGGCGTATACTGACAGTTGAAGGAAGGGCGCGTGGGGGCTGTTCCAACCGGGACACCAAACGAACAGCCAGGAACGCGCGCCCGTCAGGGGGCGAAGAATGCGGTATTTGGTTGGCGCGCTTGGCGCGACGGGGCTTGCTTGCGTTCTTGCGAGCCCGGGATTTGCGCAAACATCCGGCAGCAGCGCGTCGGACAATCCGTCCATAGGTCCGGCAGCACAGATCGAGACGATCACGGTCACGGCGCAGCGGCGCGCGGAAGACCTGGAAAAAGTCCCGCTGAATGTAACGGCGGTTTCCGGCGAAACGCTGCGTGAACAGGAAATCAAGACCGCGACCGATCTTCAGACTGTCGCGCCGACATTGACCGTCGCCGGCACGCTCGGCTCGCGCGACGACGACGTTTTCACCATCCGCGGACAAAGCCAGCCCTTCGGCGGCGCCGATCCGGGCGTGCAAACCTATTTCGCCGAAGTGCCGTACAACGCGAGCGGTCCCGGCAGCTTCTACGACATGTCGAACGTCCAGGTGTTGAGCGGACCGCAGGGAACGCTGTTCGGTCGCAACACGACGGGCGGCGCGGTGCTCTTCGAACCGCAACGTCCCAAGGATGAATTCGGCGGCTATATCGACGGCCAGCTTGGCAATTATGATTTCCGCGAACTCGAAGGCGCACTGAACGTACCCTTCGCCGACGACAAGGTGCTTGTCCGCGGCGCATTCGACATCGCAAGCCGCAATGGGTTCACCAAGGACACTGTGTATACGGGCGTGAGCGCGCCCTACACCGTCGATCAGGACAATCTCAACTATCAGGCCTATCGCCTGGGCGTCACGGTGAAACCGTTCGCGCATTTCGAAAATTACACCGCGTTCGATTACCTCCACAATCGCACGAACGGCACGAGCGATGAACTGACAGGCATTGCCTCGCAGGCTTCGCTCGACCAATTCGCCGACGCGCAGTTCATTCCGCTCTTCCAGGCGCAATATCAGGCGGCGCACGATCCGAACTATATCGCCGACGGCGCAGCCGCGGGCGCCGCTGCCGGCAATGCCGCCGTCGCCGCTTTCTATCCGCAATTGCAGGGCGCTCTCGCAAACCAGCAGTCGATCGGGCCGCGGCAGACGACATCGTCGATCGCGCCGCTTTATCGCCGCGAAACCTGGAGCGCCATCGACATCGCGCAATACGACGTGAGCGCCGATATCTATCTGCGCAACATCTTCGGCTATCTGAGCGACAAGACACAGTCGGGCTTCGACTATGACGGCTCCTATCTGCCGATCCTCGAAATCCCCAATCCGCGCACCTGGGAGACGAATTCGTTCCAGGTGACCGACGAACTCCAGCTCATTGGCGCGACGTCCGACAAAACCGTCAACTGGATCACCGGCTTCTATCACGAGCTCGATCATCCGGGCGGCTACAGCGAAGTCGAACGCGACGTGTTCGGCGGCGGTTCGGTCGTCTCGCCGTTGAGCCTCACCGAGCTCGACTCGCTCGGCAATGGCGGCACCTCGAATGCGGTCTATGGCAGCGCGACCTATAACGCATCGTCATGGATCAACGGTCTCAGCCTGACCGCGGGCGGCCGTTACACCTGGGACCACAAGGTCGCGACATCGCTCACCTGCCAATATTCGCTGCTGTTCCCGCCACCGGGCAACACACCCTGTCCTTCGCCGCTCACCGCCGGCAATTCGCAGGCGTCCGCCCTCGATGCGAGCTTCCACGCGCCGACCTGGACGCTGACCGCGAACTATCAGGCAAACGACGACACGATGCTCTACGCGACCTATCGCCGGGGCTACAAAAGCGGCGGCTTCAACGGCGGCGTTTCGGCCGGTTCGGGATTCGAGGAATTTCAGCCGGAATACCTGACCGATGTCGAAGTCGGCACGAAGAACAACTGGACGATCCTGGGAACCCCCGGCCGCACCAATTTCGACGGATATTACGGCTGGTATAGCGACGTCCAGAAGAACGACCTCATCCTCGTCAACGGCATACCGTCCGCGCTCACGCTGAATGCGGCGAAAGCCTCGATCAAGGGCATCGACTTCCAGTCGACGATCGTTCCCGACGATCATGTCGATATCACGGCTTTCTATTCCTATACCGACGCCTCCTACGGCTCCTTCGCGCTGCCGCAGGCCATCGTCGGCACGACTGAGCTTGGCGTCGCCAATCATGTCGGCAATCCGTTCGCCTACACGCCCGCCAACAAGTTCGGTGTCACCGCAAAATTGCGCTTCCGCGTCGATCGCGCGCTCGGCGTGCCCATCTTCAGCGTCAGCTGGTACAACCAGAGCCGCGTGTGGTTCACCGATCTCGCAGACGAAGAACCCGACGGTTCGCAGGGCGGCTACAATCTCGTCAATCTGCGGCTGGACTGGAACGATGTCGCCGGCACGTCCGCGGATCTCGCCTTCTTCGTCAACAATGTCGCCGACCAGGTCTACAAAGTCGGCGGCAATCCGCTCGAGCATCTCGTAGGCACGGATTCCTCGATCTACGGTGCGCCGCGCATGTGGGGCATCGAGTTGCGCTACCGCTTCGGCGCGGACGCGAAGGAAGAGTAACGATCATAGATGTCATGGCCCGCATTTGCAGGCCATGACACCGAAACGAAAATCAGACCCCGGCCAGCATCCGGCTCGCTTCGGCCCAATCGCGCACAAGTCTATCGGCTCCGGCGGCCAGAAGCCGCGTTCCCGCGGCGTCGCTCATATGACCGCCGCCCATGAAACCCCATACGGTCATGCCGGCGGCGCGGGCAGCGCGCACGCCGTTGCCGCTGTCTTCGAACACCAGGCACTTTTCCGGCGCGACTTTGAGTGCGGCGGCCGCGTAGAGGAACAGATCGGGCGCAGGCTTGGCATGCGTCACGTGATCGGCCGAATAGATATGCGGCGCGAATGGTTCCCAGAGATCGGTCAGCCTGAGCTTCCGGTCGAGCGCGTCTTCGCTGCTGGAGCTCGCGACGGCCTTCAAATGCGAGACCTTCGCCACCGCCTCGCGCGCGCCCGGGACTTCGGTCAGCCTGTGCCAGGCTGCGCGATAGCGCGCGCTGCAGAGATCGCGAAATCCGTCCGGCAGATTGCGCCCGAGGCGAGCGAAGTGATCGGCATCCAGCGCATCGAAAAACGCCGGTGTGCTCATGCCCATGAAGCGCGCCTTGAACTCTTCTTCTTCGTAGGTGAGCCCAACCTCGGCGAGCGAGGCGAGTTCGACTTCGACAGCGAGGACTTCGCTATCGACGAGCACACCGTCGCAATCGAAGATGACGGCCTCGAACATGAGCGGGCGATCTTCTCAGCAAGGCTGGTTTGAAGGTCTTGGGATTTGTATGACACCCGGGCGCCGAATCTTCAAACCCGAAAATCACACCAGATGTTTCAATAGATTTCTAGCGCGAGAATTCCATGGCGACCGCGGAGAAATGCAGAACCGCCGCCACCAGCACGAAGCCGTGCCAGATCGCCTTGTGAAAGGGAATGTGTTCGATCACATAGAAAATCACGCCGGCGGAATAGACGAAGCCGCCCGCCATCAGGAGCCAGAAATCGACCGCCGCCATCGACGCCGCGAGCGGCTTGATCACGGCCACGATCATCCAGCCCATCACGAGATAGAGCGCGATACTGGCGCGCTCGAAACGGAGCGGGAAAACAACCTTCAGCGCAATGCCGGCCATCGCGCACAGCCAGATCGCCATGAGAATGGCATGGCCGTCGGCGCCGCCCAGCCGGTTCGCGGCAAAGGGCGTATAGGTCGCCGCGATCATCAGGAAGATCGCAGAATGGTCGATCCGGCGCAGGATGGGCTTCGCCGGCCCGTGCGGCCAGAGATTATAGGCGGCCGACGCGAAGATCATCACGACGAGACCGATGCAATAGACCGTCACGCTGGTGACGAGCTGGCCGGGGCCGGAGACGTGGGCAAGGAGCCAGACGGCCGCGTTGACCGCGAAAACCGCACCCACGACGTGGATTACCATGTCGGCGCGATGTTCGATCCTTGAATAGATCCGTTCGGCGTTGCTGGCGAAGTTCATTCAGGCTCCCGCAAATACAATACGCAAAACCGGAGAATTCGTGCCGTCCCACCAGAGGTTTCTGGTTAATTCGCGGCAAGCCGGAAAGCGACGATTGTAGACAAATAACACGGAAATTGTTTCGGCCACCTTAGCGCGCGGCACGCGAAAATTGCTCCATGGGCGGGGCCGAATCTATTGCCCTTTCGGGCATGAACGCGAATGCGGCGTGGATGGATTCCATCGCGTCCAACGTCGCGAACATGAATGACACGGCGGCGCTTCCCGCCGCAAACGCCGCCTATACCGGGTATCAGCCGACGACCGTCGCCATGAGTTCAGGTCCGGCGGGTGGCGTGACGGCGCAAATCGAACCGCTTCTTCCCGCCTACAGCGCGGCCTACGATCCTTCGGCGCCGTTGGCGAATGTGCAAGGCCTGGTCGCGGCCCCGAACGTCGACCTGGCGACCGCCGTCGTCGACCAGACCATGGCGCTTCAGAGCTACCGCGCCAGCGCCGCCGTCTTCAAGACCGCCGAAGAGATGGCGAACGTCACGCTCGACATGATGGCGTGATCGCGAATTTCCTCAATCTTTAGGCTTTTTGGTTCCCGCTTCTCCCTCGAGACAAGCGTGCGGGATGGCGCGTGTCAGGCGCCCGGCCAATGCGCTCGCGGAACATGTGCCTCCGGCGCAGCCCCGAACCGTGATGTCGACATGGCGCGGCTCGCCGCCAAGGGGTGCTGCGCTGCGCAATTGTTCGAGCGTCTGATAGAGGACGACGACGCGCACGGCGTCCTTGCCGTGATCCCGCCACACTTCGAAGGCCAGCGCGGTTCCCGGCGCCGTGCTGTCGGGCTGCTCGGGCAAATGCCAGGTCACGCCAAGAAGGCCAGCGATGTTGGCGAGATTGGTGTCGTGGCCCAAGAGCACGACGAGGCGCGCCTTGCGCAGAATCGGCCCCGGGCTTGGCTGGTCCTCGTGCGGCGCGAGAAAATCCGCGATCTGTTCGGCGAGCAATCCTCCGTTGCGCGCAGCGAGCACCGGTGTCGCGCGTGTCAGATCGGATTCCATCTCGTGCAGCGGCATCACGGCCGCGATCTTCGCAGGCGAGGCGGCGCGGCCCCAGCCGACGCCCTTGTCGGGCATGCCTTGCGCATATTCGAGCAGGAGATTCTCGCTGAGGGTCGCGCCAGCCGATAGTGGTCCTTCGATCTTGCCTGAGGCAGAGACGCGCGTTTCGCCGATAAGCGGACAGCTGTCATCTGTGCAACCCGGCTTCAGGATCTGATTGAGCGCGGCCAGCGCACGCGTGTAACGGTCGCCGCCCGTTTTCATCATCGCGTCGAAACGCGCGGAGAGTTCCGACACGGCAGCCTGTTCGTCGATGCCGCAGGTGCTATGAAACAGCGGATCGGGATAGGGCTCGGGCGCCACATGTGACGGCGCCGGGCATCCCGGCGCGAGCGTCGCTGCAATCGCTTTGCCGCTTTCGCGCGTGCGCTGATCGGCGTTGTCCGCCCAGATGAACACCGATCCTGCCGGGAGGCATCCGTCCTTCGGGAAAAACTGCGGGTAACGCGCGCGCAGCGCCGCCCCCATCGCGCGCATCGCTTCGGCGCCATGCGACGTAAGCTCGCCCGGCGCCACCGGCCATTGCGGCCACGGCTCGGCGGCGTATTTCGCGAGCGCCTCCGGCGGCTTGGTCGGCGAACGCACGCCGTGGCGCTCGAGGATCAGAACCTTTTCCAGCACGGGCGCCGCGAAGACCGGTGACGCACCGATCACGAGCGCCAGAAGGAATGCCGCAAACCGCACGCGCACGTCCGAAAGAGATTGCTGACGCGAATTCTACGGCAGATCGGCCGAGACGTTGAAGAAGATGCTGCGGCCCGGCTCGAGCCAGAAGAGCGGCGCTCCCGAAACCGACTGATTGCCCGCATAGTCCACGAACTGGCGGTTATCGAGGAGGTTGCCGACCTTGAGACTGACGGCGAGATTGCCGAGCCATGGCGTCACTTCTGCGAAGCGATAGCCGACTGCGAGATCGGCCGTCATCACCGTGCCGAACCGGTACTGGTCTTCGGCGCTGAACTGGCCGCCGGCGGCGGTGATGGCGTCATTGTCGAGACCCCAGCGCGGACCGATCGCCTTGGCGATCAGCGAGCCGTAAGGGCCCTCCTTCTCGTCGTAGAGGAGGCCGATCGCGGCGGTGTAATCCGGCGCGTCCGCGATTTCGACATTCGTGTGCTTGTATTTCGCACTGTTGATCGTGCCGTTGGCGTAGAGCGAGAAGCCATTGCCGAGGACATATTGCCCTTCCGCCTCGATGCCCTGATAGACCGCGCCGCCGGCGTTCAGGTACTGCGTCTGGCCCAGTGCGGTGTTGTCGTATTGCGCGAAATAGTTGGAGAAGTCGATGTAATAGGCATCGAGCGAGATCGTGTAGTTCTCGCTGCGCTTCGTCGAGCCGATCTGGTAGTTCCAGGTCTGCTCGGGCTTCAGTCCTTGAGGCGCCAGCGTGTCCTGGAAAACCGCGGTCGGCGGCGTCTGGAAGCCCTTCGCGGCTTGCGCATACGCCGTCCAATCTTCGGCGATCGTATAGAGCGCCGACGCGGCGGGTTGCAGCGAGTGATAGTTGTCCTCTTCCGAATAGGCGAGGTTGGTGCCCTTTAACTGGGGTCCCTCCGAAGACCGGTCGAATATCGTGTATTTCACGCCGGGCGTCAGTGTCAGGTTCGGCGTCACGTGAAAGTCGAATTCAACATAAGGCTGATAGGTCTTGGCGTCGGTGTTGTAATTGGCGCTGAACGGCGTGCCGTATTTGCCGGGCACGAAGGCCGCGTGCTTGGTCAGGTCGATCGTCGACGTATAGCGATGGTCGAGCTGGTCGTCGTACCACAGACCGATCTGCAATTCGCCGAGATCCGTGTCGTGATAGAAGCGCGTGATGTCGCCATAGGCGCGGTACGTCGCATCGGAGCCCTTGCCGGGAATGTCGGTGGTCTTTGGGCCTTTCGGAGAATTGCCGGCCGGATAATTGCCCGCCGTATAATATTGCAGCGTGTTGTCCGCGATATTGTTGTCCGTCGGGTCTTTTCCGGTCGTGTAATTGTGCGTGAAGGAATCCGAATAGATTTTCTCGTCCAGACGCCAGCCGTCGCCGAATTCGTGGGTGAGATCGATATATTCGAAATCGGAATAATAATTGCTGCCATTGTACTTGTAGTAACATTGCAGGGCGGGATTGTTGCACAGCCCGTAATTGCGGCCGTATTGATAGACTTCCTGCGCCGTCGCACCCTGCGTCGTATACTGGAATTCATAGTTGTACGTGCCGAGCACGGTCAGCGTCGTGTGCGGATCGATGTCCAGCGAATATTTTCCCATCAGATTGGTGCGATTTTCATTCGAGTAGGAGAGGTAGCCGTCCGTCTCCTCATGCTGGAAATCGATGAAAGCCTTGCCGTAGCCCGTATCGCCGGTGTTGAGCTCGACGCCGCCGGCAACCGTGCTGAAGCTGCCATAGGTGGCATAGGGATTGACGGTGAAATTGTCGGGCGCGGATTTCGTCTGAAATCCGATCGTTCCGCCGAAGGTCGCCTTGCCGATCGTCGAGGCGCCGCCGGGGCCGCGATCGACTTCGGCGGCCGCAAGATCGTGCGAAATGAACAGCGCCGAACTCGTATGATGAAGGTCGGTCGTATCGCCGAACGGAATGCCGTCGAACGTCACATTGTATTGGCCGAGGGAATCCTGGAAGCCGCGGATGCTCAGCGTTTCGAACTTCCCGAGGCCGGGGCCGTTCGGGCTCTGGTCCCACACGCTGGGTTCGAATTTGATGACGTCGTCATAGCTCGCGAGCGGGATAATATTGTTCTGGATGAAGCCTTTATCGACGATCGAGGTCGGCTGCGTCGCATCGAGGGGAGCCGCCGACGGCGCCACATACATCGCCTTGCCGATCACCGTGACCGTCTCGACTTCGCCGTTGTCCGCAGCACTCGTTTGCGCCTGCGCACCGGCCGCACCGATGACCAACACCGCCGCAATCGCAACCGATTGCAGCGCACGGCGCCGCATGGAGATTTTCACGTCTTGAAGGCCCCCGCCCGTTTTTTTTGAAATCGACACCAGACTATTGCGGGCGCCGCATTCTTTGCTGCAACCGCACACGCCAATGAAGTGCGGGCCCATGACGCGAAGACGTCATGTCTGTGAAGCTTTCGCGAAAAACTCTTCCGAGTCGCAGCGGCGACTCGCAACGGCGACAAAGGCGCGCAGTGGCATCAGTCGGAATGGCACTGCATGCTGTGCGTTCGCCACGCGCAATCGAAGGCCTGTTCGACATGGACGGATTCCCGCTCACACGCCGCAATGCGCTCCAGGGACTGGCGGGCCTCGCATTGACGGCGGCCGTTCCGCTGTCGCGGGCCTGGGCGGATGCCGGCGGTGAATCGCTGAACTTCCTCGCAGTCGGCGACTGGGGCCGGGAGGGCGATTTTCATCAGCGGGACGTGGCGCTTGCCATGGCGGACAGCGCGAAAAATCTCGGCGCGCGCTTCGTCATCTCGGTCGGGGACAATTTCTACGAAGACGGCGTGACGAGCGTCGACGATCCCACATGGGAGAAATCGTTCGAAGCGGTCTACGACGCGCCGTCGCTGCAAATTCCCTGGCAGATAGCACTTGGCAATCATGATTATCGGGGCAATGCCCAGGCGCAGCTCGATTACAGCGGCAAAAGCAAACGCTGGCGGCTGCCGGCGCGCTGGTACAGTTTCGAAGACCGCACGCCGGACAATGCGCGCGTGGAATTCTTCGTCACCGACACCTCGCCGATGATCGAAAACTATTACAAAGACGGCGCGGCAAAGGTCAAAGTCGGCGACCAGAAAGAGAAAGTGCCCGCGCAGCTCGCCTGGCTCGACGATGCGCTCGCCCAATCCTCCGCCGACTGGAAGATCGTCATCGGGCATCATCCGGTCTATTCCGGAAAATCTCCCAAGGGCACGGTCGAGACGGGCGAGAGCACGCACAAGGTCGGCGGCTCACCGGACCTGATCGCGCGCCTCGATCCGATCCTGCAACGCCATCGCGTGCCGCTCTATCTCAACGGGCACGATCACGACCTGCAGCATGTGCTGCACGGCGCGACGCATTTCGTCTGTACCGGCGCCGGCTCCAAGACGATGGCCCAGTGCGGTATGGCGGGGAGCGATTTCTGTTCGGTGCAGTCAGGCTACATCGGCTGCGCGGTCAACCGCGACCGCCTGCGCGTGGCCTACCGCGACTTCACGGGCGCCGAGCTGCACGTCGTCGATATCGCGCGGACTTAGTTGTCGAGGAACGAGCGCAGCTTCCGCGAGCGGCTCGGGTGCTTGAGCTTGCGCAGCGCCTTCGCTTCGATCTGACGAATGCGTTCGCGGGTCACCGAGAATTGCTGGCCGACTTCTTCCAGCGTGTGATCGGTGTTCATGCCGATGCCGAAGCGCATGCGCAGCACGCGCTCTTCGCGCGGTGTCAGCGTGGCGAGCACCCGCGTGGTGGTTTCGCGCAGGTTCGCCTGGATCGCGGCGTCGATGGGCAGCACCGCGTTCTTGTCTTCGATGAAATCGCCCAAATGCGAATCTTCCTCGTCGCCGATGGGCGTCTCGAGGCTGATCGGCTCTTTCGCGATCTTGAGGACTTTGCGCACCTTCTCGAGCGGCATGGCGAGACGCTCGGCCAATTCTTCCGGCGTCGGCTCGCGGCCGATCTCGTGCAGCATCTGGCGCGACGTGCGCACGAGCTTGTTGATCGTCTCGATCATGTGCACGGGAATGCGGATGGTGCGCGCCTGGTCGGCGATCGAGCGCGTGATCGCCTGGCGGATCCACCATGTGGCGTAGGTCGAGAACTTGTAGCCGCGGCGGTATTCGAACTTATCGACCGCCTTCATGAGGCCGATATTGCCTTCCTGGATGAGGTCGAGGAATTGCAGGCCGCGGTTGGTGTATTTCTTGGCGATCGAAATCACGAGGCGCAAATTCGCCTCGATCATCTCTTTCTTCGCCTGGCCGGATTCGCGCTCGCCCTTCTGCACCGTGTGCACGATGCGGCGGAAATCGACGATCGATTGGCGCATCTCCTGCGCCAGCGTCTGGATCTCGTCGCGATATTGCTTGATGCGGTCGCGCTCTTCCTGGACGAAATCCTTCCAGCCGAGTCCGGACAGCCGTCCCACGCGGCGCGCCCAATTGGGATCGAGCTCGTTGGTGAAATGCTGCTTCAGGAAGTCCGCGCGGTCGACGCCATGCGCTTCCGCAAGACGCAGCAGACGTCCCTCGATCGACACGAGGCGGCGGTTGATGCCGTACATCTGATCGACGAGCGCTTCGATGCGGTTGTTGTTGAGCTTCAGGCTCTTCACGAGATCGATCGTGTCGGTGCGCAGCTTCTTGAAGCGGCGTTCCTGGCCCGTGGAGAGTTCGTCGGACGATCCGAGCGCCGCCTCGACCGAGGCGTCCTGGAGCTTGCCGAGCTTTTTGTAGAGCGACGCGATCTGGTCGAGCGTCTCGAGCACTTGCGGCTTCAGCGCGGCTTCCATCGCAGAGAGCGAAAGATTGCCCTCGTCGTCGAAGTCCTGATCTTCGGCGGCGGCTTCCGCGGCGGCAACGCGCTCGCCTTCGTCCATCTCCTCGCCGTCGGCTTTGACCGCCGGCTCGGGCTTCTTGAATTCCTGACGCGGAGGCGGCGGCGCGACGGGCGGCGCTGCAACAACCGGCGGCGCGCTCGTGTCGTGACCGTTCATCGCGGCCGGCGGGACCATGCCCGGCTGTCCGCCTTCGATGGCGGGCGCCGCCTGTCCGTCGGGGCCTGCGCCATACATGGCTTCGAGATCGATGATGTCGCGAAGAAGGACCTTGCCTTCGTTCAGTTCGTCGCGCCAGACGGTGAGCGCTTCGAACGTCAGCGGGCTTTCGCAGAGCGCGCCGATCATCAATTCGCGGCCGGCTTCGATGCGCTTCGCGATGGCGATTTCGCCTTCGCGTGACAGAAGCTCGACCGAACCCATTTCGCGCAGATACATGCGCACGGGATCGTCGGTGCGATCGTATTGTTCTTCTTCTTCGCCGGTCTTGGCGACAACCTGCTTGCCGCCCGGCGCCAGCGCCGGCACTTCGGCCTGTTCGTCCTGCTCTTCGCTTTCGATGACGTTGATGCCCATCTCGTTGAGCATCGACATCGTGTCTTCGATCTGCTCCGAGGACACCTTGTCCGAAGGCAGAACCTTGTTCAGCTCGTCATAGGTGACATAGCCGCGCTGCTTGGCCTTCGTGATCATCTTCCGCACGCCGACATCGGACATGTCGAGCAGCGGCGAATCCGCATCCTGCTGGGCTGGCTCGCCCTGTTCGCCGGGAGCTTTCACGCCGGCCTTGGCTTGCGGCGCGACTTTTCCGTCCGGTTTCTTCACCGGCAGAACAGGCTTCGCGACCGTCTCGACCTTCACGGCCGTTTTCGTCTCGGGATGTTTGGTATCGTGTTTCAAAATCTCGGGCTTCGCGGCTTTCGGTTCGGGCTTCTTGGCGGGCGGCTGGGCCTTGGTGGCGGGCGGCGCGACTTTCGCCGCTTTGGCGGCCGGCTTCGGCGACGGCTTTTTCTTCAAGGCGGCGCCCTTGGCCGTCGCAGCCTTGGCATGGGTCTTTGCCGGCTTGGCCTTGGCCGCAGCGGATTTCGCCGCAGGCTTCTTGTTCTTCTTGGAACTCGCTTTGGTCGCCATCAGGTCTTCGTCGTTCTATCGCCTCGTGCTCGCGCCGGAGGCTTTTGGGTTCAAGTCCTCGATCATGCCTTGAGAAGGTTACTCGCTTGGGAATGTCTGAGGCGAAATCAGACGCTTAAAGTCGTCCCAATTGTCTTCAGTCGCCTCTCTGTTGAAACGTTCCACTGCGCGCTTCCGTTCAGGTTCAAGCTCCGCCATCTCCTGCAGCTGCGCGGCCGCCCGGAGAAAACGGGCTTCGATATCTTCGGCATGTCCCCCGACAGCCATCTGGTGCCCCTCACCGAACCGGCCGGCACGCGCCCCCGCGCGTGAATTTCTTAATCTTTCCACGAGCCCGGCCTGGCCTGAGCGGACGAGATGGTCCTCCAGCCGCTGACTTTCAAGCCTTAAGCCGGAAGCCGCGAGGTTTAGGAGTTCGTGGCGCAGCCTGTCAAGCAAGGGCTCCGAGAAGGGCAATGCCGCCAGCAATTCGCCATGGAGAAGGGCGAGCTCCGGCGCCTCCAGCAGCAATTCCGCGAGTTCGTTCTCCTTGACCCGGACCGCCCCCAAACGGCCCGTCCGCGCCAGGAGGCTGTTCTTGACGGCCGGCGAGACCGTCTCGAGGACCGGCTTGAAGGGTCCCTTGCCACGGGGGCGCTCGCCCCTCCGATCCCCAGGCCGACCGCGATCGCCCGTCGCCGGGCGGCGGCGCTTGAACGCCTCGAAGACCTTTTCGTCAAAGTCGCGCTTGTAATAATCGGCGATCTTGCCGTCGGCGATCCGGCCGACGATCTCGGCCAGCACCCGCTCGAGACCCGCCCGGCGCTCGGGCGTGGAGAAGTCCCGCCCCTCGGTCTCCGCCCGCCACAACACTTGGGAAAGAGGCTCGGCCGCCTCCAGCACACGCCCCATACCGGCCGACCCTTGGCCCCGGACGAGGCTGTCGGGGTCTTCGCCAGCCGGCAGGAAGGCGAAGCGCAGCGAGTGCCCAGGGGTCAGGTGGGGGAGCGCCAGGTGGGCCGCCCGGTGGGCGGCTTTGCGGCCCGCCTCGTCGCCATCGAAGGCCAGGATCGGTTCCGGCGCCGTCCGCCAGAGAAGCGCCAGCTGCTGCTCGGTGAGCGCCGTCCCCAGGGGCGCGACGGCCGCCTCGAAGCCCGCCCGGACGAGCGCAATCACGTCCATATAGCCTTCGGCGACGACGATCGTGCCGGCCTTGATCGCGGCCGCGCGGGCGGTGGCGAAATTGTAGAGAAGCTGGCCCTTGGAGAAGAGCGTCGTCTCGCCGGTGTTGAGATATTTGGGTTTGGCGTCGGCTTCGAGCGCGCGCGCGCCGAACGCGATGATGCGTCCCCTGGGATCGCCGATGGGAAACATGATGCGGTTGTAGAAGAAGTCGCGCGCGGGGCGCCCGTCCTCGGCAGGACGCGCGACGCCGGCTGCGACCATGTCGTCGAGGGGTACGGTCTTCGCCAGCAGATACTGGATCAGCGCCGTATTGGAATCGGGCGAATAGCCGAGGCGGAATTTCCGGATCGTGGCCTCATCGAGACCGCGCGAGGTGAGATAGGCCCGCGCCACGGCGCCCTTCTGCGTCCGCAATTGCTCCTCGAAGAAGACGCAGGCGAGTTCGGCGATGTCGTAAAGCGTCTTGCGCTTCGCCTCGCGGGCTTCGTCATCCGGCGTCCATTTGGGAAGCTCGACACCCGCCTCGCCGGCCAGCCGCTCGACGGCTTCGGGAAAGGTCAGGCCTTCCGTCTCGACCAGCCATTTGAAGGCGTCGCCGCCCTGGCCGCAGCCGAAGCATTTGTAGGTGCGTCGCTCGTTCTCGACCTTGAAGGACGGCGATTTCTCCTTGTGGAACGGGCAGCAGCCCCAGAAGACGCGGCCTTTCCGGGTCAGCTTCACGCGCCGGCCGACCAGCTGGACGATATCCGTCCGCCGGGAGATTTCCTCGAGCAAGCCCTGGCCGTAGCGCATTCTACCAATCTACGCCGCAGGGCGGCGTGCGTCTCACAGGCGATTCAAATTCATCTGTGGGCACGAATCGTCATCTTCAAAAAAAAATATCGTCATGGCCCGGCAAGACCGCTTACTTCGGCGGTGTCAGCAATCCTTTCACCGTCGCGCTCGCCTTGGCGAAGTCCATCTGGCCGGCATAGCGCTCTTTCAGGGTGGCGATGACCTTGCCCATGTCCTTCATCGAGGTGGCGCCCACTTCGGCGATGACGGCCTTGGCGGCCGCGTCGACGTCGGCGTCGCTCATCTGCTTGGGCAGGTAGGCTTGGATGACGGCGATCTCTTCGCGCTCGGCGGCGGCCAGCTCCGGCCGGTTGCCGGCGTCGTAGGACGCCGCGGATTCCTCGCGCTGCTTGATCATCTTGGCGAGGAGAAAAAGGATCTCGTCGTCGCCGATGAGGTCCCGGCTCTCCTCGGAGCGGTTGGCGATGTCGCGGTCCTTGAGCGCGGCCATGACCATGCGCAGCGTCGAGACCCGGCGGGCGTCCTTCGCCTTCATCGCTTCCTTCAGCGCGTCGTTCAGCTGCTCGCGCAATGCCATGGGAATTCTCCGATGCTTGTGTGATTCGAGTTTAACCGAGGATTGGCAACAAAGGGCGGCTTTTTGCGGGGGCCATGCGACCGAAATGGATACGGGCTGTCCCCTGCCATCAGGGCCAGGATCAGGGGGTCGAAAAAACTTCGCGGCGTGGACCGCACGTTTCGACGTTGAACAATCGGGCCCGGAGCGAATCCGGTGCGAAAAGCATGGTGAAAAACAGGGGAGAACCGGGAAAATTTCATCCGTATACGGAATCCATATGAGGGATCGTGAGGCACTCCGTCGAAACGATGACGTCGGAGCGCGGGCGCCCCGCCCGCATCCCTCAACGTCACGCAGCTTTCGAACGTCGTGTTTGCGAAAAAATGCGGGCGGGGCGCCCGCGCTCCGGCGACAAACACCGGGCCGGCCGGTGCCGCAAATTCAAATCACAATGTCCAAAGAGCGCGCTCAAGTCTGCCACCGATCGGCGCGAGACCGGTAGCGAAAGGTTCGGCAACAAAGCGCGAAACGTTCGGCAACAGCATCCGGGGACGACCCTGCGCCGTGCTTCGATGCGAGCCGCTTCAGCCATTCCCGACCATATCATTTGCAATAGTGCAACCATTGCACTAGCATTCAACGGATGAGTGTTTCGGAAACGACACGCACGATTGCCGCCGTAAAAGCCAAAGCGCCTGCGAGCATCGCTCTGCGCTGGTCGGACGGCACGCGTGCCGAAATCGATCTCTCGGAAATCCTTCGCAGCCGCGCGTTTCGAGCGCTTCGGGACCAGAGCGAGTTCGCAAAAGCGCGAGTCGGCGAATGGGGACACAGCATCGTCTGGCCGTCGGGCGCCGAATTGAGCGCCGAGACGCTGTGGCTCGAAACGCTCTCCGCGACCGGCCACGAAGACACGCGGACATTCCTCGAATGGCGGCTCAAGCACGGCCTGTCGTTGACCAAAGCCGCCGAAGCACTCGGCCTCTCGCGCCGCATGGTCGCGTACTATTCGAACGGCGAGAAACCGGTGCCGCGGCCGATTCTGCTCGCGTGCAAGGGTTGGGAGGTCGAACATGCGGCGTAAGAATTCGCCATCGGCAGCAAGTTCGGCCCGGCGCAAATGGCGATTGCCATGGTGCTCGCGTAGATCAGCGGCGTTACGGCCGGAAGCATTTTACGTAGTGACAGTGACCGATGAAGCCATTCAAAACCGCCATCCTGATGGATCCATAGAGACTATGCTTCTGAAGGATTTGCAGCGCATCGTCATCGAAACAAACGACACCGGACCGTGGGGCATGGACGTTTGGTGGGTGCTGGAAGGGCCGCCCGATTTGCCTATCGTTCGATTCCCTCAGGGAGCAACGGGCGAAGATAAGTTCATCGAGTACGCGTCGACGTTGGATGGCTTCGCGATCAGGGGAATGAACTCGACCCGCAACGCCCGGTTCGAGTGCTGGCCAAATCCGGATTAAAGCCCTGCTCGTTTTCGCTTCCGCTTG
>Ga0181525_10000863_pt1 | contig 26365 bp, 17 predicted proteins | sample PEATcosm2014_Bin_48_FD_121100 | JGI IMG/M metagenome (GOLD analysis project Ga0181525, IMG submission 121100) | Peatland microbial communities from MTU Mesocosm Facility, Houghton, MI, USA - PEATcosm2014_Bin06_10_metaG | ecosystem: Environmental > Terrestrial > Soil > Wetlands > Peat | place... | reverse complement strand
ATGCACGTTGAGGTCTGCTCCGACTTCGCTTCCGCCACCCGCAAGCTTTGCCATTCGAAGTTCGAGGCCCTGGTCGTGGACTTCAAGGAAAAAGCGGCGGCCTTAGAACTGCTCCACAAGTCCCGCCAAATGACGTCTCACGTGGCGGCCGTCGTGTTGGCCATTCTGAATAGCAACGACGAAATGCCCGGTGCGTTCCGCGCAGGAGCCAGCTTCGTTTTGGTCAAACCTATGTCTCCGGCCGTCTTACTTCGCACCCTCAAAATATCCTACCCTCTCATGGTGCGGGAAAGAAGGCGCTCTTTTCGTTGTCCAGTGGCCATTCCCGTCTACGTCTCGGTTGGTTCCCAGCCTGAATTCAAGGCTACTTCGGTGAATATAAGCGAGGTCGGCATCGCTCTCGCCCATGCCCCGGGACTGCGTGTAGGAGAGAAGGTTGCCTTGTTGCTGACGTTGCCACATACGGAGGTCGCCGCCACAGTAAATGCAGAAGTTTGCTGGTGCAAGCCCCCAGGGTCGGCGGGATTGGAATTCGTTCAGATTCCGATCTCGATCAAGGAACAATTAGTATCCTGGCTTGCCGACCGCCTGGAAGAATATCTGCAGGGAGAGACCGTGGCGAATGTTGACGGCCGTCCGGCTTGAACATTTGGATGTGATCTTCCAGCCCGGGCCGGGGCTCCGATCATGGTGCACGCGATGGGTCGCCCGAGCCGCGGCTTTCGCAACAGCTTCCAATTCTAAGCTGGACGTTATGAAAAGAAGACAGTTAGTCTACCTGCAGCCCTGGTGATTGACCAGTCGTCATCACGTAGGCCTTCAGAGTTTTCGAAGATGGATCCCATCCTGAGCTGGCAAGCTTCGAAATTTCCCGTAGCTAGAGCATCTGCCGAAGTGTCGGCAACTGCCGAAGATCTCGGCAAATAGTGGCGATAATGTCTTCATAAGCCTATGCAAATCAACGGAGCCAAAATGGAAGCCCAAATGTAGGCAACTTGCGTACGCAGTCATAGATTGGGACGTTTGGGAGTGCAAGTCGTTTGTTTTTGGGGGCTCCACTCTGCCTACTCGCAGATCCATTTTCGACTCGGAACTTTTTCTCGCAACTGTCGGCAAAGGTCGATGGATTGTGCGCACGCAAAGAAAGCACACCATATTTTCACAGGGGGATCCCTGCGACGCGGTGTTTTATATCCAAAGGGGCCAGGTAAGATTGTCGGTCGTCTCGAGGAATGGCAAAGAGGCGACCCTCGGCATACTCCGCAGCGGTGACTTTTTCGGGGAAGGCTGCCTAGTTGGGCAATTTCTGCACATGACGACTGCTGTTGCTCTAACAGATTGCGTTATTCTGCGAGTTGAAAAACAGGCCATGATGCGCGCGCTTCATGAGCAAGGCTCGTTGTCCGATATTTTCGTGAGCCACCTGTTAAAGCAAGATATACGACGCGAAGAAGACTTAATTGACCAGCTATTCAACTCCAGCGAAAAAAGGCTGGCACGCATTCTGTTGTTGCTGGCCCGGTTCGGTAAGGAAGGTACGCCGGAAACCATCAAGCCCAAGATAACTCAGGAAACCCTTGCTGAAATGGTAGGAACCACTCGTCCAAGGGTGAACTTTTTCATGAGCAAATTTAAGAAGATGGGATTCATTGATTACAACGACGGGTTGCGGGTTCATAGTTCACTCCTCAGCGTCATAGTCAGCGATTGAGGCCTCGGAGTTAGTAGGTTGCCTATGAGTCGGGGATGGCGGGGCCTGGGTTATCTGAGGAAAGAGCACTTGGAGTGAACTCCTGAGCGAGGTAGCTTCGAAGCCGAAATCCACGTAGCCCACCTCCGTTTCAAGTTAACTGCGCTCGCAGGATCCACCGCAAGTCACCTGAGCAGTATGAAACAGACCCGCGACTCCTTACTTCACTAAGCTCTGGCCAGGAGACGGAAAATGTCTTCACCCGACGGAGTGGCCCTCTGCCCGCAGTTCGTGCCGCGGCTGATCCGAAACCACAAGGCTGCTGGAAATATTTAAGAAAACTGATAAGCACTTGCGGAAGCGTTGGGAAAAGTCGCTCGCTGGTCGCAGAATTCCCAAAGCGCTACCGCGTTTAGAACGAAACCGGTCGTAAGCAGCCGCTTTGATTGTACGATTTTTTCTAATGCCCGATGGCTGACTTCCAGTGATAGGCAACTGGCGATTCCAAAAGGCGTCTTCGATAATGTCGCAAACCTTTGGCGCATCATGCCGAAAAAACCCAGCGAGTTGCGCCAGTGCCTCCCAAATATAGTGGATGCGGTCGTGGTCGGCCCGCGACGGCCTACGTGATAGAAACGCCTATCACGGATCAGACTGGCCAGCTTCCCCGGTTCTAGCCCCACCGACCTATGCATCGAAAAGCGTTTGTTGCTGGAGCGGATCTAAGGGCTGGGAGCCAGCGTAGTCCTCTGCAGCCGAGAGCGAAAGTTGGGAGATGCCAAGCGTTTCACATTGGCAGACCCAAACGTCGCGGGAACGCTTGCTCGCCATCAGTTCCTGGACTACGAGGAAGGGTTTCAACTCATCAGTTCCGCGCCGGACTTGGAAGATTCCGGGCTGCACAGTGCGGCCAAGTTGTCGGCATCAAAGAAGTTCACGACGATGTCTGGCTCGTCAGTTTTATGGATTATGACTTAGGATACTTCGATATGGCGATATGGAGACGCGTGTGTTGGAACCCCTGGAAAATCCCTTTGGCCCAAAAGTGTTACCTGTGTAGCCGGTACATTGTGTTACCCATGTCCCCGGGCCGGACCCAAAAGTAATGGCGGAGAGGGAGGGATTCGAACCCCCGATACCTTTTCAGGTATGCCGGTTTTCAAGACCGGAGCCATCAACCACTCGGCCACCTCTCCGGCAATTGCACTTTGTATTTTAATTGTGTGCAAAGACCTCGGGTCTTTCGCCAGTTTACATCAGACTGTGCACTCGACGAAAAGAAGGCCTAATCCTGCCGAGGAGCGTAGAGCAGCGATTTGCCTGCGATGCAGCGTCGCACGAAGTTCCACAAATCATTTCGACGAGGCCGGTACGAGGGCGAACTCGCGGGAATGGAACTCCATTACCTCGGAGAAGTGAGACAAGAAATAGGTCAAGCTGTGATCGCCGGAGTACGAATGATACTCGTGCTTGACGCTTTCTTTTGTTAGTTGCTCGTCGAGCGCGGCTGCGCCCTTCTCAAATCCGTAGTTGTCATCCTGGCCGCAGTTGAAGTAGATGCGCACATTGTGCAGGGCTTCGCGTTTTTTCTGTGCGAGCGCGAAGGGGCTGTTATCGGTCCAATGGTGGACATCGATCGGATCGCCGAAAACATTTGCGAGCAATTTCCCCAACTGGGAGCCGGAGCGGATACCAGTATCGAGCTCTTGAGGCGATTCTGTAATCAGGGCAGCGCTCTGCGCGCTAACCGACGAAAACATTTCCGGAAGGCTGAACGCGAAGCGCAGCGCACCATAACCGCCCATCGAAATACCGGTGATCCCGCGATGACCGCGTCCTCCGATGACGCGGTACTTCGTTTCGATCAGAGGAATAAACTCCTGGAAAAAGAAGTCGCTGTAGCGAACCCGCCCGTCCGCCGAGTTGATGTAGAAAGTTCGTCCGCCCTCGGGAGCGACAATGAGAAACTCCCCGATTTTGTGCTGCTGGTGAAGATCGTCGAGCAAAGTCCATCCGCCGCTGTTGAAAAGCGTTTGCTCGTTGTCGCCGAGACCATGCAGAAAGTAAAGCACTGGATACCGCTGGACAGGACGCTTATTCGCCGCAGTATCGTAGCTTGCGGGCAAGTAGACGCAGTAGCGAACTCCATGCTTCAGGATGCGGCTGTTTAGAGCATTGCAGTCGATGCGGCTTTGAGCGCGAGCGGTAAGCGAAGCCGCAGCAACGACGGTGACTGCGAACAAAAAGAAAACGCTGTGGCCGCGACCCATGAATTGAGTTTACTCGTAGCGTAGAGCCTGCACCGGATCAAGCCGGGCCGCGCGTCCCGCAGGGTAAAGGCCCGATAGAAGACTCACGACGAAAGCAAACACAATGGCAGCGCCGACCAACCACAACGGTACTGCCCAAAAGTGCTCCGGAGGCAAGGACTGGCGCTTAAGATAGATGTTGGTCGCCAGGTTGATGGCCTGTCCGATCGCCCAACCAAGAACAACTCCGACGATGCCGCCGAGAATGCCCATGGCTCCCGCTTCGGCAAAGAAAAGCTTCTGGACGTCACTATCGCTGGCTCCGATGGCCTTCATAATGCCGATCTCGCGGCGGCGTTCGAGAATTGCCATCACCAGCGTGTTCACGATTCCGATGGAAGCGACAGCGAGGGCGAGGCTGCCGAAGATGCCGAGAAATAAATCCAGCACCGCGAAGAATTGCTGGAGGCTGCGGGTTGCATCGAGAATGGAAAACGTGTTGAACCCCATTTTCTTGATGGAATCTTCAATCGGCCGTATCTGCGAAGGATTCTTCACGCGAACGCTGATCGATGAGTAAACGGGTTGATCGGTTGCGGCGCGGGAAATTTCGCGCAGGTCCGTGGGTTGCATCACGTGCAGACTTTCGGCGAGCCCTAGCGGGAGAAAGACCCGGGCCCGGGTCGGACCGCGCATACTCTCGGGATCGAGATCTGCGACCCCTACGATCTTAAGTTTCTGTTCGCGCGAGATTACCGAGTAAGCCGCGCCGGAGAGACTTTGATCATCGGGAACCGCAACGCTGCTGCTCGAGGTGTTCGAAGATGCGGTCTTTGGCGCCTCGCGCTGGGCGTAGCGCATGACAAGTTCCTTGCCCAGAAGCGGAATGGCCAGTTCCGCCGCGCTGGTTTCGTCGAGGCCGGGCTTTGTGGTCTTCCCTAAGAGTTCTTCTGCGAACGTTTTTTGGATCACAACTTCGGGTGCGTGGTTGGAGGAGAAGAAGTGTCCCTGCAGCGCTTCGAAGGCGTCGTTCGATTTTGCAGACTCGGGCAGCGCAGCGACCATGGTCAGGTGCGGCCTGTCTTCGTAGCGCAGCTCCGTGATAAAACGGATATCCGGATAGGCTTCGAGTACATTCGGCAGATGCTCGATCTCGCCCCGCGTGGACTCGTCGAGGATACGGCTTTCGCCCGGGGCGGGGCCATTCCGCTCTTCTTCGTGGCCGAAGTTACGCAGATCGCGGCGGGAAGAGACAACCACGGTATCGAACAAACCTGACTTCATCAAGCGGCGCGAGGCGAGTTGCTGCAGTCCGATGCCAAGCGAGAGCATTGCGACCAGCGAAGCCACGCCCACCGAGATGCCGATGGTGGTCAGCGAATTTCGCAAAAGGGATTCGCGCAGGTTGCGCACGGCAAGTTCGGTAAGATCGGGCAACTTCATCGTAATTCTCCCGCAACCGAGCCATCCGTGCCGGCGCCGGCGACCAAGGCCGGATTTGTTTCGTCGCCAACCAGTTTGCCATCCGCTAAAAAAATGAGACGCTGGGCGTAGCGCTCAGCCAACGCCCGCTCGTGCGTCACCATAACGATCGTCATGCCCAATTGCAGATTGAACTCGCGCACCATATTCATGATTTCAGTTCCGGTGTGGCTATCGAGATTCCCTGTGGGCTCATCGGCGAGCAAGAGGCGAGGGCGGTTGATAAGCGCACGAGCCAGCGCGGCCCGTTGCTGCTCCCCGCCGGAAAGTTCGCTCGGACGATGGCTCATGCGCGCCTGCAGGCCAACTCGGGCAAGGGCTTCCCGCGCCAGGCTCTCGCGTTTTCCACGCTCAACCTCTGCGAAGCGCATGGGCAGCTCAACGTTCTCCGCCAGCGTCATGCTGGCGATCAGGTTGAACGATTGAAATACCATTCCCACCGTATGCAGACGATACCCGGCGAGTTCTTCCCGCGAGAGTTTCGCGAGATCACGGTCGTGAACCACCACACTGCCGGACGTAGGGCGGTCGAGGCCAGCGATCAAATTTAATACGGAGGACTTTCCCGAGCCAGAGCTGCCCAATAGCGCAACGAATTCGCCGGTGGCTACTTCCAGATTCACATCATTCACAGCGCGTATCACGGTCTCGCCCATGCGGTAATAGCGGCAAAGCTTTGTGGCATGAATTGCGGCGGTGGCAGTCGCGGGAGCGCTGCGCTGTGCAGAATTGGCCGTGCTGCTCATCCTCTAACGGACCTCTCCTCTGAGCACGCCTAAGGCGTCGGCCTTCACTTCGCGGTTGCGTGCCTGAGCCCCGTCGCCGTTTCCCTCGGTCGAGTCTCCCTCGCCTGGCGCCAGGAACAGGTTCTCCTCGACTCCGTGCTGCCTGGTGTACAGGTCGTAATAGCGGCCTTGCGCAGCATAGAGTTGCTGGTGGTTTCCGCGTTCGACGATTTGTCCCTGCTCCATCACCAGAATCTGGTCGGCCCGGCGGATGGTCGAGAGCCGGTGCGCAATCACAAAAGTGGTGCGGCCTTTCATCAGATAAAAAAGTCCCTGCTGGATCATCTGCTCGGATTCCGAGTCTAGGCTCGAGGTTGCCTCATCGAGAATCAGGATGCGGGGCTCGGCGAGAATGGCGCGGGCAATCGAAATCCGCTGGCGCTGGCCTCCGGAAAGTTTGACGCCGCGCTCTCCCACGATCGTCCCGTACTTGTCGGCGAAAGATTCGGCAAATTCGTCGACCCGCGCAATGCGGCAGGCTCGCATGATTTCTTCGTCGCTGGCATCGGGACGCGAAAACGAAACGTTATCGCGGATTGTTCCGTCGAATAGGAATGATTCCTGAAGAACCACTCCCAGCCGGGTGCGGAAAGAGTCGAGGCGAACTTTGCCGAGGTCGGTGCCATCCACCAGAATGCGGCCTTTGCTCGGCACGTAAAAAGCGGAGATCAGCCCAATGGTCGTGGATTTGCCGGAGCCCGAAGAGCCCACGAGCGCGGTGACGGTTCCGGGATCGGCGCGAAAAGAAATGTCGCGCAGCACTTCGTGAATTCCATCGTAGGTGAAACTCACGTGGTCGAACTCGATCTGTCCGACGATGTCTCCCAGGAGCAAGGTGCGATTGGGATCCTGATCCTCCGGCCGCTCGCGCAGGAGTTCCTGAGTTCGCTCCAATCCCGCCAGAGCTTCGGTCAGTTGAGTTCCGATCCCCACCGCCTGAGCCATCGGAGCAATTAGAAAGGCGAGCAAGGCGGTGTAGGAAACCAGTCCGCCGATCGACATGGTGCCCGCCATGATCTGCCGCGCTCCCACAAAAGTGACGACCGCGCCGACTGCGCCGAGCAGCACGCTGGCGGAAAGGCTCATCACAGAAGTGGCGGTTAAGGTGCGCATCACGTTCTCCAGCAACCGCTTCACGCCCTGCGCGAAAACAGCCTCCTCGCGCTCTTCCGCGTGATAGCCCTTGATCACGCGAACGCCGCCCAGGGACTCTGTGAGGCGGCCTGTGACTTCTGCGTTGATCTTGCTGCGCTCCCGAAAAATGGGCCGGATGGTGCCGAATGCCTTGGTTAATGCAATCGCAAAACACAGCAAGAATCCCAAAGCAATAAAAGTCATCATCGGGCTGATCCGCACCAGCAGCACCAGCGCTATGCCCGAAGTGAGCAGTCCACCGGTAAAGTCGACCAACCCGGTGCCCAGCAGGTTGCGGACGCCTTCCACATCGCTCATGATGCGCGACACCAGTTGGCCGGTTTTGTTCACGTCGTAGAACGCAACCGGAAGTCGTGAGACGTGGACCTGCACCCGTTGACGTAGCTCAGTGATCAGACGCTGCGCTGCTTTGGATAACAGCTGAGTCAGCAGGAAAGAAGTAATTCCCTGGATAATGGTTGCTGCCAGGACGAACATCACAAGACGATCCAGCAGTTGCAGGGAACGCTTGGGGATAACGTTATCGAAGAGAAACTTGGTGGAGTAAGGCAGCACCAGACTGGCGACGCGATTCACAATCATCAGCAGAAAGCCCAGGCTAAGAAGGCCGACGCGCGGGCGAGTTAACTCCCAGACAATCGGAAGCACGGCACGCAGCCGCTGGACTTTGGGAGGTTTCTGGGACAGCTTGTCTGCTGAATTCAATCTCTTGTTGGACTCTCCGGGAGCTCGATCGGCTTCATTAATTACCACGACTGCATTGTGACACAACCCGGCTGAGCGTTGTATGCTCGTGGCGTGTCTCGCGCTCCGACGCCAAAGCGTTCTCCAACCCTGGGCCTGTTGCTGGGCTTGATGGTTACGCTCACTGCGGTGGTAGCCTATTCCGCTTACATCAGCTGGCAAGTCGCAGGCTTGCGCAAGCTGCAGTCCGAGCTGATCGACCGCAATCGCCGGGACTCGCTGCAGTTGCTTCGCATTCAAAACGATCTGAACCTGTTGGCGGTCGCGATGCGTGACATGATCGACAACGACGAGCCGTATCCGCTTACGGCGTGGTCGGCGCAGTTCCAGCGTATCCGCACCGACCTGGACGATGCCATGCGCCTGGAAGCCGGTCTTGCCCCGACCGGCCGCACGGTGGAGCAGACCGCGTCGCTGAGCGGTTCGTTGACGCAGTTCTGGGATGCAGTGGACCGGGTATTTGCTCTGGCTGGATCGGGGAAAGAAAAAGCTGCCAGATCGGAAATCCAGCTTTCGTTGCAGGCGCGGCAGGCCGCTCTAAGCACGAATGTAGCCCGATTGCTGGTGCAGAACAGCGAAAACGAAGAGCAGGCAGCGCAGCGCATTATTGAGATCTACGACCGGGTGCAGCGGCAGGTTTATGTGTTCCTAGCGGCGACCCTGGCCGCAATCCTGCTGACCGGATTTTCCATGATCCGTTGGAACCGGCGGCTGTTTGCGCGCATGGCTGAGCTTTCGGAGCGGCGCAGTGAACTGGCGCAGAAACTGATCGCAACTCAGGAGTCAACTCTGCGTTACATTTCGCGCGAACTGCACGACGAATTTGGCCAGATTTTGACGGCGATGGGAGTCATGCTCGGCCGGGCTGGATCTCACGCTCCCGAAGGTTCGGCGCTGCGCAGCGACCTGCGCGAAGTCAGCCAGATCGCGCAGGACACGCTCGACCGGGTCAGAAGTTTATCGCAAGCCTTGCATCCCGTGATGCTGGACGAGGCCGGGCTCGAAAGCACGCTCGACTGGTACATTCCAACCGTGGAAAGGCAGACGGGAATTGCCATATCCTATGAGAAGCAAGGGGTGGCGTTCGCCGTGGATAGCAGCGCGGCGGTGCAGATCTACCGCGTGCTGCAGGAAGCGCTGAATAATGTGGCGCGTCACTCCGGAGCGAAGCAGGCCTGGGTGCGATTGCGTTTTCTTCCGGCGCGGCTTGAGTTGGAGGTGGAGGATCATGGGGCGGGCTTACACAGGGGACCTGCGAGCCATGGCATTGGGATGGTCGCGATGCGCGAGCGCTCAGAGTTGATGGGAGGGCGGATCGTATTTTCGACTCCGGCCGACGGCGGCGGCACCCTGTTGCAACTGGCAGTGCCCCGCGAGAAAGTTGAATTTCTTGACGTTGAGCCCACATCGAGTGTTCTAGATCGGGCTAAGGAGACCGAGTTTAAATAAAGACCGAGTTTGAATAATGAAGACTGAGTTAAATGAAGAATGACAAAAAAGATCAAGATCCTGCTGGTGGATGACCACAGCCTGGTACGGCGAGGGTTCCGGCGCATGCTGGAAGATGAATCGGACATCGAAGTAGTGGGCGAAGCCGGTGACGGCGAAGAAGCCGTCAAGCTGGCGTCTGAGCTGCACCCTGATGTTGTGGTGATGGACTGCGCTTTGCCCAGGATGAACGGCCTGGATGCGACGCGCAGCATTCTTTCGAACTTGCCCGAGACGGCGATCCTTATGCTCAGCATGCATTCGGAGAATACCTGGGTGCGGCAAGCCATTGATGCCGGAGCCAAAGGATACGTTTTGAAGAACGCGATGAACCTGGAACTGGGGCCGGCGGTGCGACGCGTGGCCCGCGGAGAAACCGTTTTTGATCCGCAGGTCGAGCAGCACTCTGTCCTTAGGGGGGAACGCAGTAGCGGGCTGACTCCTCGCGAACTGGAAGTCTTGCAGATGATTGTCGACGGCAAGTCGAATAAAGAAATTGCCTTGGTTCTCGATCTTAGCTCGAACACAGTTGCGGTTCACCGCGCTAACATCATGAACGCGCTCGGCATTCACAAGACTGCCGAGCTTGTGGTCTACGCCATTCGCGCCGGGCTGGTGAACGTTCCGTGAATCGCAGATGTTTTCTGCGAGGTGCAGGCATGGCGTCGATGTTACAGACGCCGCTGCTGCGGGCTCTGGGCGCGATTGTTGTCCCCGGGGTTTCGCCCGGTTTCCAGTTTTCCGATGTGACCTCCGACGCGGGCATTCAGTTCCAGCACAACAGCGGCGCTTTTGGAGGGAAGCTCCTGCCGGAAACTCTGGGCTCGGGCTGCGCCTTCCTCGACTACGACCGCGACGGCTGGCAGGACATTCTTCTTATCAACGGAATGAATTGGCCGGGCCACAATCAAAGACGCTCGACCTTGCGCCTTTATCACAACAACGGAAACGGAACTTTCAGCGACGTCACTTCCCGGGCCGGACTCGACGTTGAAATGTACGGCATGGGTGTTGCGGTCGGCGATTACGACAACGATGGGTTTCCCGACATCTTTATTACCGCGGTGGGACAGAACCGGCTGTTTCACAATACGGGCAAAGGAACGTTTGTGGATGTAACCAACGCCAGCGGATTGGGGAAGCGGCTGGCATTCAGCACATCCGCCTTATGGTTCGATTACGACCGGGACGGGCTGCTGGATCTTTTTGTGTGCAACTACGTAAAGTGGTCGCCCGATCACGACGTCTTTTGCAGCCTCGACGCCAGGCACAAATCCTATTGCACGCCGGAAGCGTATCGGGGAGAGACTTGCTGGTTATTTCACAATCGCGGCAATGGCACCTTTGAGGATGTTACGGCATCGAGTGGCGTTTTCGACAGCAGTTCCAAATCGCTCGGCGTGGCGATGTTGGTTGATGGCCAGGATGGTTGGCCCGACCTGCTGGTGGCAAACGATACTCAACCCAATAAGCTGTATCGCAACCAGCGGAACGGCCATTTTAGAGATGCCGCGGTCGAAGCCGGACTTGCCTTTAGCGCCGAAGGCAAGGCGCGAGCCGGCATGGGTGTGGACGTGGCTGATTTCACGAACTCAGGTCGGCCGGGCGTGGCCATCACGAACTTCGATAACGAAATGGCGGGCCTCTACGAGTTCTCAGGTAAGACTTACGAAGATGTTGCGGCGCAGACGGGAGTGGGGTTGGCTTCGAAGAACAGCCTCGGTTTCGGATGTGTCTTCCTCGACGTCAACCTTGATGGCTGGCTCGATCTCGCTGTGGCTAACGGACACATCGACGAGACGGTGCGGAACATTCGCGGCAACGTTGGCTACGCTCAGCCTCCGCTCTTATTTCTCAATTCGGGCAAAGGGACATTTCGCGATATTGCGGCAGAGGTCGGCGGCGGATTCGATCAACCGAAGGTCGGACGCGGGCTCGCCTATGCCGACTTTGATCGCGATGGCGACCTCGACCTGCTGCTCACGACCAACAACGGGTCTGCGTTCCTTTATCGCAACGATCAACTAGCGGGAAATCGCAGCATTCGTTTTCGACTGATCGGCACCAAATCGAACCGCGACGCGATCGGCGCCAACGTCCGTATTGTCAGTGGCGGATTGGGCCAGTCCCGACTGGTGAAGAGCGGATCCAGCTACCTGTCGCAATCCGAACTTCCGGTTACGTTTGGACTGGAGAAACGTGACCGCGTGGAGCAGGTCGTGATCGAATGGCCCAGCGGACGTACCGAGGCGTTCATGAACCTCACGGCTGGGCGATGCTACGAATGCCTTGAAGGCAAGGGAATCTCGCCGCAAGCGGGCTTTTGATCGTTTTAATCCACAGGCGACGCGGCTCAGGGACGGGACACATTTCCGCTAGCGATTAGGTCAATGTCAACTGATTCGCTCACCCTCAAAAAAAGGGTGCTCGGATTCTTCAAACCCCACTTCGCATAGGGCACGGCGAAGTGAAGCGTCGCCGCCCAGTGATCCGGGGAAATCTCGACCTCGGCGGGAACCGTAAGCTCATGATCCGTTCCGTGCATGGTAAAAATCCCATGCACGCGGACCGAAGATTTTCCTTGCGGAGAAACCGCTCCTTCTACATGATCGGGGCGAAACGTAATGTCCGGATAGCGGTCGCTCTCCAGCACCTCGCGATGCATTTTCCGGTCACGCATCCCGCTGCCGCTTTCGCCGCTTCTGGCGTCCACAACAATCTCGCCCGCGAAGTTGCCGGAAGCGGAATCAAGCGCCACCGAACCCTGCTTCAAGCGGAATGTTCCCCGGACCGTGTGCAGAACATCGCCGAGTGTGAAATTAATCGTTGTGTGTTGCGCATCCAGAGTGAATGCCTGCGCGGAAGCAATGTGGGCGACCGGGAGCATTGCGACTACCGTCAGAATCTGTCGGAGTCGGACTCTTGGGAATTTGTGAAACGCTCCTCCGAGCTCTCTCATTGGGGTATGCAGTCTGTGGTCAATAATCCCCAGCCTAGCGTGAGCCCATCGAGAGCGAGGTGAAAAGGCGATAGCGTTCCAACGTGAAGGGCTAGCAATCGGCGAAACACTTCGGGATGCTTACGAAATGTTTGCAGAGTGCGGTGCTGAAAGCTAGGACGTCCATCGAGGGAGAGCATCAGTCGCGCCATCCATAGCGGACGAACCGCCAGACGGCGGTGCTCGACCTGGTAACGCGCGAGATCGCCAGATGTGAGAGAATCCGCGAGCACGACTGCCTGGCTAAAGGAAAGCCCCAACCCATCACCGGTAATTGCGTCCACTGTGCCGGAAGCGTCGCCAATCAGCGCGACATTTCTTCGCCAGACGCGACGCAGCTTGCAGTTCGCTGAGACTGAACCTCTCTCCGCGGAGGTTGGTTCCGCACCGTGAAGCCGGCCTGCAAGCTCGGGAAACGAAGTCAGAGATTCTTCCAGGCGCAGCTCCGAATCGCGCGAGGCCACTGCAACACACACCTGATTGTCGCTCACGGCTGTGGCGTAACCCTGGCTGCGCTTTCCCCAATAGATTTCCATGTGATCGGTCCACGGGGCTACGCGATAGTGCCGGCGAAAAGCGTACCGCTGGCCGGTTCGCGAGTGAGCATTGAGGCCGGCCCATCGACGAACGCGCGAGTTTGCCCCATCGGCTCCTACAATCCATTGGGTTCGGATCGAGCGCTTGCCCATGTGGACTCGGTCGGCGGAAATGCCCGTGACCGCGCTTTGCCAAAGCAGATCAGCGCCCAGCGCGGCAGCGCGTTCCGTCATGATGGAGTGCAGCGTAGTCCGGCGAACGGAAAGGCCATAGCTGCGGGAGGGGAAGGGCGCTTCCACGGAAACCTCAGACGTGAGAAATCGCACACCGAGAAGAGGACGAGCGTCAGCATGGGACACGCAGACGCCCAGGCCTTCCAGCGCTGCGACCGCTTCGGGCAGCAGCGCTTCGCCGCAAGCCTTGTCAATCGGCGGTCTGGCCCCATCGGCGAGCACCACCCGTAGACCCTGCTGGCGGGCAGCGATCGCAACCGCCAGTCCAGCGGGCCCGCCGCCGATCACGAAAACATCTGTCGAATCCGCCAACTCCGCAAACCTCACCATTGCAGAAGTAAAAGTTCGGAACAAAACCCGGGTCCCATCGCCGCCAGCAGACCGAGCGTGCCAGGCTTAGGACGCCGGTTCTTCATCACGTCCTCGAGGACCACCAACACGGACGCCGAAGAAAGATTCCCGACTTTGCGCAGACAATCCCACGAAGCATCGAGCTGCCCATTGTGCAAGCCAAGCGCCGCGGCCGAGGCATCGAGCACCTTCGGTCCTCCGGTGTGCAGCACCCAACTTTTCAGATCATCGCGCTTGTGTCCGTGGTCCGCCAGGAAAGCGTCGACATCCCGCCCCAGGTTCTGTCGAATCAGGTTGGGCACTTCGGTTGAAAGTAGGATGCGGAAGCCTTTCTCGGAGATGTTCCAGCCCATCATTTCCTCGGTGCTGGGGTAAAAAACCGAGCGGGTGGCGAGAATCTGCGGACCCGCAATTTCATGATCCGGCGTCTTGAATTCCGGGCCGGTGACAATCACAGCGGCGGCGCCGTCGGCGAAAAGTCCCGATGAAATCAGGTTGGCGACCGACAAGTCTTCACGCTGCAATGTGAGCGAACAGAGCTCGACTGAAACCAAAGCCGCGGCCTGCGAAGGATACGCGCGAACATAGTCCGCAGCACGCGCGATTCCGGCGGCTCCGGCGACGCATCCCAAACCAAAAATCGGAGTGCGGCGGATATTGGCTGGAAGCTTCATTCGATTGATCAGGAGCGCGTCGATCGATGGGCTCGCGACCCCGGTCACGGTGGTGAACAACAAGGCTCCTAAATCTCTGGTCTCCAGCCCGGCATTCTGAAGAGCCCGGCACAAGGCTTGTTCCCCCAGTTCCTGCGCGCATTTGATCCAGATATCATTGGCCTGCCCCCAGGTCTTGATGTCCACGTACTGTTCGGCGGGAATCGCAAGATAGCGGCCATCCACGGTCACGTTGCGATGCAGACGCGCCAGCAAAAGGGGGTTCTTCAGTTGATCTCCCCAATAGTCCTGAAGGCGTTCCAGTAGAGCTTTCTGAGAGTAGTAATGTTTGGGAAATGCGCTTGACGCGCTTGCGATCCTCATGGATTCCGACTCCTGGTGTCAGCCCGGCACACAATCGATTCCATGACCGTGCCAGCTCAAGCATTGTCGCAGAGTTGACGAATTTTGTTTGTCAGCGGCCTGTAAAACTTGCCCACGCTACGCTTGCACAATAACTCAAAACTCTCCCGCGCCGCCAAAAAATGGCGCCGCTGCGCTCGGTCGAATTACTTCAATATCGCGATTGAACTGGGCGTGTTTCCAACGGTATAGGTGAATATGGCATTCAGGCTGCCACTGCTGACGCCAAATGCCTGGATTCCGGGAGTGCCGGGCGGCTGATTTCCCACGAACAAATATTTTCCGGTGGGGTCGAGCGCCAGAAAGCTGGGATCGCCTTCCGAGCCGAACGGAGAGTCGGCAATCGCCGTAGGAAATCCCGACGTCGGATCGAGCGAATAGGTCGCGACATTGGAGGAACCCTGATTCGCCACGTAAAGGTAATTCCCCGATTGATCGACGATCATCGCTACCGGACCCTGATCGACGTCATTGAGGGGAGAGCCGGAAACCTCGGTCAACCCACCGGAGGAATTGATTCCGAAAATCGAGATGGTATTTGATGACTTGTTCGCGACGTAGAGAAAAGCGCCCTTCGGATCGATTGCCAGGCTGGACGGATTTGCTCCATCGCTGCTAGTCACGCCAAGCGGCGAAAGCACCCCGGCATTCACGCTGAAGGCTTCGATCGATCCAGAAGATTGCCCGCCGACGGAGCTGACGGAACTAGCCACGTAAAGCAAGTTGCCAGAAGGCGCCAGCGCCATGTACTGCGGAGTCAGGTTGGTGAAAAACGGAGAGCCAGTAACCGGACTTAACGCGCCAGCGCTGCTATCAATCGAGAACACGGAGATGTTGGCCGACGAGACATTCATTACGTATAAGAAGTTTCCGGTGGGATCCATTACCAAAAGTTGTGGTGATGAGCCCCCGGGCGATACCAGGGTCCGCGGAGTCACTTCGCTCAAAACGCCGTCGCTGGCAATGGTGAACAGGGAAATGTCGTTTTCGGCCGCACCCGGATTCGCAACATACAGGAATTTGCCGGAAGGATGGATGACCATCGACTCGGCTCCATCGCCGGCGGGAAAAGGGCTTCCCGCGATTTGCGTCAGCACACCAGAGTTGGGGTCTTCGCGGTAGGACGCAACTTGACTGGCGGCCGGAAGGGTCGCGAAGACATAGTGGCTCGTGGTGCCGCCGCAGCCGATGCAGCCGGCGATGCTTGCCAGAGCAAATAACAGGATCAATGCTTTCTGAAGCATCCGTGACTCCTGAGAGAATTTGGAAGCGAAGAACAATAATACTGGGTCGCCGGGAAAAAAGGGGACCGTAGCGGAAGAGGCGAGCTGGCAGGCCGGCTCTCGTCTGACACGTGCGATGCCGGGCGGCTTCCGGCGGGTTGCACGCGCCGCGGACACACACACATTAGCAAACCACTGCAGCTGTTTGGTCAACTGCTTGAATGATCGGTTGTCCCGGATTCCGATGCTCAATGCGCCGGGCTCGCACTGGGAGAGCCGGGTTCGGCTAGTAGAGGCGCAGTCTCGCTGCCGCGCAACCACAGCCGGAAGCGGTCGAGATACACGTAGACCACGGGCGTGGTGAACAAGGTGAGCGCCTGGCTCACAATCAACCCTCCGACAATCGTGATGCCGAGAGGACGGTGCAGCTCGGAACCAGTGCCGCTGCCAAGCGCCAGCGGCAAGCCTCCCAGAAGAGCTGCCATCGTTGTCATCATGATGGGCCGGAAGCGCAGCAGGCAAGCTTCATAGATGGCTTCAACCGGCTTCTTTCCCTGCGTGCGCTCAACCTCGAGCGCCACGTCAATCATCATAATAGCGTTCTTCTTCACCAGTCCGATCAGCAGGATGATGCCGATCATTCCAATCACGTTGAGTTCGTTGTGGGTCAGCAGCAAGGCCAGCAGTGCGCCTACGCCGGCGGATGGAATCGTCGACAGGATGGTGATGGGGTGAATGTAGCTCTCATACAACATTCCCAACACGATATAAACCGTCACCAAGGCGGTAAAAATCAGGATCTTCTGGCTCGAAAGCGAATCCTGGAAGGCAGCCGCCGTGCCCTGGAAGCTGGCCGAGATGGTCGATGGGAAGCCGATTGTGCTTTGCACTCTTTCGATGGACTGGGTTGCCTGGCCAAGCGAGATTCCAGGGGCTAGGTTAAAGGAAATCGTAACCGACGGAAACTGGCTCTGATGATTCACCGCCAAAGGTATGTTGGAGGGCTCGAAGTGCGTGAACGCCGCCAGTGGTATGGGCGCGCCGCTCGAAGAGCGCAAGTAAATATTCTGCAGACCTCCAGTCGTCTGTTGGAACTGAGGCGCCACCTCCATAACCACGTGGTATTGGTTTAGGGGACGGTACATGGTGGAGACTTGCCGCTGGCCGAATGCATCGTATAGCGCATTGTCAATGTCCTGCGCAGCTACGCCCAATCGGCTGGCGGTGTCGCGGTCGATCACCAACTGCGCCTGTAATCCCTTGTCCTGCTGGTCGGTATTCACGTCGCGCAGCTCCTGCAGGCCGCGCATTTTCTGCAACAACAACGGACCCCACTTGTTGAGTTCATTCAAGTCCTCGCCTTGTATCGTGTACTGGTACTGCGCCTGCCCGTAGCGTGGGCTGAGCGTCAGGTCCTGCTGCGTTTGCAGGAAAAGCGTGGCTCCCGGAACCACCGCAAGCTTTCCCCGCAGTCGATTGATCACATCGTCGGCACTAAAGTAGCAAGGGTTCCAGAAGTGGGGAGTCTTGCATTGGCCGCGCTGATCGAGGGGCTTCAGCATGACGAAGAACCGGCCCTGGTTGGTTGCCGAGCCCCCGCCTGCGAACCCGACCGCCGTGTCAACCGCTGGGTCCTTTAGGATGATTTTCACGAACTGTTCCATCTTCCCGCTCATGGCTTGGAACGAGATATCTTGCGCCGCCTGCACCGCGCCATTAAGCCGTCCCGTATCCTGCTGCGGGAAGAAGCCCTTGGGGACGACTTTGTACAGGTAAATGCTCAGACACGCCACCAGAATGGTCACGATCAGTGTCGCCAATTGACGCTTCAGAACCCACTTCAGGGCATGGTCGTAGGCTGCCAGCAATTTGTCGAAGAACCATTCACTGGCGCGATAGAAAAAGTTGTGCCGCTGGTTCGGTTGGGATGGCCTCAGGAACTTGGCGCACATCGTCGGCGTGGTGGTGAGGGAGACTATCAACGAAACTCCGATCGCAATACTCAGCGTGACTGCGAACTCGCGAAACAGCCGCCCTATAATCCCACCCATCAGCAGCAGCGGGATGAACACCGCGACCAGCGAAAGGCTCATCGAAAGCACGGTAAAGCCAATTTCCGCCGCCCCCTTGAACGCCGCCTGCACCGCGTCCATCCCCTGCTCCACGTAACGCGTGATGTTCTCCAGCACCACGATGGCGTCATCCACCACGAATCCAGTGGAAATGGCCAGCGCCATGAGCGAAAGATTGTCCAAGCTGTAATCCAGCAGATACATCCCGCCGAAAGTGCCCACCAGAGAAAGCGGGACGGCAATGCTGGGAATCACCGTCGCCCGCACGGTGCGCAGGAACACGAACACCACCAAAATCACCAGCACGATCGAAATCAGGAGCGTGGATTCAATATCTTTCACCGAGGCACGGACCGTAATCGTGCGGTCCGAGACAACTGCCAGTTTGATAGCCGGAGAAATCGAGGACTGGAGATAAGGCATCAGCGCCCGCACCCGGTCCACAGTCGCGATGACGTTGGCACCGGGCTGGCGGAAAATAACGACCAGCACACCCGGTTTTCCATTAGCCAGGCCGAGGTTGTGCACGTCCGCCACTGAGTCCTGCACATCCGCCACGTCCGCCAGCCTTACTGGCCCTCCGTTGCGGTAGGCGACAATCAGCGGCTGATACTGATCCGCCACGAAAAGTTGATCGTTGTCATCAAAGGTCGTTGAGGTCGTTCCGTTCGAGACTTGCCCTTTGGCTTGATTCGCATTGGCGAGATTAAGCGCATTACGCACGGTGTCCAGTCCGACTCCGAGCTTGTTGAGCAGCATCGGATTGACTTCAGCCCTCACGGCTGGAGGCGCCGAACCGTACGTGAACACCTGCCCCACTCCATTCACTTGCGAGAGCTTCTGCGCCAGAATCGAGTCGGAAGTGTCGTACAAGCGCGCCACCGGAACCGTATCCGAGGTAAGCGCCAGAATCAGGATGGGGGCGTCCGCAGGGTTGATTTTGCGATAGGTCGGATTGCTGGGCAGGTTGGCGGGAAGTTGGCTGCGCGCGGCATTGATCGCCGCCTGCACGTCGCGAGCTGCGGCGTCAATGTTACGGTTCAAATCAAATTGCAAGGCGATGCCGGTCGAGCCCAGTTGGCTCGCCGAAGTCATCTGGTTCACACCCGAGATGCGTCCGAACTGCCGCTCCAGCGGCGTAGCCACCGCCGAAGCCATCGTCTGCGGGTCGGCCCCCGGCAACTGCGCGCCTACGCTGATCACCGGAAAATCCACTCGCGGCAGAGAAGCCACCGGCAATAAATTGAATGCAAGAATCCCCGAGAGCAGCAGCGCCGCAGCCAGCAGAGACGTGCCAATGGGACGCCGGATAAATGGTGCTGAAATACTCATCTTATAATTCACTAATCCGCCGGCATATCTCCCGGGGAAGCTTGCTGGGGAATTTCGTTGCCGATTTTGTACTTCTCAAATCTGTGCGCCAGACGGTCAAACCACAGGTAAACCACCGGTGTGGTATAGAGCGTGAGCAGTTGGCTCAACAGCAATCCGCCCACGATGGTGATACCGAGGGGGCGGCGCAACTCTGCGCCGGTGCCTGATCCTAGCGCCAGAGGCAGCCCGCCGAGCAGCGCCGCCATCGTGGTCATCATGATGGGACGGAAGCGGAGCAGGCACGCCTGAAAGATCGCTTCCTCCGGCGGCTTGTGCTCCACACGCTCGGCCTCGAGAGCAAAATCGATCATCATGATGGCGTTCTTCTTGACAATGCCGATCAGCAGAATGATGCCGATCAAGGCCACGACCGTAAGATCGTTGCCTGTGATCATCAGTGCAAGAATCGCGCCCACACCCGCCGAGGGCAAGGTTGAGAGAATCGTGATGGGATGAATGTAGCTCTCATACAAAACCCCCAGCACGATGTAAACCGTGATGACGGCGGCGAGAATGAGAAATGGTTCGCTGGCAAGAGAGTTCTGGAATGCGGCTGCCGTGCCTTGGAATGAGGCATGGATGCTCGGCGGCAGTTGTATATCCTTCTCCGCCTCCTGAATCGCTTTTGTGGCCTCGCCAAGCGATGCCCCCGGAGCCAGGTTGAAAGAAAGCGTCACCACTGGAAATTGGCCCTGGTGGTTGACCGCCAGGGGCGCATTGGCCGTTTGCATCCGCGTAAAAGTCGATAGGGGAACCGGATTTCCGCTGGTGGTTGCCGTGGCTGCGTTGGCGGTGGGCGCGCCTGAATTTGGTATGGTGCTGCTGGGACGCACGTACACGTCATTCATCGCGTCGGGCGTGTTGGCGAAGTTTGGGAGAACCTCCAGCACGACGTGATACTGGTTCAACTGCGTGAAGATGGTTGAAACCTGTCGCTGTCCGAAGGCGTCGTACAGCGTGTTGTCGATGGCCTGCGGCAGGATTCCCAGACGCGACGCGGTATCGCGGTCGATGGTAAGGCTGGTTCGAAGTCCGCCATTGAGCTGGTCGGTGGCGACATCGCGCAGCGCCGGCGCTGCGCGCAGTTTATCCACCAGCTTCGGCGTCCACTGCGACAGCTCCTGGGCGTCCGCATCTTCAATGGAGTACTGAAATTGCGTTCGACTTACGCGATCCTCAACCGTGAGATCCTGCACCGGCTGCATATACAGGGTAATGCCGTCCACTTTGGCCAGATCGGGCTGCAGTCTGCGGATGACGGCGGAGGCGTCATCGCTGCGTTCATCGCGAGGCTTCAGGTTGATTTGAATGCGGCCGCTATTGGGAGTCGTATTTGTTCCATCCACGCCGATGAAAGAGGAGAGACTGTCGACATCTTTGTCTTTGAGGATGACCTTCGCCAGTTCTTGCTGGCGCTGCGACATCGCGTCAAACGAGATATTGTCCGGAGCTTCCGAAATGCCCAGAATCACACCCGTATCCTGCACCGGGAAAAAACCTTTCGGCACAACCACGTAAAGAAGAAGAGTCAGAACCAGAGTTCCGAACGTCACCATCAGAGTTGCCGTCTGGTGCTTCAACACCCATTTCACGGTGCGGCCATAAAACGCGATTACCCGGTTGTAGTAATCTTCCGTGACCTCATAAAAGCGGCCCTTCTCGCCTTCCTTGCGATGTTTGAGTAGTTTGGCGCACATCATCGGCGTCAAGCTTAGCGAAACTCCCGCGGACACCAGAATCGTCACCGCCAGGGTTACCGCGAACTCGCGGAACAACCGGCCAACAATGTCTCCCATGAACAACAGAGGAATCAGCACAGCGATGAGTGAAACCGTGAGGGACACGATGGTGAACCCAATCTGACCTGACCCTTTGAGAGCCGCATCCAGCGGGGAATCCCCAGCTTCAAGGTAGCGATCGATGTTCTCGATCATGACAATGGCGTCATCTACCACGAACCCGGTGGAGATGGTCAACGCCATCAGTGTCAAATTGTTGAGGCTGTATCCCAAGACATACATCACGGCAAACGTTCCAACAATCGACAAAGGAACCGCGACGCTGGGAATGAAGGTGGCCCGCAGATTGCGCAGGAAAAAGAAAATAACGATCACCACCAGCACGATGGTCAATGCCAACTCGAACTCCACGTCCTTCACGGAAGCGCGGATGGTTGTGGTCCGGTCAGTGAGAATCTGCATTTTCACCGCGGAAGGCAGGGAGGCCTGCAGTTGCGGCAGCAGCTTCTTGATGCGGTCCACCACGCTGATGATGTTGGCTCCGGGTTGGCGCTGGATGTTCACGATCACCGCGGGAGTCAGATTCATCCAGGCCGCGAGCAGGTTGTTCTCCGTGCCATCGATGACGTTGGCCACGTCGTTTATGCGCACCGGCGCCCCGTTGCGATACGCGACGACGATTGGCTTGTACTGGTCGCTTGAGAAAAGCTGATCATTGGCGCCGATGGTGTAAGACTGACGCGCTCCATCGATGACACCCTTAGCCTGATCCACGTTGGCCTCGGCCAGGGCGGTGCGGATATCCTCAAGGCTCAGCCCGTACGAAGCGAGAGCGGTCGGGTTCACTTGGATTCGGACGGCGGGTTTCTGTCCGCCGCTGATCGAAACTAACCCAACACCCGGCAATTGTGAAATCTTCTGGGCCAAAGCGGTGTCGGCAAGATCTTCCACCTTGGACAAAGGAAGAGAATCCGAGGTCATGGCTAGGGTCAAAATCGGCGCGTCCGCGGGATTGACCTTGTTGTAAATGGGAGGATTGGGCAAGTCCGTGGGCAAGTAAGTGGATCCCGCGTTGATCGCGGCCTGCACTTGCTGTTCTTCTACGTCAATGTTCTGATCGAGACCAAATTGCAGGGTGATAATCGAACTGCCAAAGGAACTCGTCGAAGTCATCTGGCTCAACCCCGGAACCTGGCCGAACTGCCGCTCCAGCGGCGAGGTCACCGACGATGCCATCACGTCGGGGTCGGCACCTGGATAGAACGTGACTACCTGGATGGTCGGGTAGTCCACCTCCGGCAAAGCTGAGACCGGCAATTGCAAGAACGCAACCCAACCGATCAGCAGCACGCCCACCATTAAGAGCGTGGTCGCGACCGGCCGAAGAATGAACAACCTCGAGGGGCTCATGAAGAGGGGCTCCCCGATGACGGTGTTCCAGCCGAGCTCCCGGTAGGCGCGGTTCCCGAAACGCCGCCACCTCCGTTCGTACCGCCGCTGTTACTCGGTCCAGTGGCGCGCGGTTCAATCTTGCTGCCAGTTTGCAATTTGTCCTGGCCGTCGGTCACGACGGTGTCCCCGGGATTCACTCCGGCCGTCACCACGGTGGTGTTGCCCTGAGTCAACGATATCGCCACCGTGCGCGCTTCGACCGTGCTGTCAGGCTTTACGGCATAGACAAACGACCCCTGCGGACCACGCAAGATGGCAGCGGTAGGCAGCACGGTGCTGTTCTTTCGAGTCTCCAGCAGGAGATTTGCGTTTACGAACTGGTTCGGCCAAAGTTGGTTGTCTTTATTGTCGAAGACCGCTTTCAGCTTGGCCGTTCCGGTGGTTTGATCGATCTGGTTATCAATGGTCTGCAATTTTCCCGTCGCCAGCTTGATTTGATCGTCGCGGCTGAAAGCCTCCACCTGCAGGGTTGCGTTCTGCATGTGTTGGGCCACGGTGGGCAATTGATCCTCGGGCAGGGTAAAGACCACTGCAATTGGTTGCAGTTGGGTAAGGATCAGCATTGGATTCGTATCGGCGGCGTGGACAATATTCCCCGGATCCACCTGCCGCAGTCCGACCCGCCCGGTGAACGGCGCGGTAATGTTGCAATAGATGATTTGCAGCTTGGCATTATCAATCTGCGCCTGGTCGGTGCGCACTTGGCCATCAAGTTGATCTACCGTGGATTTCTGCGTGTCCACCTGCTGCTGTGCGATGCTGCCGGAGGGAATTAGGGTGGTATAGCGCTGGAGATTGAGTTGCGCGTCGCGCAGACTCGCCTGGTCCTTGAACAACTGGGCCTGCATCTGCTCCAGTTGCACTTGGTAGGGACGCGGATCAATCACGATGAGCAAGTCGCCTTCTTTGACGTTCTGCCCTTCCTTGAAATTAACCCGCATGATCTGTCCATCGACCCGGCTCTTGATATTGGCCGTGTAGAACGCGGTCACCGATCCCAAGCCGACCAGATACACCGGTACGTCCTGCCGTTGTGCCTTGGCCACGGCAACCGAAACCGCGCGGGGGGCCGCTGCCTGGGCCTTCTGCTGCTTGGAGTCGGCGGTGCTGCAACCGGACAGGGAGACACACACCGCCAGCGCGGCCGTCAAAATCAGCCGGAAGCCGGAAGGGTGGTGCAGTTTGTCGTGAGAGAAATTCGAACCGATCATTTTCAAGATTTTAGTCCGTTCGGCTCTTCAAGGGATGGGCTGGAAATCCGCCATTCATTAGACGTATCCACTTCCTACTCGGTTGCGGCAAGCCTATCTGCACGGATGGTCGTTCCACTTAGACTCCACCCACTGAGGCTTTCAGGCGGGCTCCGCTCCAGACCAGCATCAACTGTGGCGACGGGATGGGTCAAGCGCAGGGCGAAGGTTTTACAAATCTTTACTCGCTTGATGGCGCATTTACGGCTGGGAGGACAGCAGCGCGACTGGCACAGCGTGCCGGGCTTCGTAGGCTCCAATTTCAGCCTCATGTTGCAGAGTGAGGCCAATGTCGTCCAGTCCGTTGAGCAGGCAATGGCGCACGAACTCATCCATCGGGAACTTTGCGCGAAAGCCTTGATCGTCGCGCACCTCACTTTGTTCCAGGTCAATCGTGAGGTGGTAATCGTTGGCCTCGCGGGATCGACGCATCAATTCGGCAACTTCACCTTCGTCCAAGCGAACCGCGAGGAAACCGTTTTTGCTGCTGTTGTTGGCGAAGATGTCGGCGAACGAAGATGAGATCACGGCGCGAAAGCCGAAATCGGCCAGCGCCCAAACCGCGTGTTCACGCGACGATCCGCAACCGAAATTCTTGCCGGCTAAAAGTATGCTGGCGCCTTGGTAACTCGGCTGATCGAGAATGAAATCGGCGTTCTTCTTCCCGTCAGGCGACAGTCGCCAGTCGTAGAACAGAAACTGGCCAAAGCCGGTGCGTTCAATCCGCTTCAGAAACTGCTTGGGGATAATCTGGTCGGTGTCGACGTTGACACGCTCGAGCGGCGCTACGCGGCCGCGATGAGTGCGGAACGGCTTCATCGGACGATCCCCAGCGTCGTCATGATTGAAATTCCCAATTGCGAATATCTGTGAAGTGTCCGGTAATCGCCGCCGCCGCGGCCATCATCGGACTCACCAGGTGCGTCCGTCCACCGCGTCCCTGGCGCCCCTCAAAATTGCGGTTGCTGGTAGAAGCGCAGCGCTCGCCCGGCTGCAAAATGTCGGGATTCATGCCCAGGCACATGGAGCACCCCGACTCGCGCCATTCGAATCCCGCATCCAGAAAAATCTGGTGCAAGCCTTCCTGCTCGGCTGCCTGCTTGACCCTTTGCGATCCTGGAACAACCATGGCTCGTACTTTCGGGCTCACGTGGTGCCCCTTGGCTACCCGCGCCGCGGCGCGCAAATCTTCCAGGCGAGAGTTGGTGCACGATCCGATAAATACGCGATCGATGCCGATATCTTCGATGCGATTTCCCGGTTCCAGGCCCATATACTGCAAAGCCAGCTCCGTCGCCCGGCGGTCGGCTTCCTTCAAACTGCGGACCTCGGGCACGCGGCCGGTTACCGGGGCTACCATCCCTGGATTTGTTCCCCAAGTCACAAACGGACAGAGCTGTGCGGCATCGATCTCCACGACCTTGTCGAAGGAAGCGCCCTCATCAGTGGGCAACCCGCGCCAGCACTCGACCGCCTTTCGCCATTCATCCGCCTGCGGCGCGAATCGCTTGCCTTTTACATATGCGTATGTGACTTCGTCGGGCGCAACCATGCCGGCGCGAGCGCCCGCCTCAATGCTCATGTTGCACAAGGTCATGCGGCCCTCCATCGAAAGACCGCGCACCGCTTCCCCGGCATATTCGATGACATAACCGGTCGCGCCGTCGGTGCCAATTTGACCGATCATCCCCAGCGCCAGGTCTTTCGCGGTTACGCCTTCCTCCAGTCTGCCGCGAACATCGATCTTCATTGTCTTCGAAGTTTGCTGGGCGAGACATTGAGTTGCCAGCACATGCTCCACTTCCGACGTTCCAATTCCAAAGGCCAGAGCTCCGAAGGCGCCGTGGGTGCTGGTGTGGCTATCGCCGCACACGATGGTCATTCCCGGCTGAGTCAGTCCGAGCTCCGGCCCAATCACATGCACGATGCCCTGGTCGGGCGAATCCATATCGAACAGCCGGACCCCAAATTCCTTGCAGTTGGACTGGAGGGCCGCGATTTGTTTGGCGGCAATGGCATCGGTGATCGGCGTTCCCCGAGGTTCCGTGGGAATGTTGTGATCCACGGTAGCCACCGTGCGCGCCGGCTGGCGGAGTTTTCTCCCCGACGCTCGCAAACCATCGAAGGCTTGGGGCGAGGTCACTTCATGAACCAGATGCAGATCAATGTAGAGGATGGGGGACCGGCCAGCGGGCTGGGCCACCAGGTGTCGCTGCCATATCTTCTCGAACAATGTGCGCTTCGCTGCCATCAACGGATTGCAAAAGACGTTTGAGTAACTCGTCCGCAGCCCAAGGGCCGGGCATCGTCGTTTCAGTCTGTCACAGAGCACCGGATTGCGGCAAGCGCGCCTAACGGCTATAGAACTTCCCTCCCAGCTTCTAATCGCAGCCTCCACCGCGGTGGTTCTCCCGGTTCATCCTGTCGTGAAAGGATTTCCCCAGGCACCCAGGGGCGGATGGATCGT
>Ga0181525_10000861_pt1 | contig 26385 bp, 20 predicted proteins | sample PEATcosm2014_Bin_48_FD_121100 | JGI IMG/M metagenome (GOLD analysis project Ga0181525, IMG submission 121100) | Peatland microbial communities from MTU Mesocosm Facility, Houghton, MI, USA - PEATcosm2014_Bin06_10_metaG | ecosystem: Environmental > Terrestrial > Soil > Wetlands > Peat | place... | reverse complement strand
TGGTTGGTTGCGGGGGATGGATTTGAAACAACCACACGGCTTGGGCTTTGTGTAACTTATAGAAAATACATTGCCGAGAACGCGTCGGTTGCCGTCTTTGCCATCGCTCATTGCCCTGGGTTCTGGACCACTAACGGGAAGGAGAAGAGGAGTGCCGTGACAACCCAGAAGGGGCGAGAACGTCACGATCAACCAGGCCACACACTCGCTTGATCGCAAAATGAACAGCTTATTTCCAGCTGTAACCGGTGTGGATGCTATGGAATGGCCGCAGGCCCTGGATTTTCGCCAACTAGGTACTGATCCAGTGCCTCCCGGAGCTCGGGTATCCGAGAGGATGCGACGTTCCAGACTTCGTCGAGATCCACGCCGATATAGTCGTGGATCAGTACATCGCGCATGCCACAGATCGCCTTCCAATCGAGTGACGGAAAGCGGCCTCGCGCCTCCGCCGAAACACGCTTCGCCGCCTCGCCGATCACCTCCACGTTCCGGATAACGGCGTCCTGCAACTGCTCGGACGTCATGAACTCCTCTCTGCCGGCCGCGATGAAGCGGGTGATACGGTGGCAACGTTCAACCATGTGGTGAAGGTAGAGCCGATCGTCCTTCACAGCGGCGTCGCCTCGCGAAGGATGCGTTCGCGAACGTACCAGTGGAGAGACTTCTCGGTCCCGACATGGACCTTCATTCCAAGCAAATCCTGGAGATCCTGAACCAGCCCGGAATGGTCCATAAGACTCCGGCCCGGTTCCCAAGAGACCAGCAAATCGAGGTCGCTATTTTCGTCGGCTTCATTGCGCGCCACAGAGCCGAACACACGCAGGCTGTGCGCGCCCCGCTGCCGGGCAAGCCGGAGGATCTCCTCTCGGCGTTCCGTGCGCAACGTGTTCAGGGTCACCACGTCTCTATTGTGCGACAAAAGGAATTCCGCCCGCCGATTCTTGAGACGTGGGCCAATGGCCCCCCAGGAAGTGGAACTCAAGCGTGATCCCCGGCTAAATCGGAGATTCTGCAAACCAGAGGCCCCTACCAAATCTTGTAAACATTTGCGCTAGGAAATGTATCGGATATCGGCGTGCTCTCGACAAGAGAAACTGCAGCCTCCGGGCGGGAAAGCGAAGCACCGACGAACTGGCGTTAGCGCAAGTTAGCGACGATTCGCCGCCTGAGTTCTGGTCGAGTTTAATTGGACGTATATGATTGACCCCAAGTCCAACTCGGCGCTTGTATCAGGGTTGTTTTTCGAACTGCAACTACGCTGTGCTGGCAGCGGCCGGTGTCGCGAGATCCGAAAGCCACTGTTGCAGCCAATTCGCAACGTCCTCGCGACGGAGTTGTTCCCATTGGAATTGATTGTAATAGTTGCGCAGACAACAATAGCAACTTCCTTTGCGATCACAACGTGGGTTCCGGCATATGTCAACTCGCTTCAGCGTCGCGGACAGGATCGATAGCAGCTCCCGCCGCACTCTGTGAACGTACCCGGCTCCGCCTGGTATGCGATCAAATACGATAAGTTCGACTTTGCTATCCACAGACCCCTGAGTCCGGTAGGTGCCATCCAAATCTCTTGCCGGGATAGACAAAACTTCCGCCGCCGCCCCAACAAAAGCTGTTTGGAAAGAAAGCCAAAATGCGGTATCTTTGATGCTCGGCGGTTGGGGTTTGACCGAATCAAATCTGATCTGCAAAGTGTCAGTTCTGAAGCGGTATGCAAGATCGAGATGAGAAAACTTTTCATTCGGGCAGTCAAGACCCCACGGCTTCTGGTGTTTGGGTTTCTGTCCGGCATCGTTAGCCCTACCGCAGACTAGGCAGATCCGAAACGGAGCGCCCTTTCTTGCCGAGCATGCCCTAAAAAGCTCTCCGTCTTCTCTGTATCCGGTCGTCACCCCCGAAAGGTCAGGATGATTGAGGAACGACTGCTCACTGGCACCAGCGATCAAGAAGATTTTCGAGGGCGATGCAGATCGTAAGCGACCAAATCTGACTTCCTCCGCATGCTCATTGATGTCAGTCGTGAATCCCGGAGGAATGACATATTGACGCGCTCTACTGGCGGCGTTGTGCGGTGGTGCCCCGCACGTTTGGCACGCGCCTGAGAGTGTCTTAAGATCCTCGGAAAACTGAACGTTATTGCAGACGCTGCAGGCCCGATAGCCTTCAACATGAAGCTCCTGGCCTTGCTTGTCGATGCCTCTGCTGCGGATCAAGTAACCATCCGCCGTCACTTCTGATCCAGGTGCATATTCTGCGATTCCGTATTCCGCGTCTCGTTCCAGGCGGAGGCGGTCCGCCAGTTTGGATTCTCTAACAAGCAGCCGGACGACATCTTGCGGGAATGCGTAGCTCGGTAGCCAGTGCTCTGACGCCAAATAGTCGATCAAGCGGCTCTTGCGAAGCTGGGATATGAGCTTCGTGAGGTGGTCGTGCAGAGCCGCACTCCTGCGGTCGATGGTCCCCGAATTGGTAAGTTCCGCTTGAAGACGTGTCCGTAGCTCAGCTGCCTGGCCTTCGAAACTCGCAAGCTTGGCCTTATACTTTAGCTCGACTTCGTGCATCAGGTTTCCCGCGGACGCAAGGACGCCAGAGGCATCCCCACCAATCTCTATCGGGAGAATTTGCGAGAGCGCAGAGCGGAGAGGAACACTTTCCACATCCAGCCATTTGGAGAATCTTGCCGCTGAAGATGGATCACCCTCGAAAAGTGCCTCAGCCGTCGCGATTTCGGTGGGCGCCAACAGGAAAAACCGACCCAGCAGAAATGAATTCGCGTGCCGTTGCGCAAGGCGAGTATTTGCAAGGTTAATTTGCGGAACGGGAACGGTCCCTGCGACGATCGTGACAGGTTCATGATAATGAATCTGATCATGGGGAAACGCTCTCGCGTACGTCAGCGCGTAGGCGCTGCCTTCCTTACGGCGGCCAGCTCGGCCAGCGCGCTGTATATAGTTGGCCGCGGTTGGCGGCACATTTCTTAAGAACACCGTTTTTAACTGACCAACGTCAACACCCATCTCAAATGTCGTCGAGCTGGAGAGCACGTTAACCATCCCTGATACGAACTCTTGCTGGTATTTCTGGCCGAATTCATTTGTTAGTTGCGCCGTATGTTCTCTGACTGCCAACGGAAGCGGCTCAGTTTGCGTCGACCTTATAAAGGAATGATGAAACGCGTAGCGCTCATCTAGACGTGCTCGGTCTAACTCGACGATCCTGCCGGAGCATCCCGGCACTATACACGCGTCGGCTATCCGATCAACGATTACGACACCACAGCCGTTACATACGAACCAGGGTCCTCGTGTGCGAATCATCATCTGCTGATAGGGCAAGATATACTCGTTCGCCGCCCACTGTTCAAGTACTCCAAACTCCCGCATTGTGTCCCAGATACGGCGCAAGACATCTGAAATGCACTCAGTATCCACAACAGGGTCTGCATTTAGGACTTGAGCGACAATATGAGCCTGCGGGCTTCTTGGCACCGTCACTTTCTCGATTATGGCCTCGTATGGATTCCACCTCACCCGTTGTCGCCCTTCGAAACGATCCGAGACTATAGTGCATCACATACTGTTGCGGTCCTCCACTTGTCTGAATATGACCCAGAGTAATTCCAGTCGGAAACGAAATCGCTCGTTTGCGGACCAGCAGTCTCAACAAGTGTTGAATCGCGGCAAAACCCTGTTCAGTGCTTTTGCAGAACAACTCAGGAACACGCTTTGCGAATTGTTCGGCTTGCTCCTCGTTCAGCTCAACTGCGATAGCAGCAATCGCAAAAGCTGTCAGTGTGTTCTTAGCCCGAAGCGGTGCAGTGAAAGTCTGGAGGAGGCTAATCAAGCACTCTCTGCGTAGAGCGTCCTTCTCGGCCCGGTACAGCTGCTTTGGCGATTTGATCTGCGTGGTAATTTCGCCTTCGCCTTCAAGCGTATGGCGCAGAACAATAAATGGCTGCTTGGCTATGTCCGCGACAAAACGATCGGCAACCGCTGACAACAGAACGTCATCGTTACTATCGCCACTGAGGAACCGGATCGCGTCGACCACGGGCTTCATGTATTGCGTTTCGGCAGTGGTCCTACTCAAATAGGGCGCAAAGTGGGCTGCGCGCTGCCTCGAATCTGAAAAGGCAAGAAGTCGCCTTCCCGCTGCGGGTCTAGTAGCGTCTTCCTCAGGCATTGCCCGGATTATCGCCTCTGCAATAACGGCCGAAGCAGCGTCTTCTCCGGTGCGAAAGTCTCGGAGAACGGATTCGAATCCGCCGCTGCGGCCACCGCAGGCGACGCACACGGGAAGATTGCCTTCACCATCTGCCCCTGTAACGATCTCCAGATCTTTTAAAATGGGCGACTGGCAACACGGAATAAGCCGATCGCCTTCGGAAAGGGATCGACACGACAGGCACAGAACGGCATTTGTACCGTCTACCGCATCATCTTCAGCATCTGTTTCGGCCTTTCGATTCTTATTCCAAGTCAGCAGGTGAGCGTTCTGCCCCTTTGTGCCGAGCGTTGGCTGAGCTTGCCAAGAACCTGTACCATCAACGTATACTCGGGCGTACGGCGTTCCGCAGTGCACACATGTCAAGAGGGGCAATACATGGGCGCCACAATCGGGGCATGTCGCACGGTCTTCAACTATTAGTTTGCTCCATACTCGGTCTGGCCTCTCAGCTGCGCATCCGCAGTTAGGGGATAGACACACTGACGCGCCTCGAAGACCTCGGAAAAAAAAGTGAAACCGAGCGGGTAAAAGCGGAGCGGATGTACTCTCCAGCTTGGCCCGAGATCCAAGCGTCAAAAGCCACACCGAAACTCTCAATGCCTCCGGCGACGCATCCGCCCAGATCTCCTCCGCTAGGCTCTCAACCGTACGAGGGCCTTGCTGCAATAACCGGTGCATCTCGGAAAGCTCCCGGTTATTTGCAAGCCATTCCCATAGAATTCGTGATGAGTCTCTGGAAGTACTTGGACGATTTGCCTCGAGCCCAGATCGGTGGATCAGGCGAAGCACTTCGCCGGGGACTTCAAGCGCTTGGAGCCATTCAGTTAGATCCGCCTCATGTGCCAAGAACACCGTATAGTCCGCGAGTCTGTGCGGTACCGTTCGGTCGAATTGACTGATCACGTTCCCAGTCAGCACGGAATCCTGCTTGAACTCAGCACCCGTCAGCTTTTCTGCAAAGGTGCGAATCTCTTCGTTATCACCGCCGATTGTCGCGCTTGTCAAAATAAACTGGTGTCTATTGCGCGGGAACGCATACTTGAGACGGCGCATCAAGAGCGCTACATCAATCCCCTGCGCACCGGTATAAGTGTGAGCTTCGTCGAGAACAATAAAACGAAGTCGTTGCTCTCGAAAAAGAGCATCGTCTTTAGGCCGCAGAAGCAGATACTCCAGCATCGCGAAATTCGTCAAAAGAATGTGTGGAGGATGTTCGCGGATTTCCTCCCGGGTGAACCTTTCATTCGGTCGGAGCACTTGCTCTAGCGCCTCCGGTCTCGCATCGTCTTCTGTTTCCGGAGTGTCACCGGTATACCGACCAAAGGTGATCTCGGGCATTCCCACTAAGAGCTCCCGCAGCCGAGACAACTGATCGTTGGCGAGAGCGTTCATCGGGTATATGAGAATCGCCCGAATACCTGGGCCTGGGTTGCGAGCAGCATCGTCAAGAATAGGCAAAAGGAAACATTCCGTCTTTCCGCTGCCCGTACCCGACGCCACAACAAGATTGTTGTCGTTCTGAACCAGGCTTAAGCTGGCTAGTTGGTGCGAGTACAGAGGCCGGTCAAGGTCAAAACGGTTAGCTGGAAGTTTACCAAGACGGGCATGAAGTCGCGGTGCTTTATCGCGTCCGATTAACGAGCGAGCTGATGCGGCGGTTTCATAGGCGGGAAGAGCCGAGACTAAAGGCGTCTCGAAAAACAGCCCCGGTTCCTGGAGTGCGGTCCAAAACGCTTTTCGAAGGTCGGAGTCAGAATCGGCTATAAAATTCTGCGTGAACAAATATCGCCGAAAGGTTGAGGATATATGATCTAGAAAGTCCTGCGGATGAATTTCTGGCATGATCGCTTATCCGATATGTTTCCAGCACTCACAGTATTGCGGCGGGCGCCGCCATAAGTATACGAGGGCGGTTCCGCGGCGAACCGGTCCGTAAACTTGGTTGTTGCAATAGGGGCACTCCGGCTCGAAGTACTGGGAGAATTGCCAATCGGTCAAACGGTCTTTGAGATACTCCCTCGACGGATACGGAATCAACCTGGATACCATCTTTCGAAGCGCATTGTAACCGCGCACCTGGCGTTGAAAGTCGCTGTCCTGCCGTATGTCAGGTGTACTTCGTATGTGCACGTTGGATCGTAGCCGCACGTTTGCCATCATCACGAATGCCCTCCTTGCAAAAGAGAATAAGCGAATCGCAATTCCTGAGTTTCTTTTCTGATGGTGTGACTCGCGTTTAGGCGCCCACTCCGGGCCGTTACGCCTAGCGTTAGATCGCAAGTGAGTTCCAGAGCCAAATGAATGTCTTCGAGATCGAAACCCATGACGGGCACCGCTACCGGGAGGAGTAAACCATAGTGATCTCCGGGCTGGGTGCGACGGTGCAATAAAATATTGGCAGTTTTCGCGTCTTCGACGAGGGCCACCGTAAGCGCGAAGTTCGCCTTGCCTGCTTGGTCGCCGTTCGTAAACAGATCGAGAAAACTTCCGTCGCTCAACTCAATCGCGATAGACTCGCTCAATTCGAAGTCGCCGGGACTTTTCTGGAGAATTGCCGCACCTCGCGCTACCGCCCATTCAGGCTCGGCGGCCCAATGGACTAGCTGCGCCATCCGTGGGTCGTGAATGAGCCTGTCCCGAAACAACCAAAGCTTGGAACAGCCGCCTGTAATTATGATCTGGTCAAGCAACTCCAGTGGTAGCTTGGCTTCTCGTAAGCCGTCAAATAGTGTGTCCAACACCTTGGTCACGAAGGGCTGCAGGAGTGGGTTCAACTCAGCGCGAGTTATTTCGACGACCTCGTCAAAACCGTCGTAATTGAACAATGAAAAGCGAGCGATGTCGGCATCGGCCAAAGAACACTTCGCGTTTTCACAGCGGACAAGAAGGTCGTTGAAGGCAAGCGGAGGTAACTCGGAAAGCTCCTTAGACTTGCCCCGCCTGGCCATTATGCGGCTGTGGATAAATCGAGCGATCTCTTCGTCAATGATATTTCCAGCGAGGGGGAGACCCTTGGTCGCGAGCTCGATAATCTTGGTCGCGCGAAGCTGAACGATGCTAACGTCCAGCGTTCCGCCTCCCCAATCGAATACTGCAACGTATTGGTTGCTTTTCACGTTTTGCCATTCACTAATAATGGCCGCCGTGGACTCTTTGACAAATGTTGAAACCTCGATGCCAGCAGCCATCGCCGCCAGCCGGAGAACCTTGCGGGCTGCGGGGCTTAGATCGACCGGAACGCTGAAGGTGGCACTCGTGAGATCCACCTGACCGCTGTCGGCTACGTTCTTCCTTAATTTACTGATGATCGCGGCGGCCACATCCACGACGGTCCATACGCGGCCTCTATGCCCGATCCACTTTTCAGTAGTACTCAGTAGCGTTTTGACTGACCGAATGACTTGATAGTCCCCACGCTCCCTCAGTTCGAAGCGGCGTTCCCATGCGTCTCTGCCAATTAACGGAGTATCGCTTGCCCGATCGATTGCCACGATCGAAGGCAATGGAGATCCGAATCCGTCGCCGTATGCGCGCCTTGTCAATGCGTCGCACGCACTCGTGTTAGTAGTTCCGAAATCGATCCCGAACCAGCTCACAAGTATTTTCCCTTTACGCAAGTCGAATGGGTATCGACTTCCTCTTCAGAGCTTCAATAATCTCCCATACTCTAACCAGAATCGCTTTTCCATCGATTACCGAGCCAACCGAGTCGAGCGGTGGCGTTCCGCGGAGAACTTCGGAAACGCGGCGGGCGACATCGTTGCGGAATTCTTCGAGTTGCTGAGTAGTCTGGCCGGCCATCCGCTGAACGAGTAGTTCCATTTCTTGCTTATGCGCATCCGCCTCCGCATCAATAACAGTTCGCAGTTGCGAAGTAGCAGCATTTGCTTCGGCCAAGCGCCTGGAGAGCTCACTTGCAGACTGGTTGAGGTTTTGGATTGAGGCGTCTCGGTCTCCCACTTGCTCGGTCTGGGCTCTTAATTCTTCCCTTGTATTCTGTAGATCCGTCGATAGCGATTCAATCCGAGCCTCCAAACTACGCAATTCCATATCGTGCGCCGCAGTCAGGGCTGCCGCTGCCCGGAGTTCAGAAGCAGCCCTCTCGAAAAGAAGAGCAGAATCCTGATATTCTCTGGAGCGCACCTCCAGAGCGAGGACGACTTCCGTCGGATCGAACATCTTGACAGTTACTTCAGGCGTACGCCGCTCCGCATTGGCCTCCATTACCTTAGTGGGCTCTGCGAGTACTGGCGGTGCGCTGGCTGCAGACTGCTCCCGATGGGGGCTCCCGTGGACTGCCTGACTTCCGGCGCTGTTCGGAGGTTCCACGAGATCAGTCTGGCTGGGGGGAAGCACTGTTGGCGCGATAGCCAGACCGAGTCGTGAGGCCATCTGCGGCGTGCTCTCCCGGAGAAACTCGTTGATGGAAGCTGCTTCCGCGCTTGGCAAGGTGCGAATGATCTCGGTTAAACCCTGGAGAATCGGCTCAAGTCCCGTTTTCGCTTGAGCAAGATCGTGTTCAGTAAGACCTCGGGCAGCGATGCGGACTACCTCTGAGCGAACATGGCTGTTTACAGCTGGTTCGAGGGCAAGACGCAAGAACAAACGCAGGACGCGGGTCACTTCGTATTCCACAAGCTCGCCTGCTAATAGATTTGCAAGGAGATGCGCGTCTTGCGCTAGCCAATTCTTTGCGAATCGCTCCCGTTCCTCCCTGGAGTCGAGCTCTTTGGGTTTTGCTGGAAGCATGGTTCGGCCCGACTTGGGGTCGAATTCGGCGATTACAGGGATAAGGAACCGCCGAACGTTGTTTGCAGCTTCCTTCGGAAGGCCCTCGATCCACTGAAGTGCATCTTTGGAGCGGTCCGAAGTCATTTTGTTCCAGGTCTCGCCAAACGCTGCGGCGTAGAGGCGGGCCGGCACGTCCTGAAGACCTTGGGCGATATCTGCCAAGGGAAGCGCCGAACGAACTAAAAGCTCGACCATTCCCTGCACGATCTGCCGTTCCTCCTCAGGCTTAAGCTTCCTTCCTTTACCACTGGATCGGGCTGCCGCGGAGCGGACCACTTCTGAAAGCCTGGCAAGAGCTTGCTTGGTGTCGAAATCGATAGCTGGTTCACTCATTTTTAACCGTCTCGGTGTTTATGGTTATATAGCATCTACTGGTCTGGAGCGTCCAAGTTCGCTTTCTAGATCACTATCTTGGGCGGCGGGAGAAATCTCAGCTAGTCCTACGCCGAATTGAGGCCACACAGTGTTGATCGCCTTACCCGCTTCTCTGGCCTGCAAGGCGGCGAGTGTAGCGCGGAGGGGACCCAGCATAGGCGGCCAAGACGAGAACACTTCCGCGTCGAGCATCGAACGCCTATTCAATCGATAGTAATTCATGTACCGAAATGCCTGCGCCAAGAATTTCACCACGGGGTCTGTTTCTAAATCAGAAATGATAGCCTCGAATCGCTTAAGCTGACCGACCTGATCGCGCTCGCTCACATGTGGCGCCTGTAGCGAAAGTCGATACGAGTTAACGGCGTGCCAGAGATCCATGCCCCCTTTTCGTTGAGACAGGGACACTCGACTTGTAGTCGCTCCTGACTCGAACGAGTTTCGGAATTCTCGGATCAGCAACGGCAACGTGGCATTCTGTCTGAGTTCACCGATCAAACCCGTGATTCGCTCAATCCACCGAGGCACCGGAAGCAAATTGATTAGTTCGCACGGTGGCGGCACTGAGACTTCCGCATCCATGAGACCCGCGCGCGCATGTTCTAGTGCTTCTCTCAGCCAGTCGACCAGAGTGTCTGGACCTGAGCCGTCCGTAGCGACCCGTTTGTCGTGACTCTCGGCAATAGAGTCGTCTAGTGCGCTCGCGAGAAAGCGCAGGCGTGCGAGATATGCGCTGATCTCCGCGGGAATGTTGCTGTCCGCGACTGGCAAGCATTTGTCGGCGGGGCGTTCGACCAAGCAACGGTACTGCAGGAGCATTGGCCCAAGTATCGGTATTTCAAACAACGGTGAGGTTGCCGGGTACGACATGAACTCCTTCGCTAGGTTCTGAGCCGATGCGAGATAGTAACCAGTATTTATGTCAGGAAGATGCCCGTCTTTGGTTCGAAGCCTGAGAATGAGTTCGCCCACCGAGTATGGATACGAAAGAACCGCATCACGAAAGTGAACGATGGGCACCTTTTGCAGCCAAGCCCGCGAGTGTGATGGCTGATTAAGCAATTCGTCGAATGTTTCGTCGCCCGACACAAAAAGCGTAGATGCCGCCCCGGCCGGTAGTTCCAGGCGCAGGTCGTATCTGCGGTCACAGAACTCTTTCCAAAGAACGGGCTGATCTTGCCCATCGAGCTCAATCAAGACACCGGCACGGGGAAGGCGTATGTTGAAGGCGACGCTGCAAAATTCAAATCGTAGTACCCCTTCGATCCGACGTTCGTGGGCGGGAACAGCGTAAACGTTCTGACCGGTCTTTACCATTGGGAGAGACCATTCAACTGCTACGTTGGAAGGCAGGTTCAATGTAATCTGAGTGACTTCATCGGTTCGAAGGACATCTGTCGGGGCGTAGAGATAACAGCCAGTCGGCACGACGCCAAAGGAGAGCCGCTCAATGATTTCTCGGGCGATTCCACCCCGTCGGATCGCCAGATACCCTGAAGCGGGGCATCGCGACGGCAAGCCGATTATCTCACCGTCACTTGGGACGGCAATCTCTATTTCTCCGTCGCCGTATTCGATGGTTAGCGAAAACTCAGACGCCAGAGCTGAGTTCCAGGGTTTCAGCCGCACGCCTGGCAAGTGCTCAAGAAATATGCCCGCTCCCCAGTTGGTTCTGAGTCTGCCTGGTCGAATCCATTCGAGTTGTGGTGCCGGCAGATCAGCTTCGACTCGCACGGCCAACGCTGGAATCGAACTGCCCGGCCTTAGGGAAACGCGTACAATCGAGTAATCCCAAACAGGATCTTCGAGGCCTTCCGTGTCCAATGCCACCTGCGATTCCTGGACCAGCGGGTCCGGAACCGCTGAAGGATTATCTGTCACGAGGTAGTAGTCTCCAGCAGTGACCGACGCCCCTATTTCGAATGTCCCGCTGCCGACAAGACCGCCGTCTCCCACACGAAAAAGCGCCCATCCGCCTTCGGCGGGCGTCCACCACGGGCTTATTTCTTCGGGAGCACCAGCGATCCCGAGCCTGAACATCGGTGAGTCCGATCCTCTCACCGCCTGGGAAGGGTACAAGACTGGCCGAGCACCTGCCCAATAATATTTCTCGCGAACACCTCGCGAATCGAACAGAATTTTGAGCGAATAAGTCTCGGCGTCGAGACACAGATAGGGTTTCGAAAAACCTCTGGGAACTTTCAGCTTTCTTGACCCCGTATCGCTTTCCCGCAGCGAAATAACCACGGCATCAACCAGCCTTGCAGACCACGGGGGTAGTGCGACGGAACAAGTGCCTCCCTGATACACGCGCGCAACTTGGCGGGCCAAATCACGAGTGAACTCGTAACCGGTGCGGGACTCTAAAAACTGACGGACTACTTGTGAGGGCAACAATCTCAGGTTGTTTTGATACTCATCAAAAGAAAAGCTCAACTCCCCTCGAAGCATCTTCGTTACAAACTGGGCGTAGCTAGTCTTCGATGTGGCAGGAATGCCAGCGTGTCGATACACCGCTCCAACAAAATGCCAAGGACCCGGCTCGGGAAGTTCGACCGAGGGGAAAGTCACTTCGAGGAACCGCCTGATATGATACCCGAACGTGTCTTGCCAATCGTTGAGGGAAAACTCCCGACCGAGTTCGCGAAAAAACAGACCCCGAAAGCCGCCCTCGTCCTGGATCTCCTCGGCATCTGCTCGCGATGCAAGCTGAACTGCAGCCCAAGCGGCTGCGGCTTCGTATTCAGGCTTCCATCCCCACCGAGCGACCCTTCCGAGTTGGGAAATGATCGTTGCTGGGCTCAGTCCCGAAGGCTCGATCTCGACGAGGAAAAGAGGCTGCCTGGCATGGATCTGCTGGAGGATCGTTGCGCTAGCTCCTTCGAGGAGCTGTTCACTCGGCATATTCTATTGGGCCGCTCTGAAGCACGGATGCAAAAACCCTATTGTCGACATTCATTGACACGTGGCCGATCTTGGGAATTGTCGCCCCCTCCAGTTTAGTTTAGTTCCCATTGTCTGCTTCAGAAAGCGGAATTGCGATCTCGTTTTCACCATCGCGCGAGGTCTTTCATTCAGACCGACGCTCTTCGCGAGGGCGGTTCCGCTGCCGTCCAAACGCTCCCGCAAAGCGGGTTAGAGGCCCACGCTCCGCCCGCTATGCCAGCGCAAGCCACGCCGCTTCAATGGGGCCGCGACGGATCAGTCGCGGAAATTCGTGGCGTGGGGGCAATAACCCCATTTGTGATTTATGCTTCAATGGGCCGCGACTGATCAGTCGCGGAAATGAGCAGGATAAGGGATTTGCGAAATGGGGTATACCGGGCTTCAATGGGGCCGCGACTGATCAGTCGCGGAAATGCGGATTCTTTCAAATCAATCTGCGTTATCGATAACGCTTCAATGGGGCCGCGACTGATCAGTCGCGGAAATATCGCTACACTTGTCAAGTCGCGATTCGCAGCACGATGCTTCAATGGGGCCGCGACTGATCAGTCGCGGAAATGTGCCAGGCGGAAGACTAGGAGCCGCGATCATTGCGCTTCAATGGGGCCGCGACTGATCAGTCGCGGAAATCTGGCCTTTGCGGAAGGTCGCTTACGGGATATACCCGCTTCAATGGGGCCGCGACTGATCAGTCGCGGAAATCAGGATGCCGCCTGGCGGCGGGTAGATCCGAATCTTGCTTCAATGGGGCCGCGACTGATCAGTCGCGGAAATGAATTGGGGGAACTTAGAGTCCGAGAAGTCTACGACGCTTCAATGGGGCCGCGACTGATCAGTCGCGGAAATCGCGGTGCAGGTGATCGAGAGCCTGGGGAGCGACGCGCTTCAATGGGGCCGCGACTGATCAGTCGCGGAAATAGCTTACCGCGTAATCTATTCTATTTTCAATGATCTCTATGCCTAGTCGCGAGTGACCTCGCGCCACAGTGCCAACTCGATTACCAATCAACTTATTCAATCTCCAACTTTCCAATTATGCAATAACTTACACCGCGCGAGCGGTCTCCGGACTTTTCGCACCACCTCGCCGCTCGCCGCGCCTATCGCGTCACAAAAACAGGATACGCGGAAATCTCACCTTCGAGCACCCGCGCCAACAGCCGGACCTGAATCTCCAGCAGTCGCCGGTAACTAACCCGGTACTCAAACAGCGGATGCGTCACCAACGAATCCATCCTCAGCTCATAGGCGCGAAAGAACCCTTTCCTTCCCGCGGGCGTCAGTGCCACCGACGCGCCGACACGCAGAAAATCCCGCTCCGTGACCATCTTTGTGTTTACCGCGCTCAACACCGCCGAATCTGCAATCAAGGGCCTGAACGGCTCCATCAAATCCAGAGCCAGCGCCGGACGCCCGTGCCGCAACTGATGATAGAACCCCAAATACGGGTCGAAGCCCACGGCATAACAGGCAATTGTCAGATCCTTAGCCAGCATACTGTACGCGAGCGACAGCAACGCGTTCACCGGATCGCGCGGCGGACGCCGGTTGCGCCCCTCGAAATCGAACGAGAATCCGTTTGTTGGCGATTCAGCCACATCGCCGGGTTTGATCATCCCGGCAAATTCCTCGAAATACAGCCTTGCGGCCGAGCCTTCGATTCCCAGCAACGACTCAAGATTTTCCGCCAGCTCGGCACGCTCCGCTAGCGCCTTCATCCCGATGAGAGACGGTTTCTTCGGCTCGACGTGATTCCGTTGCAGCATCGTTCGTTGATTGCGGATCTTACCGGCCACCAGGGCCCGCGCGAGCGAGAGTGGAAACCATTCCGAATCTGCCAAACGGAACTGCGACCTCCGAAGCGCGACATTCTTCGTGTTCAGCCCAGTAGTGATTCCATAAAAGTACCCACCCATCGAGAAATACGCGACGGGCACGCCCGCATCGCATAGCGACTGCACCGCTTGTGTGGAAATCTGAATATTGCCGAGCAAATTCACTTGGCAGACCTCGCCGATCCGCACTTCCTGGACAATTTTGTCCTTGTCTTTCACTTGCAATACTTCGCCCGACTTGCCCACTCGGAATCCTTGCGTGTTCACGTACAGAGGTTTCAGATCGTGGCGCGGGGTCATGAGCTGCCGGATCTGAGCTTGAACTCCTTCGCTGACGGGTGGTTTCCGGCGCGGCGCGTCCATGGAGTCATCGAATAAGCCCAACTGCACGGCGCCGCCCAGATCAATTCGGATCAGCCGATTCGTCTCGTCGGGCAGACAGATTGTATTCAGCGAGCAGCCGGGGCACTTAGGCGAATCGACCAGCGGTGGCGGAATATCGCCGTACGTTGCGAGGTCCCAGGCACGCGCAACGGTTTCCTCAGCTTCGGCGATCAAAGCGGAGTCTACCGGTACTCGAACCCGCTGCCGGGTTTTCTGATAGAAGACGACAGCCTCAGCGCATTCGTACCCGTTTTCGCGAAGCACGATAGCCTGAAGCGCGATCTGGACGCGGTCGGCCGGCCACATCTCGATGCCATCCTTTCCCTCGCGCGGGGCGCCATGTTTGTAGTCGACCGGCGTTGCCGTAGTCCCTTCTGCCTCCACCAGATCGAGCTTTGCGATCACTTTCAACCGTTCGCTGGAAAGTGTCACAGAGCGTGCGTGGATCTTCTCGTGGCTCGCGCCCGCTTCCGGTAATTCGGAAGGGCGCGTGTCAACGCGTTTGTGCTGCGCCGACCCTTCCAGCGTGTCGGCGCTCTCCCGAAAGGCGCTTTCGACCCACTCGTAAAAGAAGAGGCGAGGACAATAGACGAATTCGTTGACCATGCGCGCCGGGAGGTAATCTGGCGAAGGAACCCGCTCCGCAATTCGCCTTCGATTCGGTTCGGGGTTGGGAAATGGCAACGCGCCCATACGGAGTGCGCCTTAAACGATAAAACACGGCGCGTCGACGTTGGTATACGGCAGACCGAGCGCCGTTATGACTCGATCGCCGCGCCCTTCGGCGGGTCCGAGATGGACGAACAGAATCTGATCTTCGTCATGGCTGATGATGCGGGCAAGTTCGGTGCGGCACCGAACCAAATCGCGCGAGGTGAACTGGCACTCGAATATGGAGTACTGCAAATGATCGCCGTACCCGCGCATCGTTTGGAAGACCTTGCGCAGCCGCTTGTCGTCGCAGATGTCGTAACAAACCAGATAAGATTGCCGCATCTGAATCACTTTAGCGGAAATATGTTCCGAATAGAAGGCCCGCGTTCGCTCGGTATTGCCCCTTGGCCACACGCGAGTGGCCATCACCAAGATCACTGACGATTACATCTCAATCTAGACCGACAACTGTTGGCTGACCTACCAAAAAATGTTGTATAAACGGTAGTCGAGCGCTTTTTGCTCGTGAATGTCTCATAATTGACTGACTGACCGGCCTAAAGGAGAGCTTTATGGCGACAGAGTCCGAATCGTTTTTTATCGATAACTTCCTTCGCCTCACGAAGCAGCACCCATATCCCTGGCAGAGAAAGCTATTTCTCAGCTTCAGCGCGCCAATCACGGAGCCGTGGCCGGAAGTGGTCGATCTTCCAACAGGCGCGGGAAAGACCTCGGTCTTGTACGTCTGGTTGCTGGCGCTCGCCTGGAGCATTCGAACTGAGACTCACGGCGTTCCACGTAGGCTCGCATGGATTGTCAATCGTCGTGTGGTTGTTGACCAGGTGACATCGGAAGTGGAAACTCTCCTGGAACAAATCCATGCCTCAGAATCCGAGCTTCGTAATCTGCTCGCCTCCATTTCCCACACCGGTACGCCGCTAGCAGCCAGTACTCTCCGAGGCCAGCTCGCCGACAACGGAGACTGGGGTCGAGATCCGTCCACGCCCGCTGTGGTGGTAGGCACCGTGGACATGATCGGCAGCCGTCTTTTATTTCGCGGATACCGCGCAGGGCGCTACTACCGGCCGATGCACGCTGGATTGCTCGGCGTAGACACGCTGATCGTCAACGATGAAGCGCATTTGAGTCCGGCCATGGCCCGGCTTCTCAGGGCCTTGCGCGACCAGGCGCCCGCAGGCCAGATCGCTGGAAAATCATTTCGGATTCTGTTGCTTTCTGCCACACCTGGTACGGCAGACGGCCTTCAACGTTTCGAACACGATCTTGCGGAAGATGCAGTCGAAGGTTCGCCATTCTCGGCTGTTTTTCATGGCCCGAAATCGCTTTTCCTTCAGGAAGTCGCAAATGCGAATGAAATCGATGCTGCGATCTGGAAACTGGCAACGGACTCGCCAGCGCCGCGGACAGCGATATTCATTGAGCAGCCTGAGAAGGCCTTGAAATTGGCGCAACGGCTCGATAAGGAGAAGCGCTCATGCGCGCTTCTCACTGGAACCATGCGCGGTTTTGAACGGGATGGTCTTTTCAACAATGGGTCCTTTAAGCGATTCTTGGCCCGAGAACCCGGCGTGGAACCGGTCTGGCTCGTCTGCACCTCGGCCGGAGAAGTCGGCATTAACTTCACCTGCGAGCGCATGATAACCGGTCTCGCGGAGGCGGATCATCTTCTCCAGCGATTCGGGCGGCTGAATCGCTTTGGCGATTCTAAAGTCGGCGAAGCCCATGTGGTTTTTAAGAATCCAGGCGACAAAGAGAGCGAGAAGACTTTACGAGAAACGCTCGTCTACCTCCGCAGCCTGGGAGCAGACATCTCTTGCGCGAACATCTGGGACCATCGTCCGCCAAGTGAGGCATGTGCAGAGCGGCCAGCGATCGCACGCCTTGAAGGTCGTCACATCGATCTTTGGGCGCAGACCACTTACCCCGATCGATTTGTTCCCGCTGTTGCTTCTTGGCTTCGTGGAAAACAGGAATCCGAAGCGCCGGACACCGAAGTGGTTTGGAGATCGGATGTCAAAATCCTAACGGACTGGGACGTTGATCCGGAACAGATTCGGCGCTTGCTTGAATATTATCCGGTACGGGCGCGCGAGAAGCTCAGTGAACCGGCATCCCGAGTCGCCAAGAAACTGGCGGCTATTCAAGAACACCTCGGCAGCGCCGAAGCCCCAAAGATGAAGATGATCGTTGTGGAATCCGACGGTACACCCACAGTCCGCGATCTGGCGTACCTGGTCAAGCAGGTCGTGAGAGACGAGTCGTACCTTGGCTACAGGATGTTGCTGTTGCCCGACGTTCTCGGTTCGGCGCCGGCCGGGATGTTCCACTCAGCCGCTCGCGACGAGGCATCCGAAACGTTGGATGTGGCCGACCCGGTCATTGAATCCGGTGGTGACTACGAGCGAACTCGATTTCTATTCCGCGAGGGCGGCGTCCAACGGTTAGCGACGAGGGAGGAGGCCAGTGCCCCTGCGCCGCCGCCACATTCTACACGCCGACCCGACTTAGAAGAGTTTGCTTCCGACAAATATAAGCCCGCTTTTGTCATCACAAATCCTGAAGAAGAAGAGAACGCTCTCGTGTACTTTGAGGCTCGTTCGAAGAAGAGACACAAGCCCAATGATGTTGGTCTTTCGGAACATCAGGAAGCGGTTGCTTCAAGCGCGAAGAAATTGACTTCGTTACTTCACCTGGGCGGCTTGGAGGGGACCTACGAAACGGCGGGGCGCATTCACGACCGTGGCAAGCATCGGCCAGTCTGGCAGGGCGCAATGGGAGGGTCGATGGAGAAGCCCCTTGCTAAGACAAAACAACCTGTCAATCTGCGCCTGATTAACGGGTATCGGCACGAACTGGGATCGCTTGTCGATGCTCTTTCGTCATGGGACGGACCGGTGGACGACCTTCTGCTCCACTTGGTCGCGAGCCACCACGCTGCGGCTAGACCGTTCTTTGAGACGCGCCAGTATGACGGCAAGAATTTGAGAATATGCGCGGAAGAGACCGTCGAAATCGCACGCCGTTATGCGCGGCTTCAGGACCGGTATGGACCATGGGGGCTTGCGTATCTGGAGGCGGTGTTTAAGTGCGCGGATGGAATTGTATCGGCAGCGGAAGGAGAGCCGGCGAGTGACTGACGCCAACCTGCGGGTGCGGCTCGATCCGCTCAATCCTGGACAATTCTTCGCGTGCTGCGGCCTGTTCGAATTGTTGAGCATGGAAGAACCAGGATTGCTTAGTTGTTTTGCGCTTGACCCGCAAAAACCGCGTAAGGCTTACTTTTGCATTCACAGTGCATCGGGTCCAGAGAGGCTAGGACGGGTCCTCGGGCAGCTTCGCCACGCCACAGCGACATTTCCAAATGAGAACGTCGAGCTACCCATTAGACCGGCGGTCATTGCATTCGGCAAGCGGAGACTGGATATCGACTGGTGGTTGGACGAATTCCTGAAAGATACAACGAACATCAAGTGCTGGGCCGGGAATGTGAAGACGCGGGGGCTTCTCGCCGACCTCCTCCCGAGGCTCGATGTTGGATCCACGTGCGACGATTTATTCGAGCGGCCGGCTTCAACCAACAAATTGTTTGGAGTAGACCCTCGATCCGCGTGGAATACGCTCGACCTCGGCTTTTCCCCGGACGCACACGAGGTGCTCTCGACGGTTTTCCCAGCGGTAGAAGTATTGGCGGCGGTTGGTCTCCAATACTTCCGGCCCGATTCGCGGAACCGCGCCAAGGTGCCCTATTCTTTGTGGAACGAACCACTCCCGGCAAGTATTGCACGGCTGGCTTTCTTAGCGCCGTGGGATGGCCTGCAGTGTACCAACCTGCTTTTCGAAATTTGTAAACGAGGGCAAAGTTACAAGTACTTTTCTTTCGCCAGACGTGCCGAAAAGGAGGGCACGAATCAATGAGCATCGAACAGTTCGATCCGTGGCTGGAGGCGAGTGGCCCGGTGGCTGTTATCATTCGCGAGGAACTCGAGCCCGTCACCGGACGCGACTCCGTGTTCTTTCCTCCGACTTTTGCGCCTCCCGAGGGTAGCAAGGATTCGCCGGGTTATTTGATTGACGAGACAAGCCTCGGAAAAGTGGCGTTGGTGGACACGGTGGGTGCGCAGGCAAATCGGATTGAGCCGATCTTCAAGCAGGAGCCTTACTCGCAGCTTGTGCCGAAGGTCACGGTTCAAATTGGTGAGCGCCAAGTAGACCTGCTGGACGTGGGCCATCGCGCTGCGGATGCGGTGATCCGCTTTTCGGACAAGTGGACCGTGTTGAAGAACGCGTTCCTTTCGGTGCGTGACAAGCGCGACGCTACGGAACTGGCGAAACTTGCGCCCACGTCGCTGGTGTTCGGTGTCTGGGATTCGCGCGATACGCAGGTGAAGCTGCCGCGTCTGGTGGGCTCGACAATCCGCGCTTACAAGGTCGAGAAGCTGACGCGATCCGCACAGTTTTTTGCGGCCACCGAGAAGGAAGATATCCAGGAGCTTGCGAACCAGGAGTTTCTCTCCGCTGTCGGGCTGGATGATGCACCCGCGGGGCGAACTGACGGTGGCGTGATTGCGCAAGGCGGTATCCGTCGAGATGCGGTTCTCAATCTGATTGCCCTTCGAGCGCTGACCGGTCCCGACGCGAATGCATCGCGAAAACTGCAGCGCTATGTGCTGGGTCTGGCGCTGGTTGCTCTCTTGGCCAAGTCGGAAAAATTCTTGCGTCAGGGTTGTCTGCTCGTGCCCGGTGAAGGGAAGGCCGCTGATACGAAAGTTGTGGACCGTGCCGGCGTCCGGACTCCGCTCGCTGTTACCGAGGAATCCGCATTGGCGTTCGCTAAGGAAGCCGCAAAGGATTTCGGAGTGGGCGAACCGTGGACAGCCGTCTTTGACAACGGCGCGGTCAAAAAGGCTTCCGAGAAGAAAAAGGACGACAAATCCAAGAAGGCGAAATGAATATGAGCCACGCGATGAGTTCGGGCGGAGGGCTTTGTATTTCGGTGACTTTCCTCACGGGCCGCTATCATGGCGAGGAATGGCCACCTTCTCCGGCCCGTCTTTTCCAGGCTCTGGTTGCGGCACTGATGAGCTGTGGTTATCAGAAGTTTGAGGCATCCATCGCCCCGGCGCTTCGATGGCTGGAAGAACAGCCCGCTCCCATGATTCGGTCTTGTCCAGTTGAACAGTTCAGTGCTTATCGCATTGCCGTTCCGAATAACGATATGGACGTGGTCGCGTGGGAGTGGAAACAGGGGAGGCATAAGGATGTAGCGGTTCTGAAGACGATGAAGCAAGTGAGGCCTTGGCACCTTCCCGAAGAGGGGCCACATGTGCAATACATCTGGGCGGTCCGGGCCGGCCTTACCGCACCTCCGATCGATGCTCTGCAAAATGCCACGCACCTGCTGCATACGCTTGGATGGGGTGTGGATATGGCATATGCGGATGTGGTCCGGGAACAACCCATCGGAGACCTATATGAGCCTGCCGTTTCCGGCGAACGCTGGATGACACCAATGCCCGGCACGTATAACGACCTCAAGGCGGCGTATAAAAGGTTTCAAGCTCGCAGTGCGGGTCCGAGCATCCATAGCTTCACGCGTGCATCCGCGATCGCCAGCCAACCATACCGGCGCAGCGGAGAAGAGAACCGCCCCGTGGTCTGCTTCCGATTGATGAAGTGGCAGGACCCGTCGAGAGTGCTGGCGGTTCCGTGGGAGGATTGCCGTAAGGTAGCCGCGTGGTTGCGGCACCGAGCCGCGGAAGAGTTGCGAAATGAATACAACGACGAGATTGTCAGTGGGTACGTACAAGGACATATCGATTCCGCTGATAAGGACAAATCTCATCACCTTTCCTATGTCCCGCTGCCAACGATTTACGGGCATTATGCCGATGGAGCAATCCGGCGCGCTATGATCGTCGAACCTGCAGGTATGCCGGGTGACGTCTCGGAAATGATCGGCAGGAAACTGACGGGCGCGGTCCTGACCGGGGCCGACGGCACCCACCGGTGCTGTCTCGCTCCGCCCGAGGCCGGCGACTGGACATTCCGGCAATATCTTCCAAAAAGCTCTTGCCGAGTGTGGCGGTCGGTAACGCCCGTGGTTCTTCACGGGTATAACACAAGCTCCCGCGGAGTGATTTCGGTGGCAAAGACGGAAAGGCTTTTGTTGCGTGCCTTGGTCATGGCCGGTTTCCGGGAAGAGCAAATTGATAGATTGGCTTTTCAGTCCGGACCTTTCTGGCCGGGATCAAAGCACTCGGCGGCTATGCCGGTACCGGCACATTTGAGTGGATATCCCCGTCTTCATGTCGAGGTCCGATTTGTCGATGGCATCGTTGGGCCCGTCCTGGCAGGCATCGGCCGACACTATGGAATTGGCTTGTTTGCAGCGCTTACACAGGAGAATTCCGGTATGGGTTGAGATCCGACGGATTGCGTTTCGAAGTAAAATAAAGGAGATGGCGATTGGCACGCACCCAATTACGGCCGCAGAGCACGCTCGGCGCGTACGCGTCTATGAAGAGGCGTTGGCTTCCGTGCGCCTCGAAGGTTTTGAGCTCGACGAGCAAGTGAAAGCCTTGTACCAGCGATACATCCATGGACAGATGACGTTAGCTGAAGTGGGGAGCGCGATCGATGGGCTCAACGACCGAGAATTCGGACCCGTATCTCTATACCGGCACAAGCGTCCTCAAGAACCTGCGCGGTCTCACTGACACCCGGAACTTCTCGCTCGCTTTAAAGCACGCCAAACTCATCGACGCATTGCAGAGCTGATCGATACGCCTCTAGCAGGTGGACTCAATGTAGCGCACCTGAAGGCGCTCCATCGGCACATCTTCCAAGATGTGTACGAATGGGCCGGAAAGTTTCGGACGGTGAACATTTCTAAGAGCGGCCATCTCTTCGGGTTGGCTACTTTCCTCGAACCAGCGCTGCAGCAGATTCTGGCGAAGCTCGCGGCCGAGAAGCATCTTGTTGGACTTGACGGTGAGAAGTTTGTTGACCGCGCCGCATATTTCATTGGCGAGTTGAATGCCGCCCATCCGTTTCGTGATGGCAATGGCAGGACGCAACGTGAGTTTATTCGCGAGCTCGGGCTGAAGGCCGGCCACTACATCGACTGGAGATCGACAAGTGCCCAAAAAATGACTGCGGCTTCGCGGTCGAGCCACCTGAGCGGTGAATCGTCCCTTGTCGCCAGCCTGAATCGAGAGTGCATCCGACGCGGCTAATCCCAGCCACGCCTCTAAAGCGGTCCGGGAGCTGATCGCACCTTTGCCATGACGATCTACTCTTCTGGTTTTTGTTTTCCCGGATCTATGAGCCGGAGCGGTTCGGTTGGATCGTAATCGAATCCAGTCGATGGCGGCTCTACCGGCGGCTTACGATTCTTGAGTGCCGCGATCCGTTGTGCAACGTCGGCTGGCAGATTCGCTGGCGATGCCGGTTTGACGACGGTCGCATGCGCCGAAGGGACATTGCGGGAAGGGGGCTTTGCTTGTGCCGCTTTCAATTGTCTCGCCTCTCGGGCGCGAAGCTGAACGAAATAGTAGATGTTGCTCGGCGAAGTCTTGACCCCGCAGGCTTCTGCGAGCACATGCGCAATCTCTCGGTAGGTTCGGCCGCGGCGCCGCATCTCTTCGATCAGCGCGACGTGCGGGTCCAAGCGTGAGCGCGGCGGCTTCGGCGGCAGCCCATCCAGAATCTCGCCGACTTTATCGTCCATACTTCCTTTGCAACGTCATTGAACACGCATTGGACAAGCGTCGAATATTCATTGAATATTCAATGAACGCCGATCCAATAAAACGGGTTCCGCGAGGGCCGCCCGAATCTAAGCCGCGAGGCTTAGGGATGGTGTCTAATTTCAAATAACGCTCTCGAAGAGGAGCGAAAATATTCGCCAGTTCAAAACGCCACTCAGAAACCAACATCGCGCTCATTAGCGGCATAACTCACTCTCGACCCTTCGCACAACGATTTCATTGACGAGCCGCTGCGATTGGCCGGAAAAACGCTCGGAACGAACGCTCGCGCGCAGCGATACAACCCGGTGGGCGGCGATTGCGGTCAGTAGCGGATCGAGCCCGCTGCCGCTAATGGCCACATCATGACTGGCGAAAGCCATCCGCACCTGTTCGCTGTCACCCTCCGCGTAAACAAATTGATGCCAGGAAAGCACCACGGTCTGCTTCTGAAGCACGATCTCAAGCGTTGCGACAGGATCGCCGGCGCTGATGACCCACGGGGCGTTACCGGCCGAGACCGCGTTCACGTTGGCGCTCCTTTCTCTCGCGGAGCGGTGAGAGCTCTTGCTGAACAACCTGCTTGGAAGCTGCGGTGAACAATGCTGCTGCTCTCCGAACCATTTCGCGCGCCATTTCGATGCCTCGCGGAGCGCCGCGGCGAATGCACTTGATTCTGTCGCGCAGAAGGTCTGTGGCCGAAGTCCGTGCCATGGACCGGCCGACCGTCTGCTGTAAGCGTTCCTTGTCGCTCGTGATCACCGTTACGCTATGCCGGCCACGCGAAGCAGCAACATAAAACAACTCCCTCTGCATGCCGTCGCCCGACAGAATGACCGAATCGACGGTCTTGCCCTGGCTGCGATGCGCCGTAACCGCATAGCCATGTGCGAAGCTCCTGTAATCAGCAGGCAACAGGCGCCTATCTTCGAGTTGAATGCGGCCCGCGGAGTCGACGGCGGAGACAGTTACTAATTCGCCGTTTGTAGTCCGCAGTCCGGCGTCACGGCGGTTGGCAGTGAGCAGCAGCCGATCCCCGGGAGACACCTCGAGAGGCCGAGCCTCCAGAACATCGAAGCTCCCTGCGTGCTTCTCAGAGATATTCAGCTCCTTTCCGCCCGCAGAACGAACTACGATACCCTTGGGCGCCACGCCCAAAACTTCCACGGTCTCGTGCTTTGCAATGGATTTGACCGGCCGATGAAAACCCATCAGTTGCCCTGGCCGATAGTTCTGCAGGTCAGCCTTCTGCGCAGCTGTCCAGTTCAGCGAGACATGCCGCGTTAGGGCCGTGCCCATGCCGAGCTGCCCGCGCGTTTTCCGACGTTCGCGTATCGCGTCGGTCGCTCGGTCGATCTCGTCGTGAGTTGCGCAGACGACGAGCGTTTGCCCTGCGGCGTCGGCATACGCGTCGGCGATGGCCGCGGCCCGATCGGAGAACGCGACCTCGCGAACAGCGCCCATCGCGTCGAGCTTCGCGAATCCTCGCTCCGGGTTCCGGCGAAGCTCTTCCATCGCCTCGCGATAATCTTTCCGGGTCTGACGCTGCACCTGATTGAGTGCGACGGTCTTGAGCCGCGATTCTTTCTCTAGTATTCGTAGGGCGTCGCCTGCTTCCACACTTCGGATCTGTTTGGTGTCGCCGCTGAAGACCACTCTGACTGAACATTCTTCTGCCAATCGGAGAAGTTCCGCCATCTGACGCGCCGAAACCATGCCCGCCTCGTCTAGAATGATCACCTTGCCCCGGATGCCAGCACGGATGCGGGGATCTTGCAGCAGCCGCTCGACCGTAATGGCGTCGGCAAAGCCGACCTTCTGCAACTCCTCGACGGCGCTCATTGTGGGAGCGACGGCGAGCACATCACGGCCCGCTTCCATCAGCCCGCGCCGCAGTTCTTGTAGCGTTGCCGTCTTGCCTGTACCGGCAGCGCCGCTGATGCTCACGGCTAGATCGCGTGAGCGGAGGACGAAATCCACGGCATGTTGCTGTTCGGGACGCAACCGGTCTGAAACGACAAATGCATGAGCGCGAGCGAGCGGCTCGAGTCCGCCCAGTCCGCGGTTAACGGTGGCAATCATGTTTTGTTCCCGCTCCAGACTGACAGCCGTTGCAACCTCGTGGCCGGATCGCAGTATCCTGGCGGCCGACTCCTGGACGCTCATTTCGCCCTTCAACTCGGCAAGCCGGATTCGCCCACGGCCATGCCGTAGGGCCTCGGTAAGCAGCTCATGGTCGCGAGCTACCGATACGCGTTCGAAGATGTGATCCTTGGCGTGATCCAAGGAAGGAGCGCTCGAATCGACCATCGGTGTCATCCGGTACCTGTCACTGCGCGTCCGCGCCAAAATTTCTTCTTCGTTCCGAGCCAGCCGCGATCGCTGTTTCTGGCGCAGTTCCCGCGTCGAAATCTCGGTCAGCTTATCGGCTCGTGATTCTCGGACCAGCACGGCGGTCTCGTTGTCGGTCGGCTTCCGCCCATGGTGCTCAACAAAATCAGCGATTGCCTCATCGCGTTGACGGCTGCGCTGGCTGAACTTTGCCAGTACCTCTTTGGGAACGCCGCGAATCTCGAACCCGGAATCGCGTCCTTTTGCGTCGCGCTGACTCTCGATCTCGTACCCGAGGGCGCGAACCTCGCGGGCAAGCGCATTACGGTAGACCTCCGAAAGATAAGCCCGGCGCTCGTAAATCTCCGAAGCTTGCAGCGCCTTCCAACGGCCTTCCGTACCGTCGTAAGTGAGATTCGCGGCCACGGCGTGGGTGTGCAACTGCGGATCAAGCTCGCGGCTGGTGTCGTGGTGGTAGACGGCGAGTGCCAGGTTCGCGGTCGGCCGGTCTTCATTGGCGCCTCCTTGCCGTACGCGGCTGGCCGCAAAGGTCTCCGCTTCTTCCAGTGCTTCTGCGACGGCTCGGCGATGTGCTTCGATCAAGCGATCATCGCCCGCTAGAATGGCGAGCACGGAAACCGACTTCGGCGCCGAGATTGTGAAATCGTAGAGGCTTCGGCCTTGTGCGAGCTTCGTACCGTCAAGCGCCGTGCGGTCTGCGCTATGACGGACTCTCAAGAACTCTTTCGTTCGTGGATCGAGGCCCTGCCGCAGAGCCTCGAAGTCTTCGGTCTTGACAGCTCCGTTGAGCCCCAACAATTCCGCCCCGCGCCCCTGCCACACGCCGGTTACCCGCTCACCCTCGGCATAGTAATCGCTGTGCTCCAGGTGCCGGGACGAGTACCCTTTGCCATCCGACATGGCGCGGATCGTCAGCATCGGAAGATCCTAGTGTTTGATCTTCGGCTTGGGAGGAGGCGCCGGTTTCACTTCGGGTGACTGCGTTACAGGTGCATGATCCATCACCGCCGGCCGTGGATCGTGCAAATACCCATGCACCAATCCGAGTC
>Ga0181525_10000857_pt1 | contig 26436 bp, 28 predicted proteins | sample PEATcosm2014_Bin_48_FD_121100 | JGI IMG/M metagenome (GOLD analysis project Ga0181525, IMG submission 121100) | Peatland microbial communities from MTU Mesocosm Facility, Houghton, MI, USA - PEATcosm2014_Bin06_10_metaG | ecosystem: Environmental > Terrestrial > Soil > Wetlands > Peat | place... | reverse complement strand
GCGCTGGTACAGATGGGGGTTCTGCTCGGAAATCCGTTGAACCAGTTCAGATTTGATCATGCCCGCCGCCTTGGGTCGCCGCCAACGCTGCTCCGGGACTAAAGACGGTGCGCCGAAGCAAAAGCGCCGCCGCTCAGCTTGCACCGTCAGGGTGCCAAAGGGCCAATAGACCGTCAAGATTGAAACGCTCAACGGCGTCAACCGCACCTAGCGCGTCGAGACGCCGGGCCAGCACATCCAGGCCTGCCGCATCGAGCATCGCCACCGCCGCGGCGTGCAAAAACGGCAGATCGCCGAAGCGGGGGTTGAGTTCGTAGTCGCGCACCGGGAGCTTGGTGTCGACGTTCTTCTCCTTGGCGAGCCAAGCGAGCGCGGTCCGCTCGTCGCCCAGTTCGTCGATCAGCTTGAGATCGATCGCCTGATGGCCGGTAAAGACGCGGCCGTCGGCGGCGGTGGCAAGCTCCGCATCGGTGAGATGGCGGCGATCCTGCACCAGGCCTTTAAACCAGGCATAGGAATCCTGAATGATGGAATTCAGCGCCGCGCGGGCTTCGGGGCTGGTCGGCTCGAAGCCGTCCGGCGCCGCCTTGAGCGGAGTGGATTTCACCGCTTCGACCTTCACGCCGATTTTGTCGAGCAGATCGGTGAAATTGGGAAACTGAAACAGCACGCCGATCGAACCGACGAGCGAAGTCTGTTGCGCCACGATGTGATCGCCGGCAAGCGCGGTGATGTACCCGCCCGACGCCGCCAAGCTGTCGACCACGATCACGAGCGGTTTCTTCTCCCGCAGCCGTGACAGCGAATCGAACAGCTGCTCGGAACCCGCAGTGGTGCCGCCGGGGCTATCGACGTGGACGATGACCGCGCGCGCCGTCGAGGATCGGGCCAGCCGGTCGAGTTGCTCGATGCGGTCCTGATCGCCGCGGATCAAGCCGGAGATGGTGACGCGCGCGATATAAGGGCGGACGCCGGCAAGACCGAGCCGATTGCTCGACAGCGCCACCACGCCGGCAATTCCGAAAACGATCAGTACGACGGCGAGCACACGCCAGAAAGTGAGCTTTCGCCGCATGCGGCGGCGGTCGACGATAAGGTCGGCATCGAGCGACATGGTTCGTTCCTTTGTTCCAGCCCCACCCCGCTATCGCGACGACATCACTCCCCGGCCTCTTCCTTCTCGGCTTCTTCCTTGTCGCCGTCCTCGTTCTCCTCGCCCTTGCGCTTGAGAGCGGTGCCGAGAATGTCGCCGAGCGTCGCACCGGAATCGGACGAGCCGTATTGCGCGATCGCTTCTTTCTCCTCGGCGACTTCCAGCGCCTTGATGGAGACCGTGACACGGTGCGTGCGGCGGTCGACTTGAGTGACGCGGGCATCGACCTTTTGGCCGACGGCGAAGCGGTCCGGACGCTGCTCGGAGCGGTCGCGCGCCAGCTCCGATCGTTTGATGAAGGAGGAATACTCGGTGCCGACGATTTTCACGTCGATGCCGCCTTCCTTCACCTCGGTCACTTCGCAGGTGACGACGACGCCCTTCTTGAGCTCGCCGCCCGCGGTATCCGCGGCGGCCGCGGCAGGCGCGCCCTCGGAAAGTTGTTTGATGCCGAGCGAGATGCGCTCCTTCTCGACGTCAACGTCGAGCACCTTCGCCTTGACCTTATCGCCCTTCTTGTATTCCTCGATGACCTGTTCGCCCGGTCGTTTCCAATCGAGATCGGACAGATGCACCATGCCGTCGACGTCGCCGTCGAGCCCGAGGAACAGGCCGAATTCGGTCTTGTTCTTGACCTCACCCTCGACCTCGGAGCCGGCGGGATATTTCTCGACGAACACCTCCCACGGATTGCGCATGGTCTGCTTCAATCCAAGCGAGATGCGCCGCTTTACCGGATCGACCTCGAGGACCTGGACTTCGACTTCCTGAGACGTCGAGACGATCTTGCCGGGATGCACGTTCTTCTTGGTCCACGACATTTCCGAGACGTGGATCAGGCCCTCGATGCCGGGCTCGAGCTCGACGAAGGCGCCATAGTCGGTAATGTTGGTGACGCGGCCCTTGAAGCGCGCTCCGACCGGATATTTTGCCTCGATGCCCTGCCATGGATCGTCGAGCAGTTGCTTCATGCCGAGCGAAATGCGGTGGGTCTCATGGTTGATCTTGATGATCTTGACCTTCACCTGCTGGCCGATATTGAGCACCTCGGACGGGTGATTGACGCGCCGCCAGGCGATGTCGGTGACGTGCAGCAGCCCGTCGATGCCGCCGAGGTCCACGAACGCGCCGTAGTCGGTAATGTTCTTGACCACGCCGTCGATGACCTGACCCTCTTCGAGGTTCTGCACCAACTCCTGGCGCTGCTCGGCGCGCGTCTCTTCGAGCACGGTGCGGCGTGACACGACGATATTGCCGCGCCGGCGATCCATCTTGAGGATCTGAAACGGCTGCTGATTGTTCATCAGCGGCGACACGTCGCGGATCGGCCGGATGTCGACCTGCGAGCGCGGCAGAAAGGCCACGGCGCCATCGAGATCGACGGTGAAGCCGCCCTTGACCTGATTGAAGATGACGCCCTGCACCTTCTCGTTATTTTGGAAGGCCTTTTCGAGCTTGCCCCAGCTTTCCTCGCGGCGCGCCTTGTCGCGCGACAGCACGGCTTCGCCGAGCGCATTTTCGATCCGCTCGAGATAGACCTCGACGGTATCGCCAATCTTGATCTCGTTGGTACGGCCCGGTCCCGCGAATTCGCGCAATGCGACCCGGCCTTCGGTCTTTAAGCCTACATCGATGACGGCAAGGTCTCGTTCGATGCCGACAACGGTGCCTTTGACGACGGCGCCTTCCTGCACGTTGCCGTTGCCGAACGATTCGTCGATCAGCTTGGCAAAGTCCTCGCGCGTCGGTGTGGCGGCGGCTTGAGCCGAAACTTGAGCCATGAATTACTCCTAACCCCTCAAATGGATTGTTCCCGAACGTGCGGCGGCCGCCGACAAGACCGGCGGTTGGGGCCAAGGCCACACATTCAGGAAAGCTCACGTCCGGGACGAAGCTACGGCGTTATCACGCAAAAGAGGCGGTGAACGGGCTAACCTCCAATGACGAAAGCGCTGTCAACGTCGCTTTCGGCCCGCTCGAACGGCCTCGATGATATCGACGGCGGCCCGGAACGCCGCGTCTATACCCAAATGCGTGGTATCGAGCAAGTGCGCGTCGGGCGCCGCTTTGAGGGGGGCGGCGGTGCGGCGGGAATCCCGCTCATCGCGCCGCAACAGGTCGGCCAGGACCTCTTGCTCGTCGGCGGTCTCGCCCCGCGCCTGCAGTTCAAGCGTGCGGCGAAAAGCGCGCACTTCCGGGCTTGCCACGACAAAGAGCTTCACGTCGGCGCCGGGCGCGATCACGGTGCCGATATCGCGGCCGTCGAGCACCGCGCCGGGCGGCTTGGTGGCAAAGCCGCGCTGGTAATTCATCAAAGCCTGGCGCACTTGCGGGATGGCGGCGACGACCGAGGCCGCTTCGGTGATGACCTGCAGCTTTAGGGCATTATCCTCGAATTTGGTCGGATCGAGCTGGATTGCGGCTTCGGTCGCACGTTCGGCGTCATCGGGCGGATAACCGGCATCGAGCATGGCTTTCGCCACCGCCCGATAAAGCAGCCCGGTGTCGAGATGATGCAGACCGTAGACCGCCGCGATCTGCCTGGCGATCGTGCCTTTGCCTGAAGCAGCGGGGCCGTCAATGGCAATGATCATGACAACTCCGCACCCAATCCCCGCATCAGTTCGACGAATCCCGGAAAGCTCGTTGCAATGAAAGCGCCATCGTCGATCCGCACCGGCCGCTCGCTGGCGAGACCCAGAACCATCGCCGCCATGGCGATGCGGTGATCCATATGTGTTGTGACGATACCGCCGCCGGGCGGACGGCTTTGACCCTGTACGATCAGGTCGTCGCCTTCGATATCGGCCATGACGCCGTTGGCGCGCAGCAAAGCGGCGGTGGCGGCGAGACGATCCGATTCCTTCACCCGTAGCTCCTTGAGCCCGCGCATCACCGTGATGCCTTCGGCGCAGGCAGCGGCCACCGCCAGCACCGGATATTCGTCGATCATGGACGGCGCGCGCGACGCCGGTATTTCGACCCCGCGCAACGCGCCCGAGCGAATGCGCAGATCGGCGACCTCTTCGCCGCCTTCATTGCGTTCGTCGAGCCGTTCGATTGCCGCACCCATCTCGCCAAGCGTGACGAACAGGCCGGTGCGCAGCGGATTCATCATCACGCCCTGGAGCACCACCTCCGAGCCGGGGACGAGGAGCGCCGCGACCAGCGGAAAGGCGGCGGAAGACGGATCGGCGGGCACCGTGATCGGCCGCGGCGCCAGCTCCGGCTGACCGGCGAGCGTAATGCGGCGGCCGCCGCCGTTATCCGATCCAATGGGTAAATCTTCAACGCGTATATCGGCGCCGAAATGCGCGAGCATTTTCTCGGTGTGGTCGCGCGTCGGCTCCGCTTCGATCACCACGGTTTCGCCCGGCGCCGCAAGGCCCGCCAGCAGCGTCGCCGATTTCAATTGCGCCGAAGGGACCGGCGGCCTGAACACGATCGGCATGGGATCGCGCGCGCCGGCGAGCGTCAGCGGCAAGCGGCCGTTTTCCGACGCGAGGGTGCGCGCGCCGATCCGTTCCAGTGGATCGAGCACGCGCCGCATCGGCCGGCTACGTAGCGAGGCGTCGCCGTCGAACGTGGCGGTGATCGGACAGCCGGCGACAGCCCCGAGCGCAAGCCGGCAGCCGGTGCCGGAATTGCCGAAATCGAGTGCCGCGGCCGGTTCGGCAAAACCGCCGACGCCGACGCCATTGATGCGCCACTGCCGCTCGCCGGTTCGCTCGATGCCCGCGCCAAGCGCCTGCAGGGCCTTCGCGGTGTTGAGGACGTCTTCGCCCTCCAGCATGCCGCTGATCCGGGTCTCGCCGACCGCCAGCGCGCCGAGAATGAGCGCCCGGATCGAGATTGACTTGTCACCCGGCACGCGGACGCGGCCGGCCAGGGGGCCGTTGCGGCGGGCGGTGAGCGGAGCGGTGTCGGCGCGCATAGCGATCAGGTCCATCCGGCGCCTCACGCGGCGCCTGGAGCGCCCTCTATCATGGCGCGCCGCAGCGCGTCATCCGGTCGTTTCTTATGTCACAGGACGGGCCGGCCGGCCGCCGATCGTCTATTGACAGCCGCGTTACGACTAGCCAAGTGAAGCACCCGAATTACTCAAAGGATCCGGACCGTGGCCAAACCCGAATTGGGTACCAAGAGGCTCTGCGCCAGTTGCGGCGCGAAGTTCTATGACCTGAGCAAGGATCCGATCCACTGCCCGAAATGCGACACTGTTTATGTGGTCGCACCGGTAGTGTCCCGCTCGCGGCCGGAACCCGCACCGGTCGTCGCCCCACGGCCGCCCGCCCCGGTGGAAGAGGTTGCCGTGCCGGAGCCGACCGAGGTCGAGACCGTTTCGCTCGAAGAGGCCGATGCCGAGGCGCAAGGAACCAAAAAGCCCGCGGCGGGAGAGCCCGAGGTCGAAGGCGAAGAAGTCGAGATCGAAGAAACGATCGTCGACGACGACGACAACACCTTCATCGAGGAGCAAGAGGAAGAGGACGCCGACGTCACCGACATCATCGGCGGCGACATCGAAACCGAGGAGGAAGGATAATCAGGAGTCGGTAATCAGTATTCAGTAATCAGAAAGGCGGTTCTGATTACTGAATACTGATATCTGATCCCTGAAGGGGCCATAGCTCAGCTGGGAGAGCGCCTGCATGGCATGCAGGAGGTCGGCGGTTCGATCCCGCCTGGCTCCACCAACCTTCGCGGCCAAGGCGGCTGCGGTCGGCGCGCCAGCCTAAACCGCGAAGCTTGCCCGCCGTAGCTCGAAGAGCGGAGGCGGGCTTTTGCTTCGTACCGCAATTTCCCTCTACTAATCCCAATTCCGCTGCGGCTGGCCGCGCGGGGCGTGTTGTTATATCGTGCGCTCTGCGGGCTAAGGAGGGTGTGATGCGTAAAGCTTGGATCAGGGCTGTGCTCGGGGCGGCGTTTGCCGTGTCGATTGCCGGTCCGTTATCGGCGCAGCAGACCTCGCCGCAACCGGCCGCTGCGGACCAAAACCAGCCCGATCAGAGCACGGCCCCCGCGCCGCCGCCAAAGCCGAAGCACACCCATACGCAGAAGCCTCCAGCGGTTTCACAAACCAACCCCGATCTCGACGCCGACGATCAACTCGCGCCGTCGCAGATGAAACAACCGATGCCGGCGGCGGTTGCCGAACCGGGCAGCGCGCCCGCCAAGCCGGTGCATCCCGCCGTGCACGCGTCCGCGGAGGCGGCGCCTTCGCATCCGGCGGGCGGAGCCGCCGGGCTCGCAAATACTCACGTCGTCGCTTGCAGCGGCATCTTCGGGAAAGATTCGAGCCACCTCAAACTCGCGATGACGTTCGAATCCAAGAACATCACTTTTACCGATGTCGAAGCCGATGGCGGCGCCAAAGTCCAGGCCACGGTCCTGTTTCCCAAGGACCCGAAGCGGCGGCTTGAAGTGTGGTGGTCCAATCCCGCCGCCCGCAGCGAAACGCATCTTATCGTCATCGGTGGCCAATCGACCTGGACGGCGCCGGGCGGCATGCACCTTGGGCTGACCCTGGCACAACTGGAAAAGCTCAACCAGAAACCATTCAAGCTCAAAGGATTCGATAAAAACGGCATTGCGACGGCGAGTAGCTGGGACGGCGGCGCTTTGGCGGACCTCCCGGGCGGCTGTATCTCGGGCGTCAGCGTTCACGCCGATCCGAAAGCCTCTGCCGACGCCGTCGGCGCCTTTGCCCCCGACAAGGAATACAGTTCTTCCGATCCCGCGATCCGCGCGGTCAAGCCGACGGTCAGCGAGATCCTCATCGGCTATTAGTGCCGGGCGCTAAGCGAGCGCGACGTTACGGATTTGGTTTGGTCGAGATCGGCGGCGCCGGCGACGCGGTTGTAGAAGGCTGTTTCGGCTGGGCGCGTTTGGCCGCTGCGTCGGCTTGCTCGCTCTGCATGGTGCGGACGTCGCGCGCCATTTCCAAGCAGGTCAGCAACTCCGTATAGCTCGAATCGCCGCCCATTCGCGATTCATTCGTGCAAGCGGTCTTATCGGCCGGCGCGAAGCTCGACCATTGCTTGACCAGTTCGTCACGCGTGGCTTGCTCGCTGTCGAGGCAGTTCTTGTTCTCCTCGGAAACATCGTTGTCATGGAACGACACGCCGCCCTGTTGAGCGATGCCCTGACAGACCTGATCGACGTTGAGCGTCGGAACGCTGTCGGAGACCGGCATAATGAGGTGCATGCCGAGGACCAATGCCGGGGGAAGAATCATGACCGCGCTCCGTCAAACCGCCACATCATTATATAACACGGCGGCGCCATGGAACCAGCAAGCCGGAACTTTCGGCTCGAGGGTTGACCGCCGACGGCCCCGCCCGCTATGGCTGGAGCGGGTGAGGGAGTTTCCATGATTCTTGCACCGCTGCTTGGCACGGCGCTCTTTATCGCCGTGGCCACCGATCCGCTGACCGACGTACCGGGCGCGACGAACCTGTCGGCGCAACAGAAAAGCGCTGTGATGCAGCCGCTGGTGCATTACGCAACCGATTGCATCGTACGGGCCGTGGTCACCGATCCGCGCTATGGCACCAAGCCCGTCGCGGAACTCGGCGACCTGATCGTTGACTCCATGCCGGCGTGCGTCGCGCCGGTGCGCGCGATGATCGACGCTTATGATCGCTATTATGGCGGCGGCAGCGGCCAGGCCTTCTTCATGGGTCCTTATCTGGACGGCCTGCCCCAGGCTGTCATCGCGGCGAGTAAGAAAGCCGCGGCGCCGTAACCGGCGACTATCGAGGTCATGGCGGCCGAAGTCATGGTGACCGCGACACGATTCTTCATTGGCTCCGCCATTCAGATTTCCTGACGACGGTACGCGTCGCCTTTCAGCGCGGCAGCGCCTGCACCGCGATTCCGGTGTTGGGATCAACCACTAAGATGCGATCGGGCTCATAGACGTAGCGGTAGATAAACGGCTCGGTGTAGCTACCCTGCGCCGGCGGGGCCGCAAAACCGGGTGCCGCCGCTGCCGACATCGGAACCGCTACATCATAGAGCGCCGGCGAGTTGTCCGGGTTGACGAGCGGGGCTTGCACGACCTCGTTATAAAGCGGTTGCGGGGCGGCTCCCGGCGTAGGCACGATCTGCCGCGTGATTGTCCGCGTGGTCACCACCTGCCGGCGGACGGTGCGCGACGGAGCAGGCCGTATTGTGCGGGTCGTCTCGGTGGTCTGCAGCGTCTCCATCGGCTGCGACATCACGGTCGTAACCAGCGGCTGATCGTTCATAACTGTTTGCGCATGCGCGACCGGCGCGCCGGCGGCCAGCGCGAGGCCGAACGCGGTCATTGGGATGGGGAATTTCATGGCGTACTCCTATGCATAGGTCGTTCGGGCGTTCGCCCGCCATGAAGCCAACGCCTGTGTTGCTTGGCTGTTCCTGATCAAAAGGAATCGCTGAAGATTGCCGGATTCGACGTAAACGAGCGTCCAGGAACTACGGCGGCGAGTTCCACGGCCGCAAAATTGACGTACTTACGCGGTTTCGGAACCGTATCGGCGCGCGAGCGCGCCGCGCAGCATCGCCGATAGCGGCAGCGTCAGCAAAACGAACGCCGCCAAGAACGCCAGTGCGGACCACACCCCGAGCGCGTCGCCGACCCGGCCGATCAGCACCGGCGCAATCGCGCCTGACCCGATGGTGCCGGTATAAAAAATGCTCAGCGCGCGCGTGCGCCATTTCGGCACGACCAGATCGGGCACGGAACCGTATAACACCGATGATGTGCCATTGAGTGCGATGCCGATCACCGGCAACAACAACAGCGCGCCTTCGAGCGGCAATGGGAACAGCGCGAGAATCCCAGCCGCCGTAAATCCCTCGGTCAGCCACACCGTTCCGATCGCGCCGATGCGGGCACCGATGAAAGTGCAAGCAAGCTTTCCCACCGCCCCGCCGGCAAAGACCAAGGTCAACGCCAAACCGATGGTCTGTTCGGTCGCGCCTTTGTTGCGCAGCACGAACGGTAGAAACAGCAAAAATCCCATGCGCGTTGCGCTGTCGATGATGCCGATCGTCAGCAGCAAAGCGAACGCGAAGGGTTGGCTCTTGCAGCTTGGCGGCATAGCCGCATCCGCTTTCAGGGGGATAACGGCGCCGCGTTCGGTGCGTGGTGCTACCAAATAAATCACCGCCGCCATGACGATGCCGACGCCGCCGAGAATGGCGAGTGCCGGACGCCATGCCATCAGCAAAAGCATCAGCGAAAGCGTCGCGGGCACGGTCATCTTGCCGATATCGCCGCTGAAATTGTAAGTGCCGAGCGCTTTGAGCGAGCGCGGACCGGCGAAGGCGCGGGCCACGAGCGCGGAGGCGATCGGATGCTGCGTGCTGGAGCCGATGCCGCTCAACAGCAACGCGCCGAGCAGCATGACAAAGCCAGTGCTGAGCCCGGCGAAGCAATAGCCAAGACCGGCCAGCGCCGTGCCGAGCGCCAGCACGGTGGCGGCGCCGAACCGCTCCGAGACAAGGCCGGCCGGGATTTGCAGGCATGCCATGGCGCCGACAAAGACGCTGCGCAACGCGCCAAGCGCCGCGTAGCTGAGGCCGAATTCGGTCTGCCACAGCGGCAGCAAAATGTAGATGAGGTCGGTGTAGCCGTCGTGCAGCGCATGCGCGGCGCCGGCGACAATCGCGGCGCGGCGCTGCTCGCCCGACATTTCGGGCGCCAGCGCCGTAAAGTGCTCCCAGCTGAGCCTGCGCATACAGAAACCTGCAAAACTTTGTTGCACGTCCTAATGACCACTCGAAGAGGCGTCAATCGCGCCTCGATTGACCGTTACAATCGCGGGGTGCAGTCTGCGGTGCGAAACGGGAATCACGCGCGCAGCATCGGCAGGAGGAATTATGTTCGGCCTCGGCGACCTGTTCCAATGGGAGCGATTCGTGACGCCCACCGTGATCAAGGTTTTCTATTGGCTCGCCGTGGTGATTTCCGTCCTGCTCGGCTTCGCCGGAGCGGTCAGCGCCTTGACCACCATGGCGTATAATCCGTTTGTCGGCATGATCTTTCTGATCGTGAGCCTGCTCGGCGCTGGCATGGGCATAATCCTGGCGCGCATCATCGCCGAATTCGTGCTCATCGTGTTTCGCATCAATGAGCACTTGGGAGCGATCAGGAACCAGGGATCAGGGATCAGGAATCAGTGATCAGGAAACAAGAATCAGTCTGATCTGTTGTTGCTGATCCCTGATTCCTGATTACTGACCACCTGACATCTAGTTCGCGAAGCGGAAATGCATGACGTCACCGTCCTGCACGACATAATCCTTGCCTTCGAGCCGCATCTTGCCGGCATCCCGCGCGCCGGCCTCGCCGCCACCAGCGACGTAATCGTCATAGGCAATCGTCTCGGCGCGGATAAACCCGCGCTCGAAATCGGTGTGGATGACGCCGGCGGCCTGCGGCGCTTTGCTGCCGCGCGTTACCGTCCAGGCGCGCGCCTCTTTCGGCCCGGCGGTGAAGAAAGTCACCAGTTGCAAGAGCCCGTAGCCGGCGGCGATCAAACGATCGAGACCGGCTTCCTTGAGCCCGATCGCGGCGAGGTAGTCTTCACGCTCGTTGCGCGATAGCACCGCGATCTCCGCTTCGATCTTGGCGGAAATGACAATCGCGGCGGCGCCCTCCTCCTTGGCGCGGGCTTCGACCTGCCGTGAAAACGCGTTGCCGCCGGCCGCGGAACTTTCGTCGACGTTGCAGACGTAAAGCACTGGAAGCGAAGTGAGCAACCCGAGCAGGCGGAAGGCCTTCTCCTCCTCGGGCTTGCGCTCGGTCAGCCGCGCCGGCTTGCCGTCGCGCAGCAGCGCGAGCGCACGGGTAACGAGGTCGAGGGCTTCCTTTGCCTCCTTGTCGGCGCCCTTGGCTTTTTTGCTAAGCCCGTCGGCGCGCCGCTCCAAACTTTCGAGGTCGGCGAGCATCAGTTCGGTCTCGACCGTTTCGATGTCGGCCGTCGGATTGATGCGGCCCTCGACATGGGTCACGTCGGTATCCTCAAAGCACCGCACCACATGCGCGATGGCGTCGACCTCGCGGATATTGCCGAGGAACTGATTGCCGAGCCCCTCGCCTTGCGAGGCACCGCGCACCAGACCCGCGATATCGACGAAGGTAAGCCGCGTCGGCACGATGGCAGCCGACTTGGCGAGCGCGGCAAGCGTATCGAGGCGCCGGTCCGGCACCGCGACCTCGCCGACATTCGGCTCGATGGTGCAGAACGGATAATTCGCCGCCTGCGCCGCCGCGGTTTCGGTCAGCGCATTGAAGAGGGTCGACTTGCCGACATTCGGCAGGCCGACGATGCCGCATTTGAAGCCCATTGGATTCCATTACCTATCAGCCGGCGGATCACGCTTCGTCGCGATCAGGATCGGAACGGAGGTCCGGCGTCTCACCAAATCCCTTTGCCACCATGGCGAGGTGAACTTTGTTCTGAAAGCTTGCGTCCTCGCCGTGGACTATCAGATCCGCGTTATCCGCGAGAACCGCGACCAGTGCCTCGACCCAGCCGCGCTCGCTTTTGGCGAAATCGCTCAGCACGTAATGCTGCACCATGGCCTTGTCGCCGGGATGTCCGACGCCGATGCGCACCCGCCGATAGTCGTTGCCGATATGCTCGGAGATCGAGCGCAAGCCGTTGTGACCGGCAATGCCGCCGCCGATTTTGACCCGCACCTTGCCCGGCGGCAGGTCGATCTCGTCATGGAACACGGTGATACCGGCGAGCGGCAGCTTGTAGAAATGGGCGGCCTCGGCGACGGCGCGTCCGGATTCATTCATGAACGTGCCCGGCAAGAGTAGCAGCGTGCGCTCGCCGCCGATCGACCCCTCACATGCAACGCCCGCAAAGCGCCGCCGCCACGGCCCGATGCCGTGGCGCTTGGCGATCTCCTCGAGCGCCATGAAGCCGATATTGTGCCGGTTGCCGGAATAGCGTGCTCCCGGATTGCCAAGTCCGACCAGGAGCAGCATCAGCGTCGTCCAGCGTGGGGCAGCAACCTCACTTCTTCTCGGGCGCGGCGGCACCAGCCGGAGCGGCACCCGGCGCGGCGCCGGGAGCAGCACCCGGCGCGCCACCAGGCGCGGCGCCTTCGACCGGACCGGCGGCGGCGGCGGCGGCGGCAGCAGCCGCTGCAGCGGCGGCGGCCTCGGCGGCGGCCTTCATTTCTTCGGCGTAGCCCGACGGCGGCACGACTGTAACCAAAGTAATATCGCGGCGCTCGACGACGCTGACACCCTCGGGAAGCGCGATTTCGCTCAGGTGCTTGGAGTGGTTGATCTCGAGCTCGCCGATATCGACGTCGATGCCGGCCGGAATGGCATCGGCGCGACAGCGGACTGCGACGGTATGCGTCACGATTGAGACGGTGCCGCCGCGTTTCACGCCCGGCGACAGGTCGGCATTGCGGACATGGATCGGAATATTGACGCGGATCGTCGCCCCTTCGCCCAGCCGCATGAAGTCGACATGCAGCGGCAGGTCGCGAACGGCGTCGAGCTGAAAGTCGCGCGGGATGACGCGGTGCTTCACCCCGTCGATCTCGACGTCATGAATGGTGGTGAGGAAATGACCGGCATAAATGCGGTGATGCAGATCGGCATAATCGAGCGAGATCGCCAGCGGCGGCTTGCCGTCGCCGTAGATGATTCCGGGAACGCGGCCGGAGCGGCGTTCGGCCCGGGCGGCCCCCTTGCCTGCCCGCGAACGCGCCGCCGCCTTGATCAGATTGACGGTCGCCATGTTGCTATCCTCGTCTTAAGCCTTGATATCCAATGGAAATTTCCGCGCCGAGCCTCCAGGGGTGCTGTAGCAGGCGCGGAAGGCGCGCTTATAACGGCGCAAAGCCTTAAAAACAAGGAAGTCCTGCGGCGGCACCGCAGCGACCGCGTAATTAAAGTTCTATCGCAATCCTAAGACGCGGCCGGATTGGCAGGTGGATCGCCCGGCAGCTGGCCCGGAAAGGATTCACCAGGGCCGGCCGCCGCGGCGGTCCCCATGCCGGTTTTAGCAACCGCCGCTTCGAGCGCGGCGAGGCGGGCCTTAAGCGCCTCGTTTTCTTCCCGCGCGATGCGGGCCATGTCCTTGACCGCCTCGAATTCGTCGCGCTTGACCAGGTCGAGATCGCGCAACCAGCGCTCCGCCTGGGTGCGAAACAGCGTCTCGAATTCGCGCCGCACACCTTGCGCGACCCCGGCCGCGTCATTCATTAAGCGTGCGACCTCGTCGAAGAACCGATTCGTTGTCTGGACCATCGTCGTCTCCGCGCCCATTGCCAGCCCCGCGCGACCGCGCGCCGGCTTGCTATGCGTTGGGACAATGGCGATGGTGCGGCGCGGCCGCAAGGGGGCTCGGCCAGCCGGCTCGCGCGACGCTTTTCAGGACAGCCCGCTGATGTTCGTTCTGCCGATCATTCCCTATCCCGCGATCAATCCGATCCTGATCGCGATCGGACCCTTCGCGGTGCGCTGGTATGCGCTCGCTTATATCGTCGGCATTATCGCCGGCTGGTTCTATGCGCGGGCCATTATTGTTTCGGAGCGCTTATGGGGCGGCGCGGCGCCGTTCACCGTGCTCGACTTCGACGATTTCGTAATTTGGATCACGCTCGGCATCATACTCGGCGGCCGCACCGGTTATGTGCTGTTCTACAATCTGCCGTTTTTTGCCGCTCATCCGCTGGAAATCGTTCGGCTCTGGAACGGCGGCATGTCGTTCCATGGCGGCCTGATCGGCTGCGCCGTCGCGATTGTCTTGTTCGCGCGGCATCAGCGCATTCCGATGCTATCGCTCGCCGACGTGACCACGGCGGTGGCGCCGATCGGCCTGTTTCTCGGTCGCCTTGCCAATTTCATCAACGGCGAATTATGGGGACGGCCGACCGATGTCCCCTGGGCCATGGTGTTTCCCAACGGCGGTCCGCTTCCGCGTCATCCCAGTCAGCTCTACGAAGCGGCGCTCGAAGGCGTCGTGCTTTTCATCGTGCTGGGCATTTTGGTGCGAAGCGGCGCGCTCAAACGGCCGGGTGCGGTCACGGGAGCCTTCGCGCTCGGCTACGGCATCGCGCGCATCACTTGCGAATTTTTCCGCGAGCCCGACGTCCAGGTCGGCTTTCTTTGGGGCGGCCTCACCATGGGAATGCTGCTGTGTATTCCGTTGATGCTGGGCGGCGTCGCCCTCCTCGCCTTCGTATTGACGCGCGAACCCGGCACGCGGGCACCAGCCGCGAAAGATGGCTGACGGACCCTCACCGCTGGAGGCGGAAATTCGCCGCCTGATCGGCATCGCCGGGCCGATGCCGCTCGCCGAATATATGCGGCTGTGTCTGACGCATCCGCGATACGGCTATTACATCAATCGCGATCCGCTCGGCGCCGGCGGCGATTTTGTCACGTCGCCGGAGATCAGCCAGATGTTCGGTGAGCTGATCGGATTATGGACCGCGTCGGTCTGGCGGCTGATGGGCGAGCCGGAAAACATGCGCATCGTCGAACTCGGCCCCGGCCGCGGTACATTGATGCACGATGCATTGCGGGCCGCCAAAGTCGTCAAAGGTTTCCGTACGGCGATCGTGCTGCACCTGGTGGAGGTAAGTCCCGCCCTGCAACAGGCGCAGGAGCACAAGCTTCACGATCTCGACGTGCCGATCTTGTGGCACGATAAACTCGAGGACGTGCCCGGCGGTCCGAGCATCATCATCGCCAACGAATTCGTCGATGCGCTGCCCGTCCATCAGGCGGTCAAACAATCCGGCGGCTGGCACGAGCGTGTCATCGACATCTCTGCGGAAGGCAATTTTTTCGTCGGCGCGGCACCCGATCCGCTGCCGTTCTTCGAATCCTCGATGCCGCGCGCCTTGCGTCATGCCGCCGAAGGCGCAATCTACGAATGGCGCGACGACGGAACCGCGCTCGAACTCGGCCGGCGCGCGCGCGCGAATGGAGCCGCTTTGATCATCGACTACGGTCACGCCCATTTCGGATTGGGCGACACGCTGCAGGCGGTCGCCGGGCATTCCTTCACCGATCCGCTGCGCGCGCCGGGCAAGGCCGACCTGACCGCGCATGTCGATTTCGAAGCGCTGGCGCAGTGCGCGGAGAGCATGGGGGGGCGCATTCACGGCCCGATCCGGCAACGCGATCTGTTCCTGCGCCTCGGCATCGAGCAGCGCGCGGCGGCGCTGAAGGCGAGCGCGCCGCGCGACAAAGCCGCCGACATCGAGATCGCGTTGTCGCGACTGATCGCGGAGGGCGCGCGCGGCATGGGCGAACTGTTCAAGGCCATAGCCATCGCGGCGCCCGCACTCGGCGAGCTTCCCGGTTTTGCGGAGGCGTCTTGAAAATCGAAGCTGCCTCATTGGCATTGACCGGCATCCGTCATGCGTTTTTCACGCGTGCCGGCGGTGTTTCCGGCGGCCTCTATGCCAGCCTCAACGGCGGGGTCGGCTCGCGCGATGCCGCCGAACGCGTCGCGGAAAATCGCGCCCGCATGGCGGCGGTGCTCGGCGTCGAGCCGGACCGCTTTCTCACCGCCTATCAGGTCCATTCGCCGACGGTAGTCGTTGCCGAAGCACCGTGGACGACCGAGGACCGGCCCCGCGCTGACGCCATCGTGACCCGCATGCGCGCGCTCGCCATCGGCGTCACCACGGCCGATTGCGGTCCGGTTCTGCTGGCCGACCCGCAGGCTCGCGTGATCGGCGCCGCGCATGCCGGCTGGCGCGGAGCGCTGACCGGCGTTATCGAAGCTGCCGTCGAGGCGATGGAGCGGCTGGGCGCCGCGCGCGGGCAAATCCGCGCCGCCATCGGACCCATGATCCGGCAATCCAACTACGAGGTCGGCACCGACCTCATCGCGCGCTTTGACGCCGAGGATCGGGCGAGCCACCGGTTCTTCTCGCCCGCGGCGCGCGACGGCCACGCTCTCTTCGATCTGGGCGGCTATGTCGCGGAGCGGCTTAAACGGGCTGGCGTCGGCCAAATCGAAGATCTCGCCCTGTGCACCTACGCCGATCCCACACGATTCTTCAGCTTCCGCCGCACCACGCACCGGGCGGAAGCCGATTACGGCCGGCACGTGAACGCGATCGCGCTGACGGGCGAATAGCGCTATTCGCCGTTCGCTATACCGCAAACCTTTAACCATCATACGCGGCTTAAAAAACCCGCGGGGACAAGACCTTGATTCATATTGCCAGCCCGGCAAGCGGCTTGTATCAGGTGCTTGTTTTCGTTGGAGCATGATCTTTTCCGAAAACCATGCTCGGGCGTCGATCGCGCAGGAGAGCTGGAATGGCGGGCAACAACGGAGCGATCAAGCTCGTCGCCGGTAATTCCAACCCTGCGCTTGCCGAGGCCATCGGGAGCTATCTCGGTACGCCCCTGACCAAGGCGGTGGTCCGGCGCTTCGCCGACATGGAGGTCTTTGTCGAAATCCAGGAGAACGTGCGCGGTGCCGACGTCTTCGTGATCCAGTCGACATCGTATCCCGCCAACGATCACCTGATGGAATTGCTGATCATCATCGACGCGCTCCGGCGCGCTTCGGCGCGGCGTATCACAGCGGTCATCCCCTATTTCGGCTATGCCCGGCAGGACCGCAAAGTCGGGCCGCGCACGCCGATCTCGGCCAAGCTCGTCGCCAACCTCATCACCCATGCCGGCGTCGATCGTGTTCTCACGCTCGACCTTCATGCCGGTCAGATCCAGGGCTTTTTCGACATCCCGACCGACAATCTGTTCGCCGCGCCGGTCATCATGCGCGACATCAGGCAGCGTTTCGACGTGTCCAAGGTGATCGTGGTGTCGCCGGACGTCGGCGGCGTGGTGCGCGCGCGCGGTCTCGCCAAACGCATCGATGCGCCGCTTGCCATCATCGACAAACGGCGCGAGCAGCCGGGCGAATCCGAAGTCGTCAACGTCATCGGCGAAGTCGCCGGCGGCATCTGCATCCTGGTCGACGATATCGTCGATTCCGGCGGCACTTTGGTGAATGCCGCCGACGCGTTGTTGGAGAAGGGCGCCACCGAGGTCTATGGCTACATTACGCACGGCGTGCTGTCGGGCGGCGCGATTTCCCGCGTCGGCAATTCGCGGATGAAGGAACTGGTGATCACGGATTCGATTCAGCCCACCAAGGCGGTCACCGAGTCCAAAAACATCCGCGTGCTGTCGATTGCCACCCTGATCGGCGAAGCGATCAGCCGGACGGCTGCCGAAGAGTCGGTATCGAGTCTATTCGACTGACGCAGCGCCACTGGCGGCATTAAATCCTTACCCCGAGTCAACTTGTCGCAGCCGGGTCTGTGGACGGAAATATTTTGAGGATTGTGCCGTCCCGGCAAATCACTTCATGAGTGCCGGTGCCGGCGGCGGTTGAGGCTCTCGCGGCGACTTTGGCGGACGGAATCAGGCCGATTATAGTCGGTGCGCGGGCTGATTCGCGGCTGCGCGTCAATCGGCCCGCAAAAGCCGCCCCTGCGTCAAATTGCAGCCGGTATTCGGATTGGTGCTGTGGCGTGTGCGCGATCCCACTCTCACCGGCACTGTGGAGGCGGCATGGCCCTCATCGAGACGACACGCGATCAACGCAACAATCCGCTCGAAGTCGTCGAGCGTATGGCGTCCGGCAACAACTGGCCGTTCGAGCGCGCCGGCGAAGACGAGATCGGCATCGTGGTCACCGGCCGCTGGACTAATTATCAGGTGTCGTTCACCTGGATGAACGACATCGAAGCGCTGCATCTGGCGTGCGCCTTCGACATGAAAGTACCGGAGACGCGGCTCTCCGATGTGCAGCAGCTCATCGCGCTGATCAACGAACAATTGTGGATCGGGCATTTCGACGTCTGGACGCAGAACGGCGTCATCATGTTCCGCCACGCGCTGGTTCTGGCCGGCGGCGTCGCCGCCTCGGGGCGGCAATGCGAGGCGGTGCTCGGCACCGGACTCGATACCTGCGAACGCTACTTTCCCGCCTTCCAATTCGTGATCTGGGCGGGCAAGTCGGCGCGCGAAGCTATGGACTCCGCGATGTTCGAGACCGCAGGTCAGGCGTGACGGCTCCCGGACAAGGTCCGGATTTGCAGAATTTCTCCGGTATGCTGGTTTTGCTCGGCGCCGGCAAAATGGGCGGCGCCCTGCTCGAAGGCTGGTTGCGGCTCGGGCTTGATCCGAACCAGGTCGCGGTGCTGGAGCCGCAGCCCTCGCCGCAAATCTCGGCGCTCGCGCAGCGTGGTCTGCGGATCAACCCGGATCCGAACACGCTTTCGAATGTTACCGCCGTCGTCATTGCGGTGAAGCCACAAGCGGCGGCGCAGGCATTGCCCGCTCTGGCGCCGCTCGTTTCCGCCTCGACGGTCGTCGTGTCGATCATGGCCGGGCGGACGCTGCAGTCTGTCGCCGGTGCGCTGGCGACGCCTTGCACGATCGTGCGCGCGATGCCGAATATGCCGGCCGCGATCGGGCGCGGCATCACCGTCGCCGTGTCGCGCAACGCAAGTAACACGCAACGCGAGCTCGCGGACCGGCTACTTGCCGCGACCGGCGCGGTCGAGTGGATCGAAAACGAGTCCCTCATGGATGCCGTAACCGCGGTGTCGGGGTCGGGCCCAGCCTATGTTTTTCTGCTCGCCGAAACTCTGGCCCAGGCCGGCGTGGCGGCGGGACTGCCGCCGCCGCTTGCGGCAAAGCTTGCGCGGGACACCGTCGCCGGTGCGGGCGAATTGCTGCATCGCTCGCCGCTCGAGGCCCAGGCGTTACGCGAAAACGTCACCTCGCCGGGGGGCACCACCGCCGCGGCGCTTGAGGTGTTGATGGGCCAAAACGGGCTCGAGCCGCTGATGACCGAGGCGGTTGCTGCCGCTACGGCACGCTCGCGCGATCTCGCCGGCTGATCCTCCGCGCCTTGAAATCGTCGCTACCTTGGAACCGTCGTGGGGCAGGCCTACATTCAGGTCAACCACGTCGGCTGACGTTGAGTTGAGGAGTTCGGCCATGGCCCGCAGACCCGCCCGCAAGTCGGCCCCCAAATCCGCTCGCTCCGCTGCGGCCGGCGGCGGCGCCGCGCCGGCCGGCGATCGCGAAAAAATCATTGCCGCCTTTCTGGAGCTTCTGGCCGAGCACCGTTTCGAGGCGATCGGCCTCGCGGAGATCGCCGCAGCGGCCGATGTGTCGCTCGCACAACTGCGTGGTGAATTCGGCTCATCGCTTGTCATCCTGGCCGCCCACATCAAAGCCATTGACCGTGCCGTGTTGGCTGAGGATCTGAGCGACATGGACGAAGAGCCGCCGCGCGAGCGCCTGTTCGACGTGCTGATGCGCAGGCTCGAGAAGCTCGCGCCGCACCGCGAGGCGGTGCGTTCGCTCATGCGCTCGGCGAGCCGCAATCCGCCGCTCGCTTTGGCGCTAAACGGGCTCGCCGTGCGTTCGCAGCAATGGATGCTGACCGCCGCCGGCGTTTCCGCATCGGGCCCCCGCGGCATGATGCGCGCACAGGGTCTCGCGCTTCTGTTCGGCGCGGTCCTGCGGACGTGGGTCAAAGACGAAGATCCGGGCGTGGCGCGCACCATGGCGGCGCTCGACCGGGCCCTGTCGCGCGGCCAGCGCTTTGCCGGCCTGCTTGACGACTTGTGCCGGGTGCCGTCGCGACTGTGCCGGCTGCGGCCGCGGCGCCGCCGTCGTCCCGACGATTCCGAGGACTCCGCGGTCGCCTAGTAAGAATGCGCCAAGCCGCCGGTTCGTCAATAAAACTGCCGCACTCGGGCCTACACCAAAGGCAAGTCGACGTGTTCTCATCGTAGTGCCGGACGGCGCGCTACTCATCCACACCTTTTTCTTTGGATTTCGTCGCGCGCCTGCCAAGCTTAACTACAGTCTATGGTCTCAATGAATTGCGATGACTGGGTCTATTTGTTTTCGCCTTCAGATTTACCCACCACGACCCAAGAAGTGTCGCAGCGCACCAAGATTAGAACTCCTATAAAAAGATATTTTATCTTTGCAATCAAAGTTGCCGTAAGCTAGGCATGGTTTCAGATCGTACCAATTCGCCGCCGGGCATTCCCGCCAATGATTGTCTGTTCCTGCAACGTGTTTTCCGATCACGATGTGCGCGCGACAATGTCGGAGAGCGCCGAAGCGCCGCGTACAACGGGCCAAGTCTATCACTGCTTGGGTTGCAGCGCCCAATGCGGGCGATGTGCGCGCACCATCCGCCGCATCATGGATGAAGCGCTGGCGGCCGCCGAACCGCCGTGCTGCGGTAACGCGGCACCCCGCTCTTAATCATTACTTCGCAGCGACGCCGGCCGGCCGCGGCAAGCGGGATGTTGCCTTTCCGGCCGCGCCGTAACGGCTATAATCGCCGCGCCCGCCGCACCCCGGCGCGGCTCATCAATCGCAGGAGCACGAACATGCGAGGCGACCCAGGTGTCCTCGATTATCTCAACAAGGCCCTGCGGCACGAACTGACTGCGATCAATCAGTACTGGCTGCATTACCGGCTGCTCGGCAATTGGGGCTACCAGGCGCTGGCCAAGCAATGGCGCAAGGAATCGATCGAGGAGATGCAGCACGCCGACAAGCTGGTCGACCGCATCATTTTCCTCGACGGCTTTCCCAACATGCAGGTGCTCGATCCGCTGCATATCGGCCAGAATGTGAAAGAGGTGCTCGATTGCGATCTCGCCGCCGAAATCTCGGCGCGAACGCTCTATGAGGAGGCCGCCACGCATTGCCACAAGGTGCGAGATTACGTGTCGCGCGATCTGTTCGAGAAACTGATGCACGACGAGGAAGAGCACATCGACTTCCTCGAAACCCAACTCGACCTCGTCGCCAAGCTCGGGCTTGAGCTCTACGCCCAGCATCACATCGGCGAACTCGACGAGGACGAGGACTGACCGGCTTCACAAAACGCCCGGCGCGGTTCGGCGTCACAATCGTCAACAAAAGGTTATCGGCTGCCTTTGTCTCGCCGCCACGGCGAAACAGCGCCCGCTTAACCATGTCGGCGCCGCCGCGCCCGATTGGGCCGGGAAGATACGTAGGCCGACAGGCAATCGTTAAGAGTTAAGGTTAAGACCCGCTTAAACATTTCCTGGCTACCTTCGAACCTGTTCGACGACGGTGCGCCGCCGCGTGCGCGGCACCCGTCGAGGAAAGGTCGAAGCGATGGTAAGCGTTACGCTCCTGATACGCGCCGCGGCCGCAACCCTGTTCAGCACGACTGCCTACGCAGCGGACATGCCGCAACCATTGCCGCCGCAACCTCAGCTGGCTTATCAGCCCATGCCGCTCGTCATGGAGCAGCCCGAGGGCGCCTGGTATTTGCGCGGCGACGTCGGTGTCGGCATAACCAGTCAAGCTGATTTCGTCTTCCAGGCGAACCCGCTCAACCCGCCCGTCGATATCCTCGGCCAACAGGGAGCGTTGGCCGACACCGTCTTCTTTGACGCTGGCGTCGGCTATGAGTTCAACAACTGGCTGCGCTTCGACGTCACGGCCGAATATCGCAGCAAGAGCGCTTTCAACGGCTTTATCATTTACAATTTCAATGGCGTATACGGCGACCAGTACAACGCCTTCTTGAAGTCCGACATTTTCCTGGCCAATGCCTATATCGATCTCGGCACCTGGAACTGCCTGACGCCGTTCATCGGTTTCGGCATCGGCGGCGCCTATAACACATTCTCCGACCTGACCGATATCGGAATTGCCACTTCCGGAAACGGCATCGGCACCAATGCCAGTCAATTGAATTTCGCCTGGGCGCTGCACGCCGGCCTTGCCTACAACGTGACGCAGAATTTCTCGGTCGAACTCGCCTACCGCTACCTCAGCTATGGCTCGGTCAGCGACGTCATCAACTGCATGGGCGGCTGCAACCCCGATACCTACAAACTGCAGAACCTGACCTCACAGGACTTCATGTTGGGCGTGCGCTGGAGATTCCCGATCGAATCGACCCCGGTGATGGTGGCGCAGCAGCCGGTGATGGTGCAGCAGGCGCCGGTCTATACTCAGCCCGCCCCGGTCTACACGCAGCCTGCACCCATGATGGTGCCGCAGCCGCAGCCGATGATGATCCAGCCGCAATACCCGGTCCAACCGCAATACCCGCTCACGACTCGCGGCTGATACGAGCGCGGCGGCCGCAAAAGCCCGCTTGGCGTCCCGCGTCGGGCGCCGCTCCCGGCAGTTCCACAAGCCGTGACAAGGCCTTAGCCGGCTCCGCCGAGCTAACGCTCCATTAAGGTTAATGCCTGATGATCGCGCCCAATTGGGCCGCCCTTTGCGCGCCCAAGGAAGGACGGAAATGGCGCGGCTGATGCGTTGGGTGATCGGTGCGGTCGTCGTGCTCGCGTTCGCGCCCCGCGCGTTCGCGCAGGACTTCGTCCTGCGCGGCGCCGAGCCCGCCTACCATTGGGGCGGCCTCTATGTCGGCGGCCAAATCGGCTACACCAGCTCGGTGGTCAATTTCAGTACGGCCGTAGGACCGGAGATCTCAGACATCCTGCGCGATACCTCCATTGAGACGGACGAGCAAATATCGCAATGGAGCCTGCTTGGCTCGCGCAACCCGACCAGCACAAGTTACGGCGCATTCGTCGGGTACAATTATGAATGGGAAAGCGTCATTCTGGGCATGGAAGCGAACTACAATCACTTTGCGCTCACGGCGGTATCGAGCGGCGCGTTGCAAAGAAGCTTCACCGACAGCGGCAATCTTCCAGCCGGCCATAACTACTTCTACACCATGAATGTCAGCGGAGAATCCGCGTTTAGCATGACCGACGCGGCGACGTTTCGCGCGCGCTTCGGTTGGCAGGCGGGCCACTTCCTGCCCTACTTTTTCGCCGGTTTGGCCGTCGGACGAATCGATACCGCAACAGCCACGACTTTGTCCTACACGGCGGTCGATTATCCCGACTCCGAAACCCCGCCGCTCACGCCGCTAAACGATCTCGCGGTCGGTCCTGAAACGGACGGGGCGTCACAGAGCGGCCAGTTCACCTACGGTTTCGCAACCGGCCTCGGCATAGATTTCGCAATCACGGCCAACCTGTTCGTGCGCGGCGAATTCGAATACATCTACTTTGCTCCGATTGACGGCATACAGGTTTCACTTTCAAGCGCCCGGGTCGGCGCCGGCTTCAAGTTCTGATTGTCCCCGCGCCATCGGCTTAGCAATCCACGCCGCAAATGTTGCACGTGCCGCTTGACGGCACCGCCTTGATTCCTTAATTGCGGCTTCGGGACACCCCTCCCCAACGAGGGGCGCCTATCTGGAAGGATAGATCATGACCCTAGCGATGCCTGCCGTGCGGCCGGTTGTGCCGCATTTTTCGTCCGGTCCCTGCGCCAAGCGCCCCGGCTGGAACCCGCAAAACCTCACCGACGCCGTGCTCGGCCGTTCGCACCGCTCCAAGCTGGGCAAGGCCCGGCTCAAGCGCGCCATCGATCTGACGCGCGAAGTCTTGCAAGTGCCGGCCGATTACCGCATCGGCATCGTGCCGGCTTCCGATACCGGCGCGATCGAAATGGCGCTGTGGTCGCTGCTCGGCGCGGCGCCGGTAACGATGTTGGCCTGGGAATCCTTTGGCGAGGGTTGGGTCGGCGATGTCCTCAAAGAGCTCAAGCTCAAGGACGTCAAGGTGTTGCGTGCGCCCTACGGCGAACTCCCGGATCTCACGTCCATCGATCCCGCAAGCGACATCGTCTTCACCTGGAACGGCACGACGTCCGGCGTGCGGGTTCCCAATGCCGACTGGATTGCCGCCGGCCGCAGCGGGCTTTCGATCTGCGATGCGACCTCGGCCGCATTCGCCCAGCCGCTCGATTGGGGCAAGCTCGATGTCATCACTTTCTCCTGGCAGAAGGCGCTGGGCGGCGAGGCCGCGCACGGCATGCTCATCCTGTCGCCACGCGCGGTCGCGCGGCTGGAGGGCTATAACCCGCCCTGGCCGATGCCCAAAATCTTCCGCATGACCAAGGGCAATAAGCTCAACGAAGGCATTTTCCTGGGCGAAACCATCAACACGCCGTCGATGCTGTGCGTGGAGGATTATCTCGACGCGCTCGAATGGGCGAAATCGATCGGCGGCCTCGACGCGCTGCACGCCCGCGCCGACGCCAATGCCAAGACCATTGCCGATTGGGTGGCGCGCACGGCATGGATCGATTTTCTGGCCCGCGATCCGGCGCAGCGGTCGAACACTTCGGTATGCCTGAAGGTGGTTGATCCGATGGTCAATCGGCTGCCCCCCGATGCGCAGGCCGCATTCGTCAAGAGCATCGCCGCGGCACTCGACAAGGAAGCAGTCGCCTACGACATCGACGCCTATCGCGACGCGCCCGCCGGGCTTCGCATCTGGTGCGGCTCGACCGTCGAACGAAGCGACGTTGAGGCGCTCACGCTCTGGCTCGACTGGGCCTATGCCAATGCCAAGGACGCACTGGCAAAAGCGGCGTGATCCATGAGCCGCGACAAGGCGCTGAAATAGCTGCCGCGCCTTTCCCACATATTGCGCAGGTTGCGCTCCGAAAGGACTGACCCATGACTGCCCGCGTCCTGATTTCCGATGCGCTGTCCCCCGCCGCGGTGGCGATCTTCAAGAACCGCGGTCTCGACGTCGATTTCCAACCCAATCTCGGCAAAGACAAGGACAAGCTTGCCGCGGCGATCGGCGGTTTCGACGGATTGGCGATCCGCTCCGCCACCAAAGTCACCGCCAAGCTCTTGGAAAAGGCCAACGGCCTGAAGGTGATCGGCCGCGCCGGCATCGGCGTCGATAATGTCGATATTCCAGCGGCAACGGCGCGCGGCATCATCGTAATGAATACGCCGTTCGGCAATTCGATCACGACCGCCGAGCACGCGATCACTTTAATGCTGGCGCTGGCGCGGCAAATTCCCGAGGCCGACGCGTCGACTCGTGCCGGCAAATGGGAGAAGAACAAGTTCCTCGGCGTGGAAATCTTCAGCAAGACGCTCGGCGTGATCGGCTGCGGCAATATCGGCTCGATTGTCGCCGACCGGGCGATCGGGCTGAAAATGAAAGTGATCGCCTACGATCCGTTTCTGTCCGCCGAGCGGGCGCTTCATCTCGGCGTCGAAAAAGTCGAGCTCGACGAATTATTGCGGCGCGCCGATTTCATCACGCTGCACACCCCGCTCACCGACAAGACCCGCAACATCATCAATGCCGAATCTCTCGCCGCCGCCAAAAAAGGTGTCCGTCTGATCAATTGCGCCCGCGGTGATCTGGTCGACGAACTGGCCTTGGCGGAGGCGCTCAAATCGGGCCACGTCGCCGGCGCCGCGCTCGACGTCTTTCGCGAAGAGCCGGCGACGCAAAGCCCGCTGTTCGCGCTGCCGAATGTAGTCTGCACACCGCATCTGGGCGCCTCGACGACGGAAGCCCAGGAGAATGTGGCGCTGCAAGTCGCCGAGCAGATGTCGGATTATCTTCTCCGCGGCGCCATTTCCAACGCCGTCAACTTTCCTTCGATCAGCGCCGAGGAAGCGCCCAAGCTGAAGCCGTTCGTGGCGCTTTCGGAAAAGCTCGGCTCATTCGCCGGCCAGCTCACCGAGACCGGCATCCGGCAGGTGCAGATTGCCTACGAGGGCGTGGTCGCGCAGATGAACACCAAGGCGCTGACATCGGCCGCGGTCGCGGGCCTGCTGCGCCCCATGCTGCAGGACGTCAATGTCGTATCGGCCCCCATCGTCGCCAAGGAACGCGGCATCGTCGTCGAAGAAACCCGGCGCGACGCCGAGGGCGATTACGACAGCCTGATCACCGTGACCGTCGTGACCGACCGCCAGACGCGTTCGGTGTCGGGCACGGTCTATGCCGACGGGCGGCCGCGCATCGTCAACATCAAGGGCATCCGCATCGACGCCGAATTTTCCCCGTCGATGCTGTATGTGACCAACCAGGACAAGCCGGGTTTCGTCGGCCGCTTCGCCACCGTGCTGGCGGAAGCCGGCATCAATATCGCGACCTTCCATCTCGGCCGCGAATCCGCCGGCGGCAACGCCATCGCGCTGGTCGAGGTCGATGGCGCCGTAGCGCCCGGCGTGCTCGCCACCGTGCAACAAATCCCGAATGTGCAGCAGGTCAAGCCGCTGCGGTTTTAAACGCCGATTCGGCCCACTGAAAAAGGTAGCCGGTCGAACAACCGCACATTTGGATTTTGGGGAGACCACCGCGAGGCGGTCTTTTCGTTTATGCACGTGTTTCAGTGCATAAGTCCGCTATTG
>Ga0181525_10000855_pt1 | contig 26506 bp, 19 predicted proteins | sample PEATcosm2014_Bin_48_FD_121100 | JGI IMG/M metagenome (GOLD analysis project Ga0181525, IMG submission 121100) | Peatland microbial communities from MTU Mesocosm Facility, Houghton, MI, USA - PEATcosm2014_Bin06_10_metaG | ecosystem: Environmental > Terrestrial > Soil > Wetlands > Peat | place... | reverse complement strand
GAAAGCGATCATGCCACGACTTTTGAGCCGTATCGGATATCGCGGTGTCCTCATCTCCAACACTGTCATTCTCGGTGTCCTTCTGTTGGTGTTTGCAACGATCGGTCTGCGAACGCCGGTTTGGGCCATCGTGCTGCAGGCTTTCCTTTATGGAGCGTTCACGTCGCTGCAATATACGAGCATGAACACGCTGGTATTCGCTGACATAACTGAAGAAGACGCCAGCAGCGCCAGTTCCATCGCAAGCACCGCGCAGCAGATGTCGATCAGCTTCGGTGTGGCGGCGGCAGGGCTAGCCACAGCGTTTTTCGTTCCCAGTACGCACTCCGATCCGACCCAAATGATCCATGGAATCCATAAGGCCCTCATCGCTCTCGGCATTTTGACGGTTTTGTCGACGATTGTCTTCTTTGGTTTGAAGAGCGGCGATGGCGACGATATGAGCCTGCATAAGGTTCTTCACCCGGGAGGATGAATGAGCTGATGGACATCCACCGAGTTAAACGCGATGGCCTTCGCGGCCAACTTCAGCTTCCGAGAGAGTGGCACTTGAAGCTGTATTTCGACCAAGCAGAGCCAGCGACATCACGACCGACATGACGGCTGCGGTGATTCCTAACTGACCATGGGTGAATGGGTTGGGACTGGTGCCGGGAGGGGGAGTCGAACCCCCAAGACCCGAAGGTCGGCGGATTTTGAGTCCGCTGCGTATCGCCGTATAGTTATGATAATAAAACGTTTATATTATGCAAGACGTCAAAGTGTGTAAGCGAATGTGTCGGTCTTGAAAGGTTTTCCATCGGTGTTGGGTCGCAATAAGAATCTCGCGACGGCGTGCAGGCGCCATCATGTACCTCACACCCAGTCACGCGCCACGAACCGGAATGAGTCCCAGTACATGTCCAGCGTTCCGGATCAGACGAGTCTATAATCCGAAATAGACGGGATATTAATCCGAATCAGACGGAGCCTTCACCCGGCATGGACGATACCGATCGCGCCCTCTTTCCTCGCTTTTCCGCCGAACTGGTGGCTACCGCGCTCAAGGACACGCCGGTCGTCATGGTTACGGGGCCGCGCCAGTGCGGCAAGACCACGCTGGTCCGCGATTTAGTCGGGGGCAAACGCGAATTCATCACCATGGACGACGACACGGTTCTGGCTGCAGCACGCAGCGATCCAACTGGGTTGGTGCGCGCTCTTGACCGAACAACGATTGACGAAGTACAGCGAGTGCCCGACCTCCTCCGGGCCATCAAGAAATCGGTCGATGATGATCGTAGGGCAGGTCGGTTTTTGTTGACGGGCTCAGCCAATATCCTGACTCTGCCGCAGGTCTCCGAGAGTCTCGCCGGCCGCATGGAGATCGTAAGCCTTCTGCCCCTCTCGAGGGCTGAAATTCGAGGCAAGAAGCCGGGCTTCCTCGAAGCGGCGTTCGATAGCAAGCTTGGCAAGCCTGCGGAGCCAATGATCGGCAGGGACCTAGTACACGCCGTCTTGATTGGTGGCTACCCCGAAATGCTGCGGCGTGAAGATCCGAAACGACGCCAGACATGGGCACGCGATTATGTAAGAGCCCTCGTGCAGCGGGATGTGCGCGAGGTTGCCGACGTGGAAAAACTCGACCAAATGCCGCGCCTGCTTCAGGTTCTTGCCTACCATTCCGGCCAGCTCACCAATTTCACGCAGATAGGCGGCCAAGTTGGGTTTGACGACAAGACCACAAAGAAATACGTCGCCATTCTGGAGCAGTTGTTTCTCGTTCGTCGGGTGGAACCGTGGTTTCGGAACCAGTTGAAGCGTTTGGTAAAGACGCCCAAGCTGCATTTCCTTGACTCCGGTCTGCTGAGCGCACTCTTAGGAGCTAGTGTGGAGCGGGTCGTGCAAGACCGGACAATGTTCGGACCATTGCTGGAAACATTTGTTTTCGCTGAGGTGTTGAAACAGGCGTCTTGGTTTGGTGAGAGCTGCGCTTTATACCACTACCGGGACAAAGATCAGGACGAGGTTGACCTTGTGATTGAAACGGGAAGTGGCGCATTGGTCGGCATCGAAGTCAAGGCGAGCGCTACCGTGAATGCTGGCGACTTCAAGGGACTCCGAAAGTTGGCCGAGGCCTGCGGCGATAACTTCAAGCTGGGAGTGGTTCTCTACGATGGCGGAAGGCCGGTCCCCTTCGGCGGCCGTCTTGTTGCTGCGCCAATGTCTTGCTTGTGGGCGTAACTTGATTTTCTCGGCCTTCGCTCGTCGCAGTAGATGCAGGTGTTGCAATACGTCATTACCTGCCCCGGAAGTTAATGAGACACATATTGATGTTGGTGACTACAACTCAACGCCGGAGCAAAACATGCTGCGCGCGGATAGAGTCGAACTCTCACAAGATTTTGAGCTTTGCGGATTTCGCCGCCGATGCTGTGTGAACCTTCAGTGTCCGGGTTGCGGTCTGGAACTTCCCGGCTCAAGACCTGGTTTCTCCGCCTGGGATACGCAGACGCGCTATATGAAGATGGCGGCATCGAGATCGACAACAACGCTGCCGAACGCTTTCTGCGAGTTCGTAAGAACTACCCATCCGCCGGATCAGCCCGTTAACTGCATCGAGGAGCCGATGCCACGGAGCTTGAAAGCAGAAGCTGCGGCCCCCGATCCTTCCTAGGCTCATCCGCATCCAAGAAAGCATGCAGCGAGTTCCCGTAGACTCCCGCAGCATCGCCAGCATAGGCTATGCTCCTGAACAACAGGTGTTGGAACTGGAATTTAGACAGAGTGGAGAGGTCTATCAATACTTCAACGTGCCCGCCGAGGAGCACACGCCTTCCTCGCCGCCGATTCCAAGGGTACTTACTTCAACCGCCACTTCAAGCCCCGACAGTACCGTTATCATCGGGTTCGACCCCAACAGGAATAAGCTCAGCCGCTCCCACGATGAATTGCTCCACTTATCCCTACGTGGGTAGTGACGGCGGATGATGATGACAGAGGTGTTCGATAGCCCTCACTAAACGGTTACCTTTCTCAGAAGTGGCCGAGAACCTGAAAATGTGTAACAGATGTGGAAGCCATGCTCAATCCTGCATTTTTAAATAAACTAACCATTTTCAGTAGGATAGATTCTACGCTCGTGGCTAGATGAGGATGCTAGATCCGCTGCGTCTGAGGTGGAGTGCGTCTCATACGGTGAGCTAACGCCAGCTAGCCGTTTATTTTATGGGGATTTTTGCTGGTGCCGGGAGGGGGAGTCGAACCCCCAAGACCCGAAGGTCGGCGGATTTTGAGTCCGCTGCGTCTGCCAGTTCCGCCATCCCGGCCGGATGGTAACTGCTTGATTTCACAGTCTAATTGATCCGTTTCCTCTTGTCATCTGAATCAATTTCGGGCTGAGTCAACTCGTCGACACAGCCGCTTGGCGAAGGAGAAGCTAGAGCGGCTTTCGGGAACGAGCAAGAACTCAGGAACGAGCAAGAACTTGGTGGTCTATGTACTGCACCCGCAAACGAAGGCCTTAATTGGCGGTTTGAATGATTTCTAAGCGCGGCTTGGCAGGTCCTAGCCGATGATTTCGGTTGCTTCCGGGACACTCTGGGTTATCGTTCTGTCATGGATCTTTCAGGGACGCACGTTTCGATGGTGGTTGGTCGGTTCCCGCCAGCCGAAGTCGCGTCAAAGATTGCGGTGTCATTGGGTATTGGGCTCCTGGTGGGAATCGAACGAGAGTGGTCGAACAAAGACCTGGGTGCACGAACCTTTGCTTTAACCGCCTTGTTGGGGACGGCGGGAGCGCTGTTTGGGCCGGCAATGGCCATCGCCTCCCTGGTTGGCGTGCTTCTGATCGTACTTGCTGCGAATGCGCGCAGTATTTTAGTGGACCGGTCTCTCGAAGCGACAACCTCAACTGCTTTGCTGGTGATCTTCGTTTTAGGAGCCCTTGCCGGACAGGGACATTTGTTCACGCCAGTTGCATCGGCGATTTTGATGACCATGTTGCTGGCCTGGAAAGGAGAGTTGCGACGGTTCGCGGGCGGATTGCGGCCGGAGGAAATTCGGAGTGCTGTTCTGTTAGGACTGATAGGGCTGGTGGTCTATCCGGTTTTGCCGGATCGGTTTATCGATCGCTGGCAACTGATCAATCCCCGACAAGCTTGGATCACGGTGATCATCATCGCCGGCATTGGGTTCGCAAACTACGTTTTGCTGAAAATGTATGGTGCTAGTGGAGTGTATGTCAGTGGATTCCTCGGGGGATTTGTAAACAGTAGTGCGGCTGCACTAGAGCTGGCAAGACCGATTGGGACAGGAGTTGCAACCGGCGTTGCGCTTTCGGCCATGCTCCTCACGATTGTTGCGATGTTTGTGCGCAACCTGCTCATTCTTGCCATCTTATCGCCAACCGCCGTAATGACTGCGGCAGGGCCCCTGCTGGCCATGTCTATCGTGGCGCTTATCTTCGTTCGTCGGGCAAGCAAGCACGATGTTGTGGGACCCACGGACCTTCACCTGGAGCTGCCGGTTTCTCTTCGCCGTGTGTTGAGCTTTGCAGCGCTCTTCTTGGTGATTCAAATTCTGTCTACACTGGGTCAGCGGTATCTGGGAAAAGTCGGGTTTCTCGGCATCAGCGTGTTGGGAGGCTTGGTCAGCAGCGCGAGTACGTCCGCAGCTGCGGCGAACATGGTCGGCCATCAACAGATGAGAGCGAGCCTAGCTGCGGAAGGCGTCGTGTTGGCATCGGTGGCGAGCGCGATCATCAATCTCCCGATTCTTTATCGAAATGTGAAAAACCCAGTACTGTTGAAACGCTTGAGCGTCTTTACCACGATAGTGGCAATCGTTGGCATTGCTTTACTTGTCATGCAGGAATACCTGTTGCCGATGAACAAGTGACAGCGGCGCGATCCTATTCAAGCAGACTTCCAATATGGAGTGGGACTATACATATCGGTGGACAGAACTCCGCAGGCTGCAAAAACGGTTTCGGAGTGCTGGGACTGCGGCGATCGTAAGTGTTGTTTCTCGTCTACGTAACGAAGTTCGCACCACCTAGCATTTCCAAGATGGTCGCGTTCGTGCTGCTAGCTGGCTATGCGGAGTGCCGTTGTTTGCGCAGGCATAAGAAAGAAAGGTGCCGAACTCCACCCGCCAGTCGACGTAGTGGCCCTCGGGATTAAAGTTGCCTTCAACGGCCGGCTTAGACCAATTCCAGCCGCTTCAGTTTAATCCGGTCGGCGCGAACGTGGGCAAGCTCGTAGTGCGCCTGCTGCTGAGCCAGCTTTCGTCGCTAGCGCCGAAAACCTGCGACAGCCTCACGGCCATTTCGGGAGAAATCCCGCGCTTGCCGTTCACGAGTTCCGACAGGGTTGTCCGGCTGACTCCAAGGGCGGAGGCGGCGTCCGTGATCGTCAAGCCTAAAGGCTCGATGCACTGACGCAACACAACGCCTCCGGGAGGTGGCGGATTCTTCATCGGCATGTTTCGTTCCGCCATCCCGGCCTGCGGTAGATGACCGAAACTTGAGCTTAATGCACGGGATCAGCTTTTGTCATCTTCGCGGCAGGGGCATCGCCTTCGACGACCTGACGATCCGCGATCTCCCGCAATTGTTCTGACGAAATGCCGTACAACGGCGGCACGTTTACCCCGAGCACTCCGAGATATGCGTAGAGTTCGCCGCGATGGTGAACCTCGTGCTCCACCATCGAGCGTAAGAGTTTCCAGGTGGTCATCGACGTTCCATCCCCCGATCGACACTTTTGCTGCAACTGGTCGTCGCTTAACTGCACGAGCATTTTCATCGATTCAGCGTGCATCCTCTTCATGAATCGCACAATTTCGTCGTGGCCCTCTGCCTGATCGCGCCCGCATCCCGCATAACGGTTACGTCCCCCGCACGCGCACTCCGCAAAAACGTTTCTTTCGGTTGCGGCAATATGTCGAGCCAGGTCGCCCAGCGTGAACTTGTTCTTCGCCGCTCGCCATTCGACTTTGTCGGGTGGAATACAGGCAACAACCCGCATCGTGCGCTCACGGATTTTACCGAAGTAATCAAGAAAGGACTGGATCGTGTTGACTTCCATGCGATCCATGTTAACTCACCATGGTTCACTCACCACGGAGAGGTGAGTGAAAACACTGACCGACCATCTGCACGTTCTTTGGCCACAAATACATCGTTCTCGAATCGTCGTTCCCAATTGCTGACGCCGCCGAGCGCTTATTTCACAAACGTCAGCCCGTGCGGCACGAAAGTCCGGAAGACATAGCCATAGAGCAGCACGATGATTCCGACAATCGAACACAGTGCCACCGAGTGCCACGCCACAAAACGAAAAATTATTCCCTCGTTCCCCACCTGCTCCGTGGCCGCCGTAGCAATCGTGATCGACTGCGCATCCACCATTTTTCCCATCACTCCACCCGCGCTGTTGGCGGCGCACATCAAAATCGGGTCAATACCCAGTTGTTGCGAAGTTATTCTCTGCAGGCTGCCAAACAACGCATTGGATGAAGTATCGCTTCCGGTGAGCGCCACCCCCAGCCAGCCGAGAAATGTCCCAAAGAACGGATACAGCCATCCCGTCCGCGTGAATGCCAGGCCCAGCACAGCATCCAGACCCGAGTAGCGCGTCACGTAACCTAGCCCCAGCATGAATGAGATCGCGATCATGGCGAGCCTCATTCGCACCAGCGTTCTCCAGAATATTTTCGCCAGCTGCAGCGGGCTCCGCCCCAGAAATAATCCGGAGACGATCGCCGCAAAAAAACAGCCGGTCCCGGTCGCAGAGAGCCAGTTCAAATCGTACCTGGCAGCTTCCGGCGTCGGCTTCGTGACCACCGGCGCGGCTCGCGAGATGGCGTTGTGCAGGTACGGCACGTCCCAACCCGGCGGGCCGGGTCGGACTTTTCCGTTCGGCAGCACCACTCGAAAAGCCGGCGTCGTGGCCAGGTTCATGGCCAGCTTGATCGAGGGAAGCCCCCACAGCAGCACAAACAGCGAGAGGATTGCGAAGGGCATCCATGCCTTCAACACTTGCCCCGCCGTGTAGGCGCGCACTTTCACAATTCCATCAAACTTCTCCACCGCCCATTCGCCGCCCACGTCGTCGGTGATCTTCGCGGTCGGCGGATGCAACGAAACCGGCTTGTCGTCATAATCGAAACGCCAGATTTTTTTCGGCTTCCAGAATCGCAGGAAAATCAAGGTGGCAATAATCGAAACCACGCCTCCCATAATGTCAACCAGATTGCTGTCCACATAGTTCGACCAGCAGAACTGCGTCAGCGCGAAAGAAACCCCGACCACCGCAATCGCGGGAAAGACTTCGAAAGTTTCCCGCCAGCCGACCATGGTGCGCACCAGCCAGAAAGGAACAATGATCGCGGTAAAAGGAAGAATGCGCCCGATCATGGCGTTCAAATCAGACTCCGGCAGCGCCGTCACCGCGGCCAGCGTGTGCACCGGAGTTCCAATCGCTCCCCAGGCCACCGGCGCCGTGTTCGCAATCAGATTCAACGCCGCCGCGTGGAAGGGCTTGAATCCCAGTCCAATCATGAATGCCCCGGCAATGGCCACGGGCGCGCCGAACCCGGCCGCTCCCTCAATGAACGCGCCAAAACAAAAAGCCACCAGCAACACCTGCAGTCTGCGATCGGCAGTGATACCCGCAACCGACTCCTTCATGATTTCGAATTGCCCGGTCTCCACCGAAATATCGTATAGATACACTGCCGCCAGAACGATCCATGCGATCTTCAACACTCCAAACGCAACTCCATATCCAAAACTCATTGCGGCCAGGGCGGCAGGCATCCTGAAGAAGAAGATCGCCACCAGCACGGCCGTCGCCGCGCCTGCCATGGCGCACCAGTGAGGTTTTACTCTAAGCCCGGCCAGCAGTCCGAAAAGAATAACAATCGGCAGCGCCGCCACCAGCGTCGATAGCCACCAATGACCGAATGGATCGTAAACTTGGGCCCACTGCATGACCACCTCCCTGCGAACGGAGTCTGCTGCGTGACAGAGATTGCTGTTTTCAAAGGGCGGGGCTTACAGCCGCGCCACAAACAACACAAAATCAAGAGCGGCTTTTAGCCGCCGACTTCCCAACTCTTCGGCACGTTCACGTAAGACCGATCCAGCGCCCCAACCGACGGACATCCCAGCAACCTCAACGTACGCTCCAGATCGGTGCGCAGGATCTCGATCGCGCGCTCCACTCCAGCCTCGCCCGCAGCGGCCAAACCATACGCGTATGCCCGTCCACAGAGCACTGCGTCGGCTCCCAGGCACAGCGCTTTGGCAACATCGGTACCGCGACGAATGCCTCCATCCATCCATACTTCGATGCGGCCTTTCACCGCTTCCACCACTTCAGGCAACGCGCGCAGCGACGACTGCACTCCGTCCAACTGCCGCCCGCCATGATTCGACACCGAGATCGCCGCCGCGCCTTCATCAATCGACCGCCGCGCATCCTCACCCGTCAACACGCCCTTCACCACGATCGGACCTCGCCAAGCTTCCCTGATCCACTTCAGATCCGCCCAAGTCACCGCCGATTCCGCCAGGGCAGCCGCCACATCGATCAGCGGCATCGGCCCTTTGCCCGGCACGATTACATTTGGCAGTCCAGGCAGACCACCATCCAGCAGATAGCTCATCAGCCAGCCAGGACGCGAGAGAATTTGAGGAAGATAAGGGATCTTCTCGAACGCTCCGCCGCTGATCAGTTCCTTCATCCCATTGCGAAAGTCGCGCTCCCGAATCCCCGAGACCGGAGTATCAATCGTCACCACCAGCGCGGAGAATTCCGCCTCCCGCGCTCGTTCAATCGCAGCCTCGGCCGCTCCCCGTCCGCCCATCAGGTAGAGCTGATAGAAAACCGGCCCCGACGAACCTGCCTTCACATCCTCCAGCTTGTGTCCGGAAATCGTCGAAAGGATATAGCCGATCCCCGCCCGGCCCGCAGCGCGCGCAGCCGCCACTTCTCCCCCGGGATGCATCAGGCGGCTGTAACCGACGGGAGCCAGCAGGATGGGAAGATGTAAATCGAAGCCCAGGACGCGCGTGCACAAACTGCAATCTGCCAGCGCCACCGCGTGCCGCGGCCGAAACGTCACATCACTGAAGACTCTGCAGTTCTCCCGCAGCGTTACCTCGCCCTCAGCCCCGCCATCCAGGTAATCGAACACCGGTTGCGGTATTCTCCGGCGGGCGATGGGACGAAAATCCTCGATGCAAACCACTCGCGGCGAAGCCACGGCCCGCTGGGACTTAGTCATCGGCCATTCCAATTTCTCGGAACTCAGAAACCGACCGATATCCTACCACGACATCCAACAACGAAAACGCTCACCCGCAGGAAGTGCAGGAAGTGGGTCAGTTTGAATTCGTTTTGAAAAGGGCGCGGCTGCAGCGGCGCCGTAAGGTGCGCAAAATCGATCGCGGCTTTTTAGCCGCCAAAAGAATGCGAATTTAAAATCGACCGACTACTCACTTGCGATCGCGTTTTACCGGCGACGCGGCAGCTTCCCTCCCATTGCATTCCGCCGCATTACTTTTCCGCTCATCAGCTCATCGTGCCGAAAGCACTCCGCCGTGTGGTCGTTCACCATTCCCACCGCCTGCATAAACGCATAACAGATGGTTGACCCCACAAAGTTGAAGCCTCGCTTCTTCAAATCCTTGCTCATGGCGTCGGATTCCTCGGTCCGCGCCGGAACCCGCTTCCTCGTCTTCCACGAATTCGCTCGCGGCTCGCCCTCCACAAATTGCCAGATGTAGCGAGCGAAGCTGCCCCATTCCTCCCGCACCCGCAGCAGCGCCCGGGCATTCTGCACCGCCGACGCAATCTTCAACCGGTTGCGTACGATTCCAGGATCTTTCAGCAACCGCGCCATCTTCCGCCGGTCGTAGCCCGCCACGAGCGACGCATCGAAGCCGTCAAATGCCCTCCGGTAATTGTCGCGCTTGTTGAGAATCGTCTCCCAGCTCAACCCGGCCTGCGCTCCTTCCAGAATCAGAAACTCAAAAAGCCTGCCGTCGTCACGCACCGGCACGCCCCACTCTTCATCGTGGTAGCGAATCATCGGTTCGCTCCGCGCCCAGCCGCAACGAACCAGCGGAAGCTGCTCCACGCGCTTTCCCTTCATGATGATCAGGATGATAGATGATCAGGATGATAATGGTCAGGATGATGACTCACCGGCGATTTCAAAATCGGTTCGGGAAGGACACGGCCTTCGGTCCTGCCGATAGCCCCACCGAGAACGCGGGCTTTTAGCCCCTGAGGGATCTTGTTCCTCGAATCGCCGCGCCCCTACTCCAGCGACTTCGGCTCCGACAAATTCTTCGGCGACTTCTGATCCAGAAGCGCCACCAGATCTTTCGCGGAGGCCGGAACCGCAACTTTGTGCTCCACGATAATTTCCTTCGCGTCCAGCTTCTTCCCGTACAGCTTTTCATTGGCGCTGCCATCGGACCGCAGAGTCGAACCCTCCAACGACACGCCCGCGAACAACCCTTTGTTGCGCGAGTAAGAAAGAATCTCCGCGCTCATCACAATGTCGGTCGCGCCTTCCGCCGTTCGCCCCTTCGGACCAGCCGCCGCCGAGGCGTCCGCCCCCAGCTTCACCTTGCTCGACAACAGCGACCGCGCTCCCTTCGGATTCATCACCAGCAAAACAAAATCCGTGGCCTGCCCGCCCAGCTGAAAACCGATACTCACGCCTTCCAGCGCATACAGAGCCGGAGCCCCCCACGGCCCGTCGTAATGCTCGCCGCTGCGGCATAGCATCACTCCGCGTCCGTAGCTGCCTCCCACTCCAAACGCCCCCTTCTTCACCGATGGCAGAATCACCACGCACTCCGCCTTATCCAGCAGGTCTTGCGGAATGTCGTCGGGAATGTTCAAAATTTCCTTCAACACCACCGCCGCATCGTGCACCCGATCCTCTTCCCTCTCATCATTGGCCGCAAACGCCGGAGATGCACTCATGCACAGTGTCAGAACCCACGCTGCAATGTCCCTCATCTTCATCGCTACCGCTCCTCACCACCCATTTTCGCAATTTCCCTGCTATCGCCCCTCATCTTAAACCTTCCTCAAGCGTTGCCACCCGAATTGCACCGATGCGGTTGCCGCAATCGTAAACCTCGGATGGTCTTCCTGAGCAAGGCTTTCGGCTCGCTCGCCTCCCCATGACCATTCGCCATGACCCATCGGGTGCTCCTTTTGTAACTTGGCACTCTGCGAGCGGCCCTTCTACAGTCAATAGAAAGAAGAATCTCGGCGGACGGCCTCCCGCCCTTCGGCACCCAGCGTGCATCTAATCTGTAGGAGTACCCTCTGGCCATGGGTGAGAGTGAAAAAATTGGACGGTTCCGGCATGAAGTACACGAACCCGCTTGCTGGCCACACCATGATTCGGCCTGCGTTCGTGCGCCCCAAGTTGGTCCGCCTGCTGGCGACGATCGTAGCCTCCTTGGCTTGCGTGTCGCCGGTTCTGGCTCAATCCGGCTCCTTCACCCCCTACGCCGCCACCGCCGCCTACCCCGATCCCGCGCCAACCGACGATCCTCAAGGCGGTCTGCTCACCATTCACAAGCGCGTCGATGAGGTCAACGTCCTCTTCATCGCGACCGACAAGCACGGAAAATTCGTGCGCGACCTCAATCAAAACGACTTCGCCATCCTCGACGACCACAAACCGCCGCAGTCCATCATCAACTTCCGCCGCGAAACCGATCTGCCTCTGCACCTCGGCCTGCTCATCGACGTGAGCGGTTCCGTCCACGGCCGCTTCGATTTCGAACAAAACGCCGCCATCAGTTTTCTCGAGCACTCGGTCCGCGCCGGATTCGACAAAGCTTTCGTCGAAGGCTTCAACACCAAGACGCAGATGACTCAGGATTTCACCGACAACGTCCAACTGTTGTCCGCCGGCGTCCACAACCTGCAGGATGGCGGTGGCACGGCGCTCTACGACGCCGTCTACAAAACCTGCCGCGACAAGCTCCTGAAAGACCGCAGCGAACACCCGGTCCGCAAAGCCATCATTATTCTCAGCGACGGCGAAGACAATCAGAGCGACATCACCAAGGCCCAGGCCATCGAAATGGCGCAACGCGCCGAAGTCATCATCTACGCCATCTCCACCGACGATAGCGGCCTCATCCTGCGCGGTGACAAAGTTCTCGAACAGCTAGCCGAAGCCACCGGCGGCCGCGCCTTCTTCCCCTTCAAGATGAAGGACATCACTCACTCCTTCGCCGCCATCGAAGACGAACTTCGCAGCCAGTACGTAGTTTCCTACAAGCCCGCCGACTTCGACGCCGACGGCCGCTACCGCTCGATCGAAATCTCCTCCAACAAAAAAGATCTCCAGGTCCGCGCCCGCAAAGGCTACTTCGCCCCCCAACAGTGACTTGCTGAAAGTTGCCGACGCCACCACCAACCGCGGGTGCCCATGTTTCGCGCCCTTTGCGAAAGGCGGGATTCCACAGCCGCATCTCTCATCTCTCTATGCGAGGAAACTCGCAACTCGCAACGACAAGATGCGGTGTTCAGCTACGCAAGTCTGGAACAGCGGTGCCCAGCGATCACCCCCTGCGGGCGATTCGCAAGATGGTGGATCAGGCATTAGGCGAGCTGTCGGAGCACTTCGATGGCCTGTATGCAAACACGGGCGGCTTTCGATTGCGCCGGAAAAGCTATTGCGGGCGCTGCTGTTGCAGGCTCTGTACGGCAAGCACAGGGAACGCGTGTTGATGGAAGAACTGGTGGAATTCGCGATGGCCGGGATGAAATGCAGTACTCGCTAGCGACGAAACATCACCGGAACGAAGACCATGGAACGATCAATACAGAGTTTTTCAGCACTCTGTAAAGCCGTCGAGATAGGTTCGACCTTTGCACAGCTGAAGCCATGCCATGATACGAAGCTCAACAGTCATGATGGCGCCGCGGAGACTGCAACCGGCAGCGTCCGCCCTAGGACGATGCCATCCATACGGCACGTTCCGCGGCCTGCGGCAGCCTTAGAGAAACGAAGTGCTTCTCCGGAAACAAATAATCCTCGCCCATCTCATCAACCACTCGAACCAAACCGTGTTTCGCCCTAGCACCTCGAAGGGGGCCGCGTATCCCTGATTCGAGACGCAGACAGCGAACTGGACATGGCCCTTTATGTCAGTCAATCAAGACCATTGCTATGAGCACCCGCTCGTACTCCCGCAACTCCCACAGCGATAGCACGAACCATTCCGCGTCATGATGCTGCCGCAGAAGCTGCAGGTGGGGGCGTCGCCCAGGTCAATGATCCCGGATAGCGCGTCGGCCGCGTGAACTGAAACGAGTCCGGGCTCCCGGCTCCCGGCCTCCGGACGCGCGATGCCCGACGCCGAATCCTGTTCCACACTAGATCCGCTGCGCAGCCGAAGATTCTCAAACAGCATCCCCTGCTGCCCGGTAAGAAAACGCAACTGCAGCCAGCGGAAGATGTAGTCCATGATCGACTTGGCAAAGCCGATGTCAGGATTGCCGCTCCAGCCGCTCGGCTCAAAGCGTGTGTGGGCAAACTTTTCGCAGAACAGCTTCAGCGGGACGCCATGCTGTAGCGCGATCGAGACCGCCAGAGCAAAGCTATCCATCAGCCCCGAGACCGTCGAGCCTTCCTTCGCCATGGTGATGAACAGTTCGCCCGGCTCGCCGCTCGGATACAGCCCGACGGTGATGTAACCCTCATGGCCTCCAATATTGAACTTGTGCGTGATCGACGCCCGCTCTTCCTGCAGCTTGTGCCGCACCGCCCGCGGAGGAGCGTTGAGGTTGTCTTCTTGTGGCGCGGCCGCCCCCGGCCGCGGATCATCCTTACTGGAGTTCGCCGTCTTGGTTCCTGCCGCCGAAAGCGGCTGCGATTTCTTGCATCCATCGCGATAAACGGCGACCGCCTTCAGCCCAAGCTTCCAGGCCTGCAGGTAAGCCTCCATGATGTCTTCGACCGATGCGTTCTCCGGAAGATTGACCGTCTTCGAGATAGCCCCGGAGATAAACGGCTGCGCCGCCGCCATCATCCGCAAGTGGCCCATGTAAGCAATCGACCGCGTGCCCTTCGCCGGCTTGAACGAGCAATCAAACACAGCCAGATGATCATCCTTAATATGCGGCGCCCCTTCAATGGTTCCGGTAGCATCGATGTAGCTGACGATCGCGTTAGCCTGCTCGTGATCGTAACCCAGCTTGAACAGCGCCGTAGGCACCGTCTGATTCACGATCTTAATCATCCCTCCGCCAACAAGTTTCTTGTACTTAACCAACGCCAAATCCGGCTCCACCCCAGTAGTATCGCAGTCCATCATGAAACCTATTGTTCCCGTTGGGGCTAGCACGGTCACCTGGCTGTTTCGGTAGCCGTGTTTTTCGCCGTGGGCCAGGGCTTCGTCCCAGCAGGATTTCGAGGATTCGTAGAGGCTGCTTGGGACGTTGCTCTTGTTGATGTTGTTCACGCTGGCGCGGTGCATGCGGATCACGTCGAGGAACGGTTCGCGGTTGATGTACCAGCCGGGGCAGGCTCCGCCGGGCATGGTCTGTGCTTCTTCGAGAGCAGCCGCGCTTCGCGCTGGCTGGACAGCCATGGCGGCTGTCCCCACATGGGCATTGCTGCTTCTATCTGTGTTGCCTATGCCGGCTCCTAGATTGGTTTCGGCCAGGTTCTTTTTCGTGGGTTCGGTTGCCGGTGTTAACGATGGGCATTGTTCGGCGATCTTTGAGGATTGCAGATAGGCTTCGCCGCACATGATCGCGGTTACGCAGGCGGCGTAGTCGCGGCCGGCGTCGGAATCGTAGGGTAGACCCGCAGCCATCAGCAGCGCGCCTAGATTGGCGTAGCCCAATCCCAAGGGACGATAGTCGTGCGAGTTGCGCATGATCATCTCTGTGGGATATCCGGCGTTGTCGACGAGAATTTCCTGCGCGGTGATCAGAACATCCACCGCGTGGCGGTAGGCTTCGACGTCGAAGGTGCCGTTGGGGGCGAACTTCAGAAGATTCAGGCTGGCGAGGTTGCAGGCGGAATCGTCGAGGAACATGTACTCGCTGCAGGGATTGCTGGCGTTGATTCTCGCCGTGTTCTTGGAGGTGTGCCAGCGATTGGTCGTGGTGTCGTATTGCATGCCGGGATCGCCGCAGTGCCAGGTGGCCTCGGAAATTTTCTTGAGCAGGTCTTTGGCTTTATAGGTCTTCATGACGCTGCCATCGCGCACCGACCTGGTGGAGAAATCGGTGTCGCGAACCACGGCGTACATGAAGTCGTCGGTCACGCGGACGCTGTTGTTGGCGTTCTGGAAAAAGATCGAGGAGTACGCGTCGGAGTCGGGATGCGAGCCGTCGTATCCCATGGCAACGAGCGCGTGGGCCTTGGCTTCTTCCTTTTGCTTGCACTCGATGAACTCGACAATGTCAGGATGGTCGACGTTGAGAATGACCATTTTTGCGGCGCGGCGAGTCTTGCCTCCGGATTTGATTACGCCGGCGAAGGCATCGAAACCTTTCATAAAGCTCAAGGGACCGCTGGCCGTGCCTCCGCCGCTGAGGCCTTCGGTTGAAGAGCGCAGAGAGGAGAGATTGGTGCCGGTACCGCTGCCCCACTTAAAGAGCATGCCTTCGGTCTTGGCGAGCGTGAGAATGGAATCGAGCGAATCCTTCACCGAATTGATAAAGCAGGCAGAGCATTGCGGATGGCTGTATCCGCTAACGCCGAATTCGACTTGCTGAGTGCGGGGATTCCAGTGCCAGTTGCGGGCGTCGGAATTGGGCTCGATGCGGTCGCAGCCGACGTTGAACCAGACGGGCGAATTGAACGCGGCGTACTGGCGGACGAGAACGTGAACGAGTTCGTCGTGAAACGTGGCGCCGTCCTCGGGCGTCTTGAAGTATCCCTGGGCCAGGCCCCAGTTGCGGATGGTCTCGGCTACCCGCGTGACGAGCTGGCGGACTCCGGTCTCGCGCTCGGCCGTGCCGACCTTGCCGTGCAGATACTTGCTGGCCACAATGTTGGTCGCGGTCATGGACCAGTCCTTGGGTACCTCGACGTCTTTTTGCTCGAAGATCACGTTGCCCTGGGCATCGATGATCTGGGCAAGGCGGAGATCCCACTCGAGTTCGTCGTAGGGGGAGACGCCGGGCTTGGTGAAGAAGCGGCGGAAAGACAGGCCGGGGGCAGTTTTCTTTTGGTTTGCAGAGATTGCGGGGGCGGCCGCAGCGGGGGCGTCAACGGTGGTGGTTTTGACCTCGGGCATGGCTTTCTCCATTACGAATTAGATTCTACTTAACAGGGCCCGATTCTCCGTCTTGGACGTGAGAATTTAGGCCGAGCCCGAACGGGAAATTTCGGGGTGCGACGCTTTCTGTAAAGAGCTTCATTCGGCCATTTTGGGCCGGATGTTCTGGACTTTTGGACGTCACGGGCCAAAGCCCGGTTCCTCTCGTTCTACTTGCGGGCGCGGCGCAAGCCGTGCCCTGATACGAATCACAATCAACAAGCGTGGCGCCGAAGCGGGAGGCCAGGCAAAACCCCCTGCCTAAGATCCTTCAATCGCCTCCGGTTCAGAAGCCGGAGGGTAGTGGGTGAGGACAATGCAGGTTCCTGTTGGCTCCCGAATCCGGCTGTGGGAGCGGGATCTCTAGACCGAGGGAAGCTAGATTTTCTGTTGCTGCCGACGACGTTGCGCGCGCCGAGGCTGCGATGGTGCCGGCGTTGTCGGAATGAGCCTGCCCTGAATTTGTCGAAAAGAGTGTCCGACCCGCACCGTCCCTGCCATGATCGGTCGGTTCCAACGTCGAGCAGAAGCCGAGGAGGCTCGAGGCTTTTCCCGCCGAGGAGAGCATCCACTGATTGAGAGCACTGCAGATGCTGCGGCGCTGGACACGGTCTTCGAGGACGACGAAGCGCACGAAGCAGCGTGCGGAAGCGAGGCGAGCGCGCATGGGATGGATGCGGGTGAACATGCGATCGAGGGTAAAGGCCATGTCGTCGTCTTCGGAAAATTGGAGGACGGCGAGCATGCGGCGGGCGGGAGCCGCTTCAGGCGGGGATGGGCCTCGGCTCTTTCCGTCAGCGGCCAAAGCTGCGACTTCGGCGGCTAAAGCCACGGACGCTCGGGGTCCGCTTGCGGCATCCTTCGGCGCGCTTCGCTTGCTCAGGGCGGGTTCAGGATCGCAGTCGTGCCCTTCCCATTTCGTGCTCCCATCGAAAGCCACGGTGCTGGACGCGGCTGCCGGGCTTCGCTCGGCTGGACAGCCGAGGGCGGCTGTCCCCACATGGCTCTTGCTGTCTCCCACTTGACGGTTGCCGGGGGCGGCGGCTGTCCCCAGCAGAGTGTCGCCTGTGCCTAGATCCATGATTTCTTCGGCTATGGCGAAGATGCCGGGCTTGCTGGGCACGACAAGGAGGCTGTGCGGGGAATCGCAACGGGACCAGCGCGACCATTGCAGGCGACGCGGGTCCAGCGGGTTGTCGAAGCCATGACGCGCCAATGATTCGGCGACGATGCGGGTTAAAGCTTCCATCCTGGGCTCCTATGGCGCCGGATACCGGTTCGGGCTTTCGAGGCTTCGCTGTGGGCATCGGCTCATCGTCATATGCGGAAGGATGCAGATCCCTTGTCCGCGAAAACCGATTGCCCCAGACAATTTGTCGTACTTTAAAGTCGGGCCCCCGGGGGAGGATCGGGGGAACGGCCACCGCACTGCAAACGCCAGCTTTGGTTTTCGGCTTTCGGTCTCGCGATCAGAAGGCCACGGCCGAACCCTTGTTTTTGTTGTTTTCGGTTTACGGGAGGGGAGCCGGATCACCTCTGGCCCGGCGCCATCCCGACGCTTTTCCTGCCTGTTTGGCTTGCTTAACATCCCAGTGAAGCTGGCCCCGTTCCCGCGAGGTCGAGTTTCAAAAGGACCATGGGAATGCAAAGTTACTCCCGCTTATTGTGCCTGTCAAGAGAGAAACACTATAGGTTGTATCTCCAGCAATGACAGGCTTGATGCGGGGGGCGGCACGCGGTTTTCCACAAGCGAATTCATGGCGCATTCACAAGAGCAGCCGTAGCCGGGTTGAGTGCCATTTTGGGACCTCGGATGAAAATTCAGCGGCCAATTCCTGTCCAATTTATAGAGAGCGCAGGCCGGGGCTGGAAGAGCTCCGGTCGCGGTAGGGTTGGGGAGATTTGCAAGTGAGGTGAGGAGGAAGCGAGAGCATGACGGGAAGCTCGCGCGGCGGCAAGGGGAGGTCCTGCGTTAAGGGGGCGAGGGTTGGAGAATCTTCAGCCGTCCGCGGGGTTTCGCTGGACTGAACCAGCCCGGACTGAACCAGCCCGGACTGAACCAGCAAGGGGACGTAGATGTCTTCGAAGATTTTCCGGGGAGCGATGCGAAGAACACCATCGGACGATTCGACGAGGTAATCGCCTTTGCGACCAGAATGCTGACGACCCAGAGAGTCGGTGAAGGTGAGGCTCGAACTAAGCTGCCTGGCTTTGACCAGAAAGCGAGTGCGGTAGGTGATCCACGGACTTGTAGCTTTCATGCGCGCCAACCGGATTTGAGATTTGTTACCAAGAACTGGTGCTGTTTGATAGTCCCGGCGTTTGCCGGGCCTCTTAGTTGCATCTCTGACCGGTTACTGTCATGGCCCGAGTTGTTTCATTTTCGGAAGAGGGCGAGACCGAATGTACGAGCGAAATGGCGCGCGGTCAATTCAGTATTTTTGGTGCAATTGAGGAAATGTTTGCCGGATATTTTCGCGGGTCGGGTGAGAGGCAAGAATTTTGACGAAGATATCCGGGCAAGCCGCATGGAAGGCGGAAGTTGTGCTGGAGGACGGCGAGGCAAGGAAAAAGTTGGGAGAGCGGGGAAGGTGGATTGTCCACAGGGGGTGCACAGGAAATGCAGAAAGAGGGATGTGGGGACGTTGAAGGCTGCGGGGGCTCGTTCCGTTTCGCCGGGCTGCCGCCTCGCTTTGCTTGGCGGGCAGCCGAGGCGGCTGTCTCTACATGATTCGTCTTGGCATCAAGCCAAGAGCAGCATCGACATCACAACGTGGGCGGACCGGAGCGTCCGCCCACTTTGCGCTTCACATTTTCTAGCGGTGAGCTAAGGCTGGTTCGTGAACCGACTTGCCGGACTTGAAGGCTTCGTAGCGTTGATTGACTTCGTCCCAGTTGATTACGTTCCACCATGCGGCTAGATATTCCGGACGGCGGTTGTTGTATTTCAGGTAGTAGGCGTGTTCCCAGACGTCGTTGCCGAAGATGGGATAGAGGCCCTGGGAGATGGGGCTGTCCTGATTGGCGGTGGAGGTGATCTGGACGTCGCCGCCTTGCTTGCCGGCCAGCCAGACCCATCCGGAGCCGAACTGCTTTACGCCGGCGTCGTTGAACTTGGCCTGAAAATCTTTGAAGTTGCCGAAGGCTTTGGTGATGACCTGAGCGATGGGCCCGGTGGGATCGCCTCCGCCTTTGGGCTTCATGATCTTCCAGAACATGGTGTGGTTGACGTGGCCGCCGCCGTTGTTGCGAACCGCGCTGCGAATGTCCTCAGGAATGGAATTGAGATCGCGGATTAAATCTTCGGGACTTTTGCTGGACAGCTCGGGATGCTTCTCGATTGCTGCGTTGAGGTTCTTGACGTAGGCACCGTGATGCATGTCATGGTGCAGGGTCATCGTCTGCTTGTCGATTACGGGTTCTAAGGCAGCGTAGTCATAGGGCAGGGGGGGTAGTTCGTAAGCCATAATTTTTCCTCCAGAGTTCTTATTGTACTGATGATGGGAGCGGGGAGGCGGACTCAGGCGTTGATGAGGGTAATTATTGATTTAGTGGGCCGAGGACTTCGCGGACTTTGCGGGCCAGGCTTTGCAGGGTGAAAGGCTTCTGCAGGAAAGTTTTCTGGCCTTCGGCGGAGGGTGGGCTGGGGAACGCGTCCTGAGCGTAGCCGGAGAGGTAGAGGACTTTCAGGCCGGGGCGCGCGAGCAGGAGTTGAGCGGCCAGTTCGTGGCCACTGAGGCCGGGCATGACAACATCGGTAATGACGAGGTGAATCGTATCCGTGTGAGTGGCGGCGAGGGCGAGGGCGGCGTTGCCGTTTTCGGCTTCGAGAACGCGATAGCCTCGAGACTGTAGAGTTTCGCGGACCAATTGGCGAACGGAATCTTCGTCCTCGACCAGGAGAATGGTCTCTGATCCTCCCGCCGGGCTGGAGGAAACTTGCGTCGCGCCGTGGGGCTCGGAGGGTCCATCGACGCGGGGGAAATAAATAGTGAAGACGGTGCCGCGGCCGAGCTCGCTCTGCACGAAGACGTAGCCGCCGCTCTGCTTGATGATGCCGTAGACGGTGGAGAGTCCGAGGCCGGTGCCTTTACCTTTCTCTTTGGTGGTGAAGAAAGGTTCGAAGATGCGGGCCTGGGTTTCGCGGTCCATGCCCTGTCCGGAGTCGCTGACCGAGATCATGATGTAGGGGCCGTGTTTGATGAAGGTATTTTCCGGGCGGTAGGAATCGTCGAGGATGACTTCGCCGGTGCGGATGCAGATTTTGCCGCCGTTGGGCATGGCATCCTTGGCGTTGACGACGAGATTCATGATGACCTGCTCGAGCTGGCCGGCATCGGCGCGGGTGCATCCGACCGAGGGAGCGAGGCTGGTGGAGAGTTCGATGTCCTCGCCGATGAGTGGACGGAGAAGGCGTTCCATGTCGGCAACGATGGCGTTGACGTCGACCACCTTGAGTTCAAGAAGCTGTTTGCGGCTGAAGGCCAGAAGCTGGCGAGTGAGCGTGGTCGCCCGATCGGAGGCCTGCTGAATGGCTTCGGCTTTGGAATGTAGGGGATCGCCGAGTGGCAGCGTATCGAGCAGAACTTCGGTGTAGCCGCTGACGACCATGAGCAGATTATTGAAGTCGTGGGCGATGCCGCCGGCGAGACGGCCGACGGCTTCCATCTTCTGGGCCTGCCGGAATTGATCTTCGAGCAGGCGGCGTTCGGTGATGTCTTCGGCGATGGCTTCGAGAACATCGGTAGGTTCGTCTCCGCCGGCCACGGCACGGCCGCTGATGCGGACGTTGATGGAAGTCCCGTCTTTGCGTTTCCAGCGGACTTCGAAGCCGTCCATGCGTCCGTTTCGGCGGAATTCGTCGACCAGGCGGGAGTAGTCGGCGGGGTCGAGGAAAACATCTTTTTGCGGATCGAGAGCCAGGACTTCGAGCGCGGAGTTGTAGCCCAACATTCCGATGAGGGCGGGGTTCACGTCGAGAAAGTGGCCGGCGAGGCTGGAGCGGTAGATCCCGTATACGGCGGTCTGCACCAGCGAACGGTAGCGGACTTCGGAGCGCCGTAGAGCCTGCTCGTTCTGCTTATGGTCGATGGCGGCGGCCAACTGCTGCGCGATCAGGGAAAGCACTTCCTTGTCGCGTTCGCGAAAGCGTGGGCTTTCAGAATAACTCTTCACCACGAGGGCGCCGAGGACGCGATTCTTCACTTTGAGCGGCACACCCAGCCAGTCGAAAGGACGCGGGCCCGTGAGTTCGACCTCTCCGCGCTTGAGTAGTTTCGTCAAGAGGTCGGGGGTGCAGAGCAGGGGCTCGCCGGTGCGCAGCACGTAATCGGTGAGGCTGGAGCCGAGCCTGGTGGGAGCGGGGGCGGGCTCCTGCTGGTCGACGAAGTAGGGGAAATTAAGCAGTTGAGATTCGGGATCGTGAATGGCGATGAAAAAATTCCGGGCGCACATGAGTTCGTCGACGATGGCGTGGATGGAGGCGAAGAACTGCTGCAGATTCTGCGAGGCGCTGGCTTTTTCGGCGATGCGATAGAGAGCGGAGCTCAGAGATTCGGCGCGCTTGCGGGTGGAGATGTCGCGATAGATCGCATAGAAAGCGGCGATCTGGCCGTTGATGATCAACGGAGCGGTGGAGACGGAAACATCGAGCAGCGATCCATCATGACGGCGGCGCTGGGTTTCGAGAGCGAGTTGTTCGCCACGCAGCAGGCACTGGACAATCCAGTCGGCTTCGGCGACGCGGTCGGAAGGAACGATGAGGGAATCGACGGGCTGGCTGCAGGCTTGCGCCGCGGCGTAGCCGAACATCCGCTCAAACGCCGGGTTGACGCACTGGGTGCCGAACGAGGCGTCGAGCACGATTAATCCGTCGGGCGAGCCTTCAAAAAGCTGCTCGAGATACTGGCGGCGAAGGTCGAGAACCGCAGTGGCGTTGGCGCCGGATTCTGCTTCCGCCGAAGCCCAGGAAAGAGACGAGGGCTGAGCAACGGAGTTCGGAACGCTGGGCGGACTGAACGTGGGCGGGGCTCCACGCTCGAGAGCCTGACGCAAGTCACGGGCGCGCGCGAGTTCCCGGGACTGATCTGATTGGGTGAAACGGTCACCCATCTGGAAGCTCCCCCCTCTGAAACAGCAGCAGGAGCGATGGTAAAGCTGGGGAGAATTACTAGAAAGTTACTGAGGTAATTTTGGACGTTGAGTAATCGGGTAATTTTGTAATTGTGCAATTTTGCAATGGAACCAAGAAGCGCGGGATCGGAGTTTTACGTCTTCCAAGTTACGCTGGCTCACGGTTTTGTTTCGAGCATTTCGCAGACGCGGCGAATCATGTCGCGCTGGGAGTCATTGAGGGTGAGGAATTCAAAGCCATAGCGGAGACCCTGGCGATAGCGCACTATGGCGCGAACTTTCAGAGGGTAGGGGCTGAGAGGCAGAGGAATTTCCAGAGAGACGATTTCGCCGGTTTCAAGTTCTCCGGTAAGAGTCGCGCCAATGCCATCCTGACCGAGTTCGGTGGAGCGTCCCCAGCAGCTGCGAAATTCGCCAGCCTGAAACATGCGAACCTGAAGGCGGGCGTCGACGGCGAAGCGAGCGTAACGGCGTACATAAGAGGCTGGAGGCGCCGGCCCGGCGGGTTTCGCCGGCGAGTGGGTTACGAGTTTCTTGAGTGGAGCTGACATATTGAAATCAGTTGCCAGTGGTCAGTGGTCAGGGCGAGAGAAAAATCGTTTTACCGTTGCTGATCATGCAGTTGCACCGTTTACTTACCGTGCCCCTCAACTACTGAGAGCTGACCGCCATTCTCTAATTGCCGTGCAGCAGATATCCCGGTTCGAGGGGAAGTTTACCCGCGATTTTGACGATGGCTACGCTGCTGTTGATGGAGTACACATCGACGACACCAACGGCTCCGGGCAGGGTCGCTACCTTGTCCAACAGTTCTTCGTCGGAGGTGGCGACCAGAATCGGAGGATGGTTGAGTCGTCCCTGATTGGAGGCAACGATGAGGCCGCTGACCTCGGCCCGAGACATGCCATACACTTTCTCGAGGACGATCTTCATCTCGGGCAAGGCGGGAGATCGCATGACGAAGGTCACGGGTTTACCATCGGGCCAGCGATTGGTCTGGGCCTTGCAGACCTTGACCAGGTCGGCGAGGCTGATGGCACCGACGGCGTTCGATTTATTGGATACGACGGCAAGGTCCCGCGCCGTCGCCAGCGAGGCGCTGACGATCAGGAATGAGAAGATGAACATCAAGGCCCGCTGTCGGCGCTGGTCGAGCACTTTCCTGGTCTCCCGCAATCTGTACAAACTCAGAGTGATTGTCCTCGAAGAAGCCCGATTCGTTAAAGGTAACTAAGGTCACGACAAAGAAGGCACACGGTTGTTGGCATGAAACAAAGGGCGCGGCCTGAGCCGCGCCCTTCGAGTGGTTAGCCGATCAGTCTACTTGTGCCGCAAGGCCGCGTGTGCTCGTACTGCCGAGCGCAGCATGGAGATGCCGGGCTGAGAACCCGGGGACGCGGAAGCATTCTGAAGCTCCAATATCCCGGTTCCGATCTGATCGGCATCAGTCTCCATTATGAGGTAGGTCGAGCTGTTTACAACATAGATGTCGTAGTTGAAGTAATTCGTGGTGGTGGCGGTGTACCGGCCAGTGCCTCCCGTTTGGTAGGCACCGGTTAGGGCCTTGCCGAGGGTCAACGTGCCCTCGTCGTTGAGATCGACAATGCCGGTGTAAGTGCCGCTGGCAGTAGTGAACTCGGCGATATCGTCCTCTTCGAATTCGCCCGAACCGGTCCCCAAGTTGATAGCGGAGAGATTCAGTCCGTACCCTTGGGATGCCGCAAGAGTCGTGGTGGTCTGGAGGAAGGCCGCGCCGGATGTAACGCCGAGGCCATCGATCTCCAGTAACGCAACACCACTGACGCCGTTGGAGCTAAACGGATAGGCCGCAAACGCGTAGGTGCCTGGAACGTCATTCGCACCGCCATTTGCGAAAGCCGTGAGGTTCAGTACGGAGCGTCCACCAGAAAGTGGAGCGAAGCCGCCACCAAAGCTGGTGTCCTGGCCCACGGTGCCACCATCATTGAAGTCCTCAACACCTCCTCCCGAAACAGCACTGCTAGCGCCCAGAGGAATTAAGCCGCCGAGAGCCAGAGGGTTGCTGTTGGAGAGATTGAATCCAGACATAGTGAACGCCAGCGTTCCGGACGTTGGGAGGGAAGTCCCCTGGGTGAACGCATCACCCGAACTGTAGAACAGCAGATCGGTTTCGATGAATTTTAGGTGCGTACTATCAATGGCATAAACGTCGAACGTGAGCGTGCCATCGAGACTGACAAGCTGGGCCGTTCCCGGCGAGGTTCCAGCTCCCGCAGCCACCGTCGACGTCGTGTCGATCGCACCGGATGTGGCAGCGCCGCCGTTGTTAAAATCCTCAACTCCTGCGGTCACGTTCCCCGAGGCACCTAACGTGAACGAGCCCGCGGTAGCGAAAGATGTGGTTGAGCCAACACCGGAAAGGCTAAAGGCGTAAGAGAGCCCGCTAAGGGAAACTGTGCTGGACTGAAGATCGATGGTGCCGCTGCCTGTGCCGAGGCTGTCGAATTCGGTGACCAGCCCATGGGAGCTCGAGGTCAGGACGAAATCCAAGCCAATGCTGGATCCAAGCACGGTGTTAGCGTTGAGCTTGGCTTGTCCGCGACCATCGGAGGTAATGCTATAGGACGATCCACTGCTGATTGGCTGATTGGAGGACACACCGACGGCAGGATCAATGACGTCAATAGCGCCACCGGTGATGCCTCCACTTCCGTTGGCTGCGAAAGCTCCCACTATTGTCAGGAAATCTCCAGTGGAGGCATCAGACCCACTTGCCGAGAAGACATATGTGCCATTCAGGTTGCTGTTGCTGAATCCGCCGGTGGGCGGCGGCGTTGGCTTGGTAACGCTGTTGCCGCTGCCGCAAGCGGCCAGAAATGTGAGCGCGGAGAGCGCGACGAGCAGGACGATTGCGTTGCGAACTGACATAAACTTCTCCCAGAAAAAGAATCGAGTGGTGGAACTCATCACCTTTGAGTTTGAGGTTAGCACATGTGAATTCAGTTGCTCGAACCCGAACCGTCAAAAAAAGTCGCGAGCGCGGATGCGAGTTATACATTTCTTTACATACCGAAGGTCAGATTTTATGTTTGGGTTTGAAGTTTGGGTTTCCGCATCTTAGTCGGAGGGCGGCGCTTGCGCGCAAAGAACTTGATTCAGGGTTCGGGAATTCCGGTAGCATGGTTGAGTGGGGTGTAAAGAGCGCTTGCGAGTCCAAGACAAATCAAAGGCGGGCGGAGCGTCTGGTAACGGCGGCAGGTTGGCTAGGTTCTTCCCTTGGCTCAGGATGAGAACGGGCTCGGTGAGTTGCGCGCTCGTGGTCGCGGCGGGATTGCTGGCGGTCGCGATGGGATCGCCGGCTTTTGGACAGACGGGGACGGGACAGGGGAATTCACCGGCCGGCTCTGCGGCGCAGGGCACGGCGGGAAGCGGCAAGACGCAGGCCAAGGCGCAGGATACGACCTCGGACGACAGGCTGGTGATTGAACCGACGGAGCTTCCATCTACGTATCCGCACGGGTCGTATCAGGTTATTTTTCATGCGCGCGGCAACTACGTGCCGGTGCTGCGCTGGAGCGTGGAGCACGGGGCCTTGCCACCGGGCATCACATTGGACGACAACGGCGTGCTGCGGGGAGAGGCGCAACGGGCCGGCGAATTCCGCTTCGTGGTGGTCGTACGCGACGGTGGTAAGCCGCAGCAGGCGGTACAAAGAGAGTTCTTGATCAAAGTGGTAGAAGCGATCACGGTGGCGTGGAAAGTTCCGGCGCATGTGGCGGGGAGCCGGATCGAGGGCAGCGTAGAGGTTTCAAACAGCACCGCGGATGATATGGATTTGACGTTCGATGTGAAGGCGGTGGCGGAAAATGGGCGAGCGACGGAGATCGGTTATCAGCATTTTCCTTTGACGAAGGGCACGCTGGCCATGGCGCTGCCGTTTGGCGAGAACCTGCCGCACGGAGGATATGTGGTGTACGTCAATGTGGTGGGCGAAGTGGCGAAGCGAAATGCGATCTACCGCCAGCGGATGCAGACGTCCGGGCCTCTGCAAGTGGTGGTGGGACCGTAGGAGCGGCTCCCGGTTCT